>Ga0129308_1000604_pt1 | contig 50618 bp, 43 predicted proteins | sample L827metagenome_FD_94440 | JGI IMG/M metagenome (GOLD analysis project Ga0129308, IMG submission 94440) | Ring-tailed lemur group fecal microbial communities from Wisconsin, USA - L827 metagenome | ecosystem: Host-associated > Mammals > Digestive system > Large intestine > Fecal | place: USA... | reverse complement strand
TATTTCCGCGAGCAATGAGCCAAGTAGCCATGCTTGCGTGGATATTTGGCGACTGCCGCGAAAAATAGGCCTGATAGGGCCTGCCAGCAAAGGAGATATGTGATTTGAAAGCGCGAGTTAAGTTTTAATGATAGGTGTATTTGTCTCAAATTTATGATATGCTATGGTAAGACATAAGCAATAAAGTATGGTTTTCAGGAAAGGTGACAGTGAGAGCTTTTGTCAGTGGTGAGGACTGGCAGATACTTTTGTTGATAAGGAAAGCTTTTCTGTTTTGTGCGAGTGTAAGTAAACAAATATAAGGCGGTGAATTTTGGTGGTAGTGTTTGCGGTGTGTGATGATGAGAAAGAGAGCAGGGAGCTGCTGCTGGAGTATGCGCAGCGTCTGGCGAAGAGGCAGGAAATAATTGTCCGGCTGGAGGCATTTTCCTCGGCTGAGGAGTTGCTGGTGGGAGAAAGAGATTTTGACATTTTGCTTCTGGACGTGGAGCTGGGGAAAATGGACGGGATCAGCGCTGCCAGAAGACTGCGGAAGGAGGGCTGTCAGGCGGTTATCATTCTGGTGACGAATTATGTGCAGTATGCCATTGATGGCTATGAAGTGCAGGCGTTCCATTTTCTGCACAAGCCAGTGGAATACACACGTTTTTGCCAGGTGGCGGGGGAGGCTGTGAGGCTGACTGACCAGAAGAAGCGACAAACGATTAGCGTGAAGGGGGATGACGAAGTAATCCGCATTCCAGCGGCGGATATCTGGTACTGCGAGACAGACCGCGGCAGAATATTGATTCACACCGCGGGCGGGGTGCGCCGCTGCTATTCCAGTATGGCCCAGCTTGAGAAGGAGCTGATTCCGTGTCAGTTCTTTCGCTGCCATGCGGCATATCTGGTGAATCTGGCGGAGATCAGCCGTCTGTTGCCGACGGAAATTCAGATGAAGGACGGAAGCCTTTTGCCAGTGAGTAAGCATCGGAAAAAGGAGTTTCGTGAGACATTAGCAAAATACTGGGGTGGGATATTTTTATGAGCGCATTTTTTCACTGGCCAAATACATTGACAATTCTGGAAGGTTTTTTCTATATTCTGGAATTTGCGCTGTTTTTCAGAAAACTGTGCCAAGAGTGTTCCTGGGAGCAGAGACTCCTTCTGGGAGCGGTAAATTTTTTCTTTTATTTTCTGATTTTTGGATGTGTGGAGTTCACCGTATTTGGAGTGGTGCTTTTGCTGCATGTTCTCATGGCGGCCGTCTGTGCTGTCTTTCTGTGGTTTTTCTTCGGGCTTCAAAGGCAGTATGCGCTGTTTCTGGCGGTCGTATTCGTTCTTTCCAGAAGTGTGTGGAATGCTCAGATTTTTACGATATTCTTTTCGGAGAAATTGCTGTCTGGATGGGTGCAGAGAGTAGTAAATTTTACAATGCGTATACTTCTGCTTTTGGTCATGCAGCAGTGGTTTGTGCGGATTGACCGTGCAAGAACGATTGACCGAAGAGAATTGTTCGTCGGTTTGTTTCCGGGCTGTGCTATGTTTGTGGCCAGGGTGGGGATTTATCATTACTGCTATTATCTGAAGGAAGCGCTAAGCGAGGAGGCGCAGAATGTATTTTTGATGATCAGCGTGTTCCTTGCGTTTGCAGTGCTGGTATCGCTGGCGGCAAGCGAGCTGTATTTTGCTTATATCCATTCCAGAGAAGAATTGGTACAGGCAGAGAACCAACTGGATCTCCAGTATCAGATGTTTACAGAGCGGCGGCGCAGCGACGAACAGCTAAAAGGAATTTATCATGATATGGCCAACCATTTGAATATGCTCCATTCTCTGGCAAAGGATGGGAAAATCCAGAGCTATATCGAGGAAATTCAGGCGGAAACGAGGGAGGCGATGGAGGATGTGGAGACAGGAAACACTACGCTCGATCTGCTTCTGCGCCAGAAAGCCAGAGCGTGCCGGGAGGCTGGACTTGTTCTGGAGGCGGCAGTGCGCTTTCCACCTGGAGATTTTTTGAGTCAGCGGGAAATCTGCACGCTGTTTGCAAATTGTATTGACAATGCGATGGAAGCGGCCACGAAGGAGGGCGTGGAGGACCGGACGATCCGGGTAAGCGGAAGTGAGCGGCATGGCTGGCTGGTCGTGCAGATTGAAAATTCCTTCGCCGGGTCGGTGAACTGGAAGAACGGGCAGCCGACTACCAGTAAGCAGGGAGGCGTACATGGATACGGTCTGAAAAATATGGATGCTGTGCTGAAAGCACACGGCGGAATGTACAGCATTGAGACGAAGGAAGGCCGGTTTTTCCTGACTTGGATGGTGCCAGTGCCCAGTTAAAGGCCCAAAAGGCCCAGTTGCGGAAATCAAATTGACAGGCATTTTCTTCTTCCTATAATGAGAAGTACTAGGTTCCATTTCACACAGTAACCTGCCTGGCCTTTTTTATGAGCGGGCCTTTTTATGAGCAGGCTTTTCTTATGCGCGGGCCTTACTTATAAGCAGGCTATTCTGTGGGCAGGGTATGTGGGGAACAGTAATAGAAAGGTACGAAAAGAGAGAGATAACAAGAAAGAGCAGAGCATTTAGAAGAGGGAGGAAGAACGCATGGAAAAGAAACAGATTTCCCGCCGCGATTTTATCCGCGGGGCAGCAGGAGCCATGGGAATGGCAGCAGTAACAACACTTACAGGACTGTCTGTGAAGGCAGAGCAGGAGAAGGGAACATATATTCCTGGAACGTATTCTGCGACGGCGAATGGTATGGGCACAGTGACCGTGACGATGACCTTCGATGCGGAGAGCATCACAGACGTGGTGCTGGATGTGTCCGGAGAGACTCCGGATATTGGACAGAAGGCGGCGGATACGCTGATCGAGCAGATTCTGAGTACGCAGGGTGCGGACATCGACGGTGTGTCCGGTGCGACAGTGACGTCTACGGCAGTGAAAGTGGCGGCAGAAGCCTGCATCGCCCAGGCGAAGGGAGAAGCAGTAGTTGTGAAGGAGGAGGCTCCTTCTGGCGGAAGCAGTCTGGATCTGAGCTTTATGGACAAGCCAGAGCCCATTGATCCGGAGCTGATCAGCAAGGTGATAGAATGCGACGTGGCAGTGGTTGGCCTGGGAATCGCAGGTGTCAGCGCAGTTCGTGCTGCAGCAGAGGAAGGATTGAAAGTAGCAGCAATTGAAAAGTGCAGTACCGTTTCCGCACGTTCCTCCCAGTTTGCCTATTTCAACTGTGACCAGGCGCGCGCGGTGGGAATCGGCGATGTGAAGACAACAGAACTGGTAAATGAGCTGATGACGCAGATGAGCCATCGTTCCAATCCGGTGATTCTGAAAAAGTGGGCGGACAACTGCGGCGAGGCAGTCACCTGGTATGGCAACGGCTATGATGGAATGGTGTGGCTGGGCGCAGCAGACCCGACGCCGGAGGATGAGGAACAGGTGTATGCGAAGGCCAGCGCTGACATGCCGGAATATATCTATGGAAGAGATCACGAGAAGATTTTCTCCGGCACAGTGAGCTTCCGTCCTAACGGCCATGCACCGGTCCTGCAGGCTAACTTTGACAAGGCAATGGCGACAGGAAACGTGGAAGCTTATTTTGACAGTCCGGTGCGCCAGTTGATCCGGGACGAGAGCGGACGGGTGACCGGCCTGATTTTCCAGAACCTGCAGGATGATACCTATACGCAGGTAAATGCCTCAAAGGGTATAATTTTGGCCACGGGAGGCTTTGGACACAATGAGGCAATGATGGCGTACTATCTGCCGTGGATTCATGATATTATGGATAAATACAAAGTGACGTATGCCCATACGGATATTAAGGCAAACTTTGCCAACGTGGGTGACGGCCATCAGATGGGAATGTGGATCGGCGCACAGATGGAGCCGGGCCCTCTGGGAAGCATGGCTCACGGAGATTTCGGAAAGCTGGGACCGGATGCATTTTTGCAGCTGAACGGCCAGGGACGGCGCTTCAACAACGAAGATCAGACAAATGACCATTATGGCGCTCAGTTTGTACGCCAGCCGGGACCGATCTACATGATCTTCGATGCACAGTGGCAGGAGCAGCTGCAGTATATGCAGGGCGGTCTTGGCAGCGTCCGCTCCGCAAAACCAGACATGGTGGATACAATCGACGAGTGGACAGCAGCGAAGGGAGATACCATCGAAGAACTGGCCGCAAATCTCGGTCTGGAAGGCGAAGTGTATGATAATTTCATAAAATCAGTGGCTCGCTACAACGAGCTGTGCGAAAAAGGCGAGGACGAAGACTTCGGAAAGACCAGCGAACGGATGTTCGCTCTGACAAAAGCACCGTTCTATGCAATCAAGGACGAAGGTTCTCTCCGCTTCCTCGTAACACTGGGCGGCCTTTGCACCGACGAGAACGCAAAAGTCCTCGACAAAGATCACCAGGTAATTCCGGGCCTGTACGCCATCGGAAACGTACAGGGTGGCCGTTTTGTAGGCGATTACCCAACCACCATTGCAGGTGCAAGCCACTCCATCGCATGTACCTACGGATACCTGACCGGAAAGTACATTGCCGGGAAAACAGAGTAATATCTCTTCCATTGAGAGGAACCCGCTTGATATTTTCTGGCGATGATTTCACGGAACAGTTGCAGGATGCAGGCGGAGACGAGATAGGATATCGGGAGAAAGAGCAGGGCAGAGAAAAGCCTTGCTTTTTCTTTGCAGTTTTTTGTGGTAAAAATATATAAGTATGGTATAATATATTTAATTAAAAAAGAACGTTTGAGGTCGCAAATTGCGATTAAGTGCCAAAAGTATAGTGTGGATCAGGAATGGATGTTGACTATAGCCTGCTATAGAGGAACTTTAGAAAAGTATGAATCGCATCCGATGATTCAGAAACTGATAGAAAAATCCAGAGATTATGATTATATCATTGCACCAATTGCGGATAATCGTATGTTTCAGATCATAAATTCTTTTATAAATGGTGAGATTACAGATGAGCAATGTAAGCATTGTTTGGCGGCAACCAAGCTTGGAGAAGATAAGGTAAAACTTGCCAGAATTGAGTATAGAGGTCAAGAACACTACATAGACGAGATACTTAACTGATATTTGCATTGGGAGGTGACGTGATTTGAAAAAAATAGACAAAGACGGCTTGCTGTTATGTGAATTACAGGCCAGGGCATTTGAAGAGTCTGCTGACTGCACTGACATAAGTTCAGAAATACTTATCAGAAGATTTATGAACAGCAACGTTGCCCGCCTTATGGATAACGGAGATTTTTTGCAGATGAATATCCAGGCAAAGGATGTTATAGAGAGAATCGAGGAAGAGTATGGGCATTCCCAATATGGTTCTGTCAAATATACAAAGAATGAGCTGTACTGGATAGGATATATATACAGATATTATTCATACACTTACGAAATGTCATCTGTGCAGGTTTATAAGGTTGTTAAACCTAAGGAGCTTAGAGGATTATTCCTGCCATACCATACAATGGATCCGGCGCAGGCAATAGAACGAATTCTTGAAGCAAAAAACCTTATATTTGACGAGAAAGCTGAACTTCGAAGGCAGTTTGAGATATTTAAAAGAATAAGAGAGCAGTGAAATATGCAGGCAGGATGCAAGCAATCAGAGCAGATAGAAATCCAGGATTATAAATTTTTATATTTTACCTTGATTCGAAAAGCGAGATATTGTATGATTATTGTGGAACGCGTTTCATAATAAGAAAAGTTAGGAAGTATAAAAATGACAAGTATAAGAGATGTTGCAAAAAGGGCAAATGTTGGCCCGGCTACGGTTTCCCGGGTGTTGAACAATACGGGGTATGTTTCGGAAGAGACAAGAGAGAAAATTGAAAAGGCAATTGAAGAATTGAATTATATGCCGAATGAGCTGGCAAGGAATCTATTTAAGAAAAAAGCAGGTATCATAGCCATCATTGTGCCAAATGTGTCGCATCCGTTTTTCAGTGAGTTTGTCAGATGTGCGGAGGAAGAGCTATTCAAATTCGGATATAAGGCGATGCTCTGCAATACCGATCAAAAGGACAACGTGGAGCATGAGTATCTGGAAATGCTGGAGCGTCATATCGTGGATGGCATTATTACAGATGTACATACACTGAATGTTGAGGAATATAAGCAAATCAATAAGCCAATCGTAGCGTTGGATCGATACCTTGGGAAGAATATACCGGTTGTATCTTCTGATCATGCAGAAGGCGGAAGAATGGCCGCGGATATCTTTGTGGAGAATCAATGTAAAAAAGTATTACATTTTCATTCCGTGGAGATGTTTGAAGCACCGTTTTGGGAAAGACACAGAGAATTTAACCGAGTTCTGGCGGAAAACCAGATTATGGTTGTGCCTTGTGAGGTCGCTGTGAATCAATATGATGAGGCATATTATAAAACAGTGATAGCTTCAGTATTTGAGGACGGGTTTGATTATGACGGAATTTTTGGCGGTGATCTTCTGGTTATTGAGTGTATGAATGAGTGTCTGCGCCGTGGTATGAAAATTCCGGAGGATGTGAAGGTGGTTGCTTATGATGGCACTTATGTGACGAATATCGTGGAGCCCAGGGTGACTTCTATTGTTCAGCCAATCCGCGGGCTGGCGATGGAGACTGTCAGAATACTGCTCGGAATGATAGAGGGTGGGATTGTTCCTGAGAGACATACAAGACTTCCTGTCTCACTGCGAAGAGGAAAGACCACGTAATATTAAGAATAGGCTTTTTGCTTTATCGGCAAAATAGACAAGAATTGAAATGATAAATTGGCAATTATATATAAATAGAAATCTTTGCTTGAAAATTCTATTGACAAATTCAAACGATCGTATATAATTTAATCAAGGATGTGGAACGGGTTCCATATCGTGTACGATCAGAATGCGCGGTTCTGTTTTTATTTTTAATCCATGTGGAACGGGTTCCACATAACGATTTCATTTATGAAGGAGGAAAACAGATGTGTAAGAAAAGAGTAGTGGCATCTCTGATGATTGCAGTGATGGCATGTGGTTTGTTAGCAGGATGCGGAGGTTCAAAAGGAGGATCAACAAAAGCTTCTGACAAAGAAACGGTAATTAAGTTCGGAATTCATGTTGCAAATCCGGCGGAGCAGGAGTCGGTTACAAACAATATTGTTGAGGCATTTAATAAATCAAATGCGGGAAAGTATAGGGTAGAATTTGTTGCTTCCGATACAGAATCACATTCCAAAAATATGAAGCTCGCAGCACAGGACAATACATTGCCGGAGATTTTCTGGATTGATGCCAGCGAAGCACCGGAATATGCAGACAACGGCCTTCTGCTTGATATGTCCGGTTATCTTAGTTCATCTGAGGCTGTGGATACAGCACTCAACGGAATGGAAGATGCATTTAACAATGGTTCCATTCAGTATGGATTGCCGTATCAGTGTAATGTTCAGGGGATTTTCTATAATAAAGAGATCTTTGATAATGCAAAGGTAGACTATCCTACAGATGAGATCACATATGATAAGTTCATTCAGATGGTTAAAGAATTAAAAGCAGCAGGCTATATTCCGCTTTCCATCGGAAGCATGAACAGTTCCTTTGCAATGTGGGAATTCAATGAATTCTTATCCAGATACGGATGGGAAGATTCCTATAAAGATATTGCAGACGGCAAAGGTAAATACAACAACGACGATATGGTAGCGTGTTTCGAAAAAATGCAAGGTCTTGCGGAAGCAGGTGCATTCCCGGAAAGCATGACAACACTGGAGTATTTTGATGCGAAACAGCTCTTCGATAATGGAGAAGCAGCTATGTTTGGAACAGGTCAGTGGGATTGTGCTGAATTTGATGAGAACATCGGAGATAAGATCGGATTCTTCTGGGGCCCTGTGTTTGAGGATTCTTCCGCACCACAGGAAATTGCGATGAAGGTTCCTTCCGCTCCGCTCGTATGCAGTGCAGCAGTTGCAGAGGATGATGGAAAAAAAGAAGCACTCTATGCATTCCTTGACTTCTATTATGGAGAGGAGGCAGCTAAACTTTCTTATGCAGGTTCCATCTTCCCGGCAACAAGCTATTCAGATGTAGCAGCTTCAGACAGTCAGTATGCGATGAATGCAATGATCGGGACACTTTCTTCCGGATGGACATCACCGGCAGCAGCTCCTGATCAGACCTTATCAGCAGCCGTTCAGGAACAGTTATATGATTCTGTCTTTGGCGTAATTCAGGGTACATATACCCCTGCTGAGGCACTTGATAAAATGGATGCGGCTGCAGCAAATGAAGCAGTACCCCAGAATTAATCTGCGGATGACTGAATCGTGAAAAATGGGCGGACCTTGTTTCAGGATGCGTTGCCTGCCCGTTTAATTGGAGGGATTCGTATGTATTGGCTGAGTAAAAGAAGGTATAAAATTGGTCTTTTCATACCAAGTATACTTTTATACACAATCTTTATTATTATTCCGATCGGCATGGCTATCGGTTACAGTTTTACGAAGTATTCAGGTCTTGGTAAACCAGTATTTAGTGGGCTTGCGAACTACAGAAGATTGTTCAAAGACACGCTTTTCCTGAGGTCTCTGAGCAATACAATGGAAATGTTCATTCCGGCATTTTTGCTGTTGCTTATTTTTTCTTTTTTACTGGCGCTTTTACTGAATAAAAAAATTAAGGGAAGCGATTTCGCAAAATCAATGATTTTCTCACCTGCAATTATTGCTCCGATCATCTGTGGTATTATATGGGTTTATATTTTAGATCCGAATATTGGTGTGATCAACAATGTTCTCGAAGCCATAGGAGCTTCCGGATTAAAGCAGGAATGGATCGGAGGAGATAAATTATCTCCGTACAGTGTGGCAGTTATTTATTTCTGGCAGCAGCTTGGTTATCTGACAACGATTTTTATCGCCGGTCTGAAGATGATTCCGGGTGATATTTTTGAAGCGGCAGAGATCGACGGAGCTTCAGAGGTACAGAGTATTCGTTATATTGTAATTCCTATGATGAAATCAACGATTTCAACCGTATCCATTTTGATTATTACAGGCGTATTTAAGATTTTCGAGCTTGTACAGCAGACAACCGGAGGCGGTCCGAACCACCTTTCAGAGACACTTGTGACGTACAGTTATTCCATGACTTTTGCAAGCAGCGACTATGGCTATGGTATGTCACTTGCAACAGTTACGTTTATCGTATCACTTGTTATTGTGGGAATTTATTCGGCAATTTTCAAAGAAAAGGAGGTGTAGTGAGATGTCTAAAAAAGGAAAAAGAAAAATATATGCAGTACTGATCCTTGTCATTACGCTTCTTGTCGTATTTCCGTTTTTCTGGATGCTGATGCTGGCATTTAAGACAAATCAGGAGATTATGAGTGATCCGTTGGCTTTCCCGAAAGCATTGAGTCTGGAGAACTTCAAACATGCAATGGAGACACTGGACTATCTGAATCTGTATAAGAATACAGCGCAGATTTGCATCCTTGCACTGTTACTGGAGCTGACCTGCACGTTCCTGAGTTCTTTTGTACTTGCAAGAATGCAATTTGTAAATAAAAAAATTCCGGACATGCTGTTTCAGTATATGATCATCGGACTGTCAATATCCCCGTTTATCCTGCTTTTCCCGGTATATCGTGTGGATATTGCTCTTGGAATCAGAGGAAAGTGGGCATTGATATTTGCATATGCCGCATCCTCGGTTTCATTCAATACCTTATTGTTAGTGAATTATCTGAAACAGCTTCCGGTGGAGATTGACGAAGCCGCAATAGTGGATGGCTGTTGTATATGGCAATTAATCTATAAGGTGATATTGCCGATGTCTAAACCGGTTATTGCGACGGTTGTGATTTTCAATGTTTTGTATATCTGGAATGAATTTCCATATGCATCTGTTATGCTCAGGGATGTCTCAGACTATACATTGTCAATGGGAGCATCGTTCTTTAAGGGTACATATACTGTTGATTACGGCGGAATCATTGCATCCAGTGTAATGATTATCATTCCGGAACTTATTTTCTACGGAATTTTCCAGAAGAATATCGTAGAAGGTATGACAGCCGGAGCTGTAAAAGGATAAATATTATTAATTATGGAGGATAAATAAATGTCTAATGTATCAGGTTTATTTAAGGATTTGACAAAGGTAAAAGAGGCGAGAAACGGAAGACTTGCAAGCTGGGATCAGAGAGGCAAGAATCAGGATTATTGGGAGATTCCGGCAAATGAGACAATCTGTCTTGGTGAAGTAGAAGGGCCGGGGTGTATTACACACATTTGGATGACATCTTCCTGCAGAAAAGTAAAGGCGCCAAGCATTATGGATCCGGTTCTGAATGCATCTGCGGCTCCTGTAATGGAGATTGGTTCGCCATTAGGAGTTATCTGGGATGATTATGATCCGTTTTATTATAGAAAGGCATTGATCAAAATCACATGGGATGATCAGGATACACCAAGCGTATTGGTTCCTTTCGGAGATTTCTTTTGTATTGGAAACTGCTATCCGGGTAATTTCTCATCATTGCCAATCAATGTTTCCTTAAAACCGGAGGAGGCAGGAAGATATGGAGCTCCTTGTTCCGTATCCTGTTATTTCCCAATGCCGTTCAATAAGAAGGCAAAGATTGAGATTGTAAATGAGAATGAGCTTCCGTTTATCCTCTATTTTAATATTGATTACGAAATGTACAGGGAACCGCTGGATGAGGATACCGCTTATTTCCACGCATCCTGGCACAGGGAGAATCCGTGTAAGGGATGGGGAGATGATCTTCAGGTAAATTCTCCGGAGGTAAATAATGTTACGAATTTCAAGGGTGAGAACAACTATACAATCCTTGATGTAGAAGGAAAGGGACATTATGTCGGATGTAATCTTACAGTAAAACACTACCAGGGAAGCTGGTGGGGAGAAGGTAACGATATGTTCTTTATCGACGGAGAAGAGTATCCAAGCCTGAACGGTACAGGAACGGAGGACTATTTCAATCATGCATGGGGAATGCAGAAAAATGCGTTTCCATTCTATGGGACCGTTGTGCATGAAAGCGATACAGATGGATTTCAGGTTTCCTACCGTTTCCATATTACAGATCCGGTCCGCTTCGAGAAGAAGATTCGCGTTACGATCGAGCATGGACATGCAAACCAGCTCTCAGATGACTGGAGCTCTACTGCATACTGGTATCAGACATTGCCTACAGGCAAGCCGCTGACAATTCTTCCGGTTGAGGAGAGGCTTCCAAATGTTCCGGTACTGCCAGCGAGAGTATACGAGAAACCAGAGCTGACAGAAGAGCAGAAGGCTGCTTACGAGTCTTACAACAAACGTTGGAAAGAATATAAGCCAGCAAGAATGGAGCAGTTTGCAATCAAAGAGAATAAAGCACGTCGTGAATCCAGGCTGAATACAGAATTTGCAAAGAAGCTTAGAGAGGAATATGACAAGCAATTTTAGATTGTCATGGTTTTGGAAGTATAGATCAGATGGGAACCGTTTCCCATCTGATCTTCTAACTGAATGGAGGTGTACTTATCATGTCAAAAGAGATTATGTTAAAAAATATTGAAAAAGCAGAGAGAGAAATCGCTGAAAAAAGAAATAGTATTAAAAAGGGAGTATACAGACAGCGCTATCATCTTATGCCGGAGACCGGCTGGATGAATGATCCGAACGGTTTGATTTATTATAAAGGAAAATATCACTTCTTTTTCCAGTTCTATCCATACGATGGTTTCTGGAAATATATGCACTGGGGACATGCAATATCCGACGACATGATACACTGGGAATATCTTCCGGTAGCATTGGCGCCAAGTGAATTCTATGACGATCACCTGCAGGGTGGCTGTTTTTCAGGAAGTGCAATTGAGCATGATGGGAAATTGTTCCTGATGTTCACGGGAACTGCAAACAATGGAAATGGATTTGAACAGACGCAGTGCATTGCTTACAGTGAAGATGGAATTCATTTTGAAAAATATGCCGGTAATCCGGTTCTTACAGCGCCGGAAGGCGTTCCTACGGATTTTTTCAGAGATCCCAAGGTCTGGAAGCATGAAGAAATCTACTACATGGTATGCGGAGCGAAAAAAGACGGTATGGCGCAGGCTCTGCTGTACAAATCGGAAGATATGCTGCACTGGGAATTTGTAAATGTGCTGGCGGAAAGCCGCGGAGAATGGGGATACATGTTTGAGTGTCCGGATTTCTTCCGGCTGGGGGATAAATATGTGTTGATTGTTTCACCGATGGGCGCAGGTGAGAGAAGCAGTGTGTATATGGTGGGTGATTTTGATTACGAAACCGGAAAATTCTTCTACACTGTGACAGGAGAGGTGGACTGGGGGTACCAGTATTATGCGCCGGCTTCTTTTGAGGCGCCGGACGGCAGAAGAATTATGGCAGCCTGGGCCAATGCCTGGGACTGGATGCCATTCTGGAAGGACTGGGGCCCGACTTACCGCGAAGGATGGTGCGGATGCTTCAATATTCCTCGTGAAGTGACACTGAATCCGGACAATACGCTGTCCTTCCGTCCGATTAGAGAGATCGAAACGATCCGTACGGACAAGATGGAACAGTCCAATGTAGTTCTTGCAGATGGAGAAAGTGCCAGCCTGAAGGATGGATACAGCTATGACAGTATTGTGAAAATCGATCTTACGAAGACAGATGCAAAACAGGTTGTCTTAAAGCTCAGACAATCGGATGATCAGGTGACAGAGGTTGTATATGATCTGGCAGCAGGCGAAGTGAGATTTGATGTGAATCGTGCCGATCACTGGAGCAAAGGCATTGCCAAGGCACCGCTCAATCTGATCGGAAAGGATGAGCTGGAGATTCGTATTTTATCCGATCGAATTACGGTGGAAATCTTCTCCAATGAATATAAAACGAACCTGTCCTGCAACGTATACACAGTTGCCGAAGGCGAGAAAAATGAAATTCAGGCAGTTGGCGGAACCGCAGTGATCAAAGCTATTGAGTCATATGAGCTGGCAGCAGCAAATTAGTTTTTATCAGGTATATCTGATAAATTAAATCATCGCCGTCTGGTGCAAATTACTGGTCATTCCCTGTCTTGGGGAATGGCCTTATTTCATTTCTGCGGGCAACAATCCCAAAAATTAAATTTCAAATATATGACCACTCTGTGACTGCTGTATTATATAATGATAATAGCTGGTATGAAAGGAATCATCGCATGGCGATTGATTAAACTGTTGAAGTGAGGTTTTAAAGTAAAAAAGAGGCAAACATTCATAATAGTTGACTTGGTGGTAAAGAAAACAGGCGGCAGCGAGAACAATGAGAAATCCTGATTGGACGATCGCTACATAATAAGATTGGCAGGATAAATCATATGGAAAATAAAATGAAAATGAAGCTGTTTGGTACATTCAGTTTGGAAAATGACAGGGCAAAACTGGATGAGGAAAGCCTCCATTCCAATAAACTCACAAGAATGCTGGCGTATCTTATTATTAACAGAGACCGGGTTATTTCTTATCAGGAATTGATTGAGGTCTTCTGGGAGGATGGTTCTAAGAATCCGCTGGGTGCATTGAAAAATCTTATGTACCGTCTGCGGGTTGTCATGAAGGTGTTTGGCGAGGACGAATATGTCTGTACACTGTCCGGAGCATATCGTTGGAATCCCCAAATTGAGGTTGAAACGGATTACGAGTATTTCGGAAAACTGGTTTTTGAAGTGCGTAATCAGAAAAACGATGAGAAGAAAAAAGAATTGTGCAAACAGGCCATAGCCAGTTATCAGGGAGATATTTCTGAAAGGATTTGCGGAGAGCCCTGGATTATTTCTATGGTTACCTGGTGCCGCTCTTTATTTATGGATGTGGTAAAAGAGCTGGGATATCTCTATGAAAAGGAAGAAGCATGGAGTGATCTCGAAAAGTTATGTTATGAAGCGTTGACGATAGAATCGCTGGATGAGGATTTTCATTACTGGATCATTAAGAGCCTGTGGGAGCAGAATAAAAAAAATCTGGCAATGCTCCAATATGAAAATGTAAGCAGAATGTTTTTTGACGGCTTAGGCATTCATACTACGGAAAAGCTTCAGAGTATCTTTAAAGAGATTTTGGAAACAACAGATAGTCACATCACAAATATAAACAGTCTGATGGCGGAGATGAGCGAGCAGGAGAGTCCGAAAGGAGTATTCTTCTGTGATTTTCAGAATTTTCGCCAGATTTACAGAGTGGAAACCAGAAGAATCAAACGGTCGGGCAGGGGCGGGAGTGTCTTATTATTGACTCTTGGGCGCAGCGGGAGATTAAAAAGAAAGGCTGGTTCCGATTCCAACCTGATGGATGCGATGCTGGTTCTGGAACGTTTGCTGCGGGAATTACTGAGGGCAGGGGATGTGGTTGCCAGATACAGCCTCACTCAGTACATTATCCTGCTTCCGGCATGTACCTATAAATGCGGTGTAATGGTGGCAGAAAGAATAAAAGATGCATTTCAGAAAAGTATCGGGAAAAGGCATCTGGAGTTTTTGTATGAATTGGAGGAACTTACAAACGAGAGGAGGTAACCGGAGTGTTTTAGTATCTGGTGTTCAGGAAACAGGAGGGAAACAATATGAACAGGAACAAAGAAAATAAGAGAAGATATCCACTGTCACTGAGATTTCTGGCCGTCATGATGGCAGTATCGGTGTTGTTCGTCTCCTCCGGGGTTCAGGTATTGGCTGAGGAGGCCGGTGGCGAAATCCGGGCGGAGGAGAGCGAAAAGGCAGAGGCGGACGAAAAAGAGACAAATGCTTCCGAAGCTGAGAAAGTGACAGAACCTGAAAAGACAGAAAAAACCGAAAAGACAGCAGAAACCGAAAAGGCAACAGAAACCGAAAAGACAGCAGAAACCGAGAAAGCAACAGAAACCGAGAAAGCAACAGAAATTGAGAAAGTAACAGAAACTGAGAAGACAACAGAAACTGAAAAAGTAACAGAAATTGAACATACAACAGAAACCGAAACAATAACAGAAACGGAACCGTCTGCTGAAGCTGAGACGGCAGAAGAAACGGAATATACCACAGAAACGGAACTGACTACGGAAACTGAGACTGAGCCGGAAACTGAGACGGAGTCAGAAAGCGAATCCGAGACAGAAACAGAGCAGGAGAATGCAGATGCTTCCGCCAGGGTTTTGCAGAGCGTAGAGTTGGACAACGTGGTGATCACGGTTACCTATGCGCCGGATGTGATCCCCGGGGATGCGCAGCTCGTTGCTTCCAGCATCAGCGAGGCGGCCGGTACTTCTGCCAAAGTGCTGCAACAGTACGATGACATCATGAATGCGGAGGCGGAAAAAGAAGACGCCACGATCACGAACCGTCTGTACTTCGATATCGGTTTCCAGGGGGAGGATGGACAGGAGGTAGAGCCGGAGAACGGTTCGGTATCCGTCAGGATGAAATTTAAGACTCCGGAGGCCGGAGAAACCGTTGAGACGGAGCCGGAGCTTCCCTTTGTAATTTTGAATCAGAAGGGGAAGGAGGATAAAAAAGCTGCCCGGGAAATCGCAAAGGCAGTTGCGGAGGAATTAAAAGCGGAAGCAGAAGCTTCCTGGATCCTGGTTCATTTGGAGAATGAAACCACCCCGGTGAATATCACTGCAGATGGCTCTACAAATATCGTGACCAACGGAGACAATGCGATCCGGGAGGCGAATTTTGAACTGGATTCGTTCTCCAAGGTGCTGGCGGGTAATGGCCAGCAGGGGGATATCGACCTCGGCGTGACTGCGGCGGCATTGAAGCGGGCATTGGAAGGAAACGAGTATGCAGGCAGGACTATCCAACTGACGGAGGACATTGCGCTTCCTGACACCTTCGGATACATAAATATCACGAAGAAAATTACGCTGGATCTGAATGGATATACGATTGACGGCAATGATAAGCAGAACAATTACATTGCTGTGATTAACAGCGGCGGAAGTCTGACTCTGAAATCCAGCCGGGATGGCGGTAAGATCACAAAAGGCAATGGAGGCGCGGTCAAGGTGAGCGGAACCGGTGAATTTACGCTGGAGTCCGGCAGTATCACAAATAATAAAGGGAAACAACCGGCTGTCCTCAGTGATGGCGCCCGGTCAAAGATCATGATAGCCGGAGGCTCTATTGATCACAATCAGAATACGGACGGATGGGGCGGCGGCGGTGTACGCGTGAACGACGGAACCTTAATTATGTCAGGCGGTGTTGTCTCTGATAACCAGTCAACCCATTGGGGCGGCGGTATTGCGATTGGTAAGGGCTACAATGGCTGCAATGCAACCTTTAAAATGACAGGCGGTATCGTCAGAGACAACAAAACTTCAACGGATCAGAACTCTGAGGGCGGCGGTATTGCGGTTATGCGGGGCGCTAATGCCGCTATTATTGCCGGAACCATCAGCAAAAATGCAACCCTGACAGCAGTAGACTGGGGCGGCGGCGGAATTTTTATTTCGGAAGGCGCTACGTTAGCAATGTCACAGGTTTTAATCACAGATAACCATGCAGGCGGTTTTGGCGGCGGTCTGGCCGGATGCTCAACAGGGCGTCTTCACGTTTTTAAGGATGCAGGCGGAGCTATTTACGGAAATACTGCATCCGGGACAACGATGTCAGGCGGCGGATCTTCCAAACATGAGGATCATGCGTACGCGTATGAAAATGCAACCTTTATGAGAGAAGGTGCATATTATCAGGATTTCTTCTGTGCATTTACCAGTGTGGTTTATAATGAAATGCTGGGAGGCGGATTTGCGAACTGGGCAGGTACCATTGATGGAAAACCGGTAGAAGCTGACGGGATTGAGAATGAGGTATTGATTTCTTCCTGGGTGATGGGCCTGACCGCTTATCCTACTGTCAGACCTGTCAGCGCACAGGTAATGATTTATGGAAACACAGCTACTACTCACGGAGGAGGTATCCTCTGCAATGGTATTATGACGATCGGAACTACGGAAAAAATTGTGATTGGTACTTCCCTGGAGCTGGAAGGATTAAGGAAGACCTTAGATGGAAGTTCAGATTTATCAGGTCATGAATACAAATTTGATTTCCTGGATGAAGACGATCATATCGTTTTAACGGCCAGGAATGATGCGGAAGGTAAGGTCATCTTTAACGATAAGATATCCTTTGGCGAGATGAATTGGGAAGAGGAATACGGCGATTCGCATGATTTTGTTTACTACCTGAAGGAGCGGAAAACAGCAGATACGGCAGATGGTAAGCCGGTAGAAACAGATTCTTCCTTATATAAGATTGTTGTAAATGTAATAAGGGTGACAGGAACTCAGAATGTCGGAGTTGATACTTTAACGAAAGTCAATTATAAAATAACAGACGTGACGGCATATAAAAGTTCTGATGGGGAGAAGGATGGTACCTGGTCGGCTGTCAGAGATACTGTGTTTACGGGAGCAGCGGACGAAGCCCATTCTGCCAGATTCAATTTTAGAAACCGGGTGACATTTGCGAATACAATAAATACAGAAAGCAAAACAGAAATTACGCTGGCAGGCAGGAAGCTCCTGAATGACACAACCGGCACCGGCAGGACAACAGCGGATTACGCGTTTACCTTTACGCTCACCCCGATGCCCGATCCTGAAACGCAGCTTGTACCGATGCCGGAAAAAGCGGAAGCCGTTTCCAATGACAAGGGCGAGTTCAGCTTTGGTACGATCACATACGATGCAGAGGGATGCTACCGCTACACGGTGAGTGAGAAAAAAGAAGACGCGGCCGGAATCAGCTACGATCCGACAATCTATACGGTAACGGTCAGGGTAACAGCGAATCAGGAGGGACAACTGGAAAACGAGGTGACGTACAGCTATACCGACGGTGAAGAAGGGAAGACCGACCGGGAGCTTGCTGAATTTACGAATACGTACACGGCAGACGGAGCCTCTGTGAGTGTGGATGGTTTGAAGACGCTGACCGGAAGAACTCTGAAGGACGGTGAGTTCAGCTTCAGGCTGGAGGCGGCAGATAAGGATTCGGAAGATCTGAATACTCCGATGCCGGAGAAAACAGAGGTAAGCAATGCAGCGGACGGCAAATTTGCATTTGGACCGATTGAGTACGGGAAAGCCGGGACCTATTCTTATAAGATAAGTGAGATTCTGAAAACGGAGGATACGACTACGGCATATGATACGACAGTTTATGAATTTACCGTAACGGTAGCGGATACAGATCGCAATGATAAGCTGGATGCGGTTGTGAATTATCCGGAAGGAAAGAATGCATTTGAATTTACCAACAGCAACAGAGAGGTTCAGAAAATTGAATTTTCCAAGATTGACGCCACCACCGGGGAACCGCTGGCAGGGGCAGTTCTCAGGATTGTGGATAAGGATGGAAATTCAATAGAGGAGTGGACCACGGACGGCAAGGTACACGTTGTCAGAGAAAAACTGACGGTCAATACGGAGTATCAGTTGACCGAGGTCAGCGCACCGGCAGGCTATGAGATTGCAGCTCCGATTTCCTTTAAGGTGGATGAGACTGGTAGGGCGGATCCGGTCGTTATGAAGGATGCGATGACCGTCAGCCAGAATGCCCGGATCAGTGTTGCGAAGGAACTGACCATAGATGGCTACTCCATGAATGCGGTTGACCAGACCTTCTATGTGGCGCTGTATGCAGACGCAGCCTGCACGAAGCGGATATCTGATATCATGCCTCTTGTTTACAGGAACGCTTCTTCCAGTACCGTTTCGTTTACGGGCCTGGAACTCGGGAGAACTTACTATATCGGTGAGTGCGATGGGAACGGAGTTGTGATTACGGCAGGTGTTCTGAACGGAGCCGTGTACACGGCGAACTTTGCACAGGGCAACAGCGCGGTGGTAACGGAAGCGGACGGTACTGCGACGGTATCCTTTGAGAATCAGTTTGCAACTGTCCCCTTAGGTTTCTACATCGCCGGAGAACTGACGGTTACGAAGAAGCTTTTGGGAGCTGACGGTAAGGCAAAGAACAGCGATGAAGTATTCTATGCAGGTATCTTTGCAGACAGTGGATTTATCACACTGTCCGAACAGGTAAGCGAGAATATCATCGCATTGGATCTGAACGGCGGCTCCAGCGCAAGCGCAGCCGTGAAGGTGATACTTGCGGACGGGGTAAGCCAGACCTTGTACGTGACAGAGGTTGATCAGGATGGAAAGCCAGTGGCCGGGAGCAGCGGATTTGAGTATGAAGTAAGCGTAGACCGCACTTCCGTGACGGTGACGCAGGATAATCTGAATGCTTCCGTGACGATCACAAACCGGGAAACGGAAGCTGAGGAAATCGAAACGGAGGAATGTGAAACAGAAGAATGCGAAACGGAGTCCGAGACTGAAAAAACTGTAAAGGCGGTAAAGGCTGTAAAGACAGGCGATAATACGCCGGTTGCAGTGTTTGTGATCCTGCTTCTTGCAGCAGGACTGGTAATGGTATTCCTTGGTTTCAGACGCCGCAGAAGAAATGGAAAATAAAATAGGGAGTCAGGAAATAGAAAACAGCCTCCGACTGCTTAAAGGTCAGGAGGCTGTTTTGCAGCGGATGCCATTTTATGAAGGTGGCAAAGCGCATACTGCAGCGAATCCTGCAGGTGCTGCTTCATCAGTTCACCGGCATGTGTGAAATTTTCCTGCCTGTATGCTTCATAAATCAGCGTATGCATCCGGTTGATATTCTGCTGCGGTTCCTGCTCTGTCTCATAGAGATTAGAAAAAATCGTAAGCTGACTGCGCAGCTTTTCTGCGGCGTGAGTCAGACGGCTGTTGCTGCAGTAATCGTAAAAAATCAAATGGAACCGGTCTGAATATGTAATCCAGTCTGAGATGTCCTCTGGCTGCAGCTTTCCCTTTTCTTCTATAACAGTGGTTTGCGTGACTGCCTCCGAGAGCTCTGCAAGAATACGGTCCCGGTTGGGAGCTGCAGCAGAGTACAGGATGGCGAGACGGTCAAGGTCGCCCATGAACTGATACAGTTCTGTCAGATCCTGTTCGGTCAGTTCAATGACATTGACACCGATGTTGGAATAATAGCGCACGAGACCTTCTTCGGTCAGCCGGGTAAGCGCCTCACGGATAGGAGTGGAGCTGACGTCAAACTGCTTCTGCAGGTTCTTCAGCGTCAGCTTTGTTCCAAGCGGAATATTCTGATTCAGAATGTCTGAGCGGAGAATCTGATAAATTTGTTCTGATAATGTAGATTTATTTAATGGCATGGAATGATTCCTTCCTGTATATTGCAGAGAAACAAGTAAGAAAATTTCTTATAAGCTATATATAACTTTGTACGCAGGAAATGTCAAGAAATTTAAATATTTTGCATTTTGCAAAATACATATTGCAATATAATCCAAAAAGTGATAGAGTAACATTGTTTAGGACTTTAAAGAGACAACGTGTCAAACAGAACGGTGAGCGAAGCGGACACCTGAAAAAGATGTCTGCATTTTTTTTAAAAGGAGAGATGTCAGATGAGAGATGAGAACCTGCTGCGGGAGCTGACTCAGCTCTGGGGTGTTGCGGGATATGAAAAGGAGGTCCGGAATTATATCGAAAAGGAAGCTGCCCCCTGCGCAGACGAAATACTGACGGATGCGGTGGGCAACCTGATCGTATATAAAAAGGGCAGAGGCGGAGCAAACGCAAAGAAAATCATGTTTGCGGCCCATATGGATGAGATTGGATTTATGGTGAAGACGATCGAAGCGGATGGAAGGCTCCGTGTCTGCAACCTGGGATGGAACTGGACCGGCTCCGCATATAACAGCCGGGTGCGGTTCCGAAACGGCGTGAGCGGCGTGGTGAGCTGCATGGGCCCAATCGAGGAGGCCGGCAACAATGCCGGAAAGCTGTACATAGATATTGGAGCGACCTCAAAGGAGGATGCGGAGAAATACGTGAAGCTGGGAGATGCGTGCGGCTACTATGGAGAATATCTGGAGCTTGCAAATGACCGGGTATGTGCAAAGACGCTCGACAACCGGATCGGCTGCTATCAGCTTCTGGAAGCGCTGAAGGAAAATGACGGCACATATCCGAATGATATTTACTACGTATTCTGTGTGCAGGAGGAGCTGGGATGCCGCGGTTCCAAGGTGGCGGCAGAGCGGATACATCCGGACATCGGCGTGGCAGTGGATATCTCTCCGGCACACGATTATCCGTGTGATCTGGAGGGCAGTAATGCGCTGGACGGCGGAATCGGTATTAAGATCTGCGATCCGTCGGTTGTATGTGATGAGGATGTGGTATCCGCGATGGTGGAGTGCTGTGATCAAAACGGCATTAAATACCAGAGAGAAGTCATCGATAAGGGCGGGACAGATGCTTCCAGCATGAACCTTTCCGGTACGGGCGTAAAGGCCGGCGGAATCGTGGTAGTGACGAGATATCCGCATTCCCAGAGTGCCGTGGCTTCCAGGAAGGATATTGAAGCAGGAGTGGATCTGATCGTCGCATTTTCCGGGAGGGAATTTGCATGAGCGGGCTTACGATACTGAAAAACGGAGCGGTTCTGACGATGGACGACGGCCCGGTTCTTAAAGAGGCGGATCTGTGGATAACCGACGGGAAGATCCAGAAAATGGTGGAAAGAAAGCGCCGGGAGACGGAGGCCGTGCCGGATAACCCGGATGGAATGCAGAAGAATCCGGGAGAAGCATCGGAGGATACGGATGAGCTGCCGGACGGCGCCCGGGTTCTGGACTGCGCCGGATGCGTGATCATTCCGGGCCTGATTGATTCTCACGTTCATTATGATGAGAGCTACATGGGCGATTTCTTTCTGGCCAGCGGGATCACCTCTGTTCGGAATATGCGGGGCTTTGACGGGCACGCCAGATGGCGGGATGAGATTCTCTCAGGAGAACGCAGAGGGCCGTATATCTATTCCAGCGGGCCGGTGTATGACGGGGAGGATCCTACGATTGTGGATAACGACAACGTGATCATCCGGACGCAGGAGGATGTGGAGGAAGCGATCCGGTATACGAAAAAGCTGGGCTTTCTCTGGATGAAAACGTATCCTTCCATTGAACCGGAGCTGTACAAATATCTGCTGAGGCGGTGCAGAGAGGAGGGACTTCCGGTTTGCGGCCATATGACAAAACAGATGGATTACAGGATTCTGGCTGATGAAGGGTATGTCTGCTGCGAGCATACAAGCTCCCTGCCTTCCGATCCGGAGGTGATACGGTATCTGGCAGAGAGCGGGATGTGGCTTTGTCCGACTCATGTGGTCTGCGAGACGCTGCCGGATTATGTGTGGAACGGCAAGCAGCTTTGTGACCTGCCCCATTATGAGGATCTGCCGGAATGCATCCGCACCGGCTGGGAGGAGAGCAACAAGGCTATCATAGAGAATTACCGGGAGCTGAACGTGCATCCTGATTTTCAGACGATCATTGACCGCGGAACGGAGTTCCTGAAGTATTCCGACCGGGTTATGGCAGGAACGGACTGTCCGTATCCGGGAATTATCCCGGGCGTTTCCATGGCGGATGAGCTGGGGAAGCTGGTATCCGTTTACGGTCTGACGAATTATGAGGCGCTCTGCGCTGCCACCTGCAATCCCGCGAAGCATATGGGGATTCGGGAACAGAAGGGCAGGCTGCTGCCCGGTATGGATTCCGACCTGGTGGTTCTGGAGGGAGATCCTCTCGAGGATATTGGAAATGTACGGAAGATCAGATGGGTATTCCAGGGGACAAGATCCTGGAACAGGGAAACTTTACAGCAGTTCCTGACTGCTGATGGAGTATTAAAAAAAGAGGAGATTGAGTTCATCACAGGACAGGATGGCAGACCTCTAAGCTGAGCGGCAATCCTGAACATGAAAAACAGCAGAACTCAAGGAGAGGAGATTTGTAATGAAAAAAGCGCTTGTTTTACTGGCAACAATCTGCGGGCTTTCGATGTTTGCTTCCTTTGGCGTATGTGCGGAGGCTTCGGAGAAAACAGATCTGGTAATCGCGGTAGACGCGGATGTGGAGACACTGCATCCCACTGATTTTTCCACGACGGTGGAGCTGAATGTCCTGAACCAGATTTATGATACGCTGATGTACATGAATCCGGACGGGACGCATGAGCCGGAGCCGAGGATCGCTGAGAGCTATGAGATCAGCGAGGACGGACTGGACTACACCTTTAAGATCCGTGATGACGTTACATTCCATGACGGGACGCCGGTAACGGTAGAGGATGTTGTATTTTCCATTGAACTGTACAAGGCTTCGGAATATCAGGGTTCCCAGATTTCCATGCTGAGCAGTGTGGAAGCGACGGATGACAGCACGGTAGTATGCCATCTGGACACGCCGTATGCGCCGTTTTTGGAAGGACTCTGTTCCCCGAATATTGTTTCCAGGGCTTATTATGAGGCAGATCCGGATGCGTTTGTGACGAACCCGATCGGAACGGGCCCTTATAAGTTCGTGAGCCGCACCGTTGCCACTTCTATTGAGCTGGAAGCAAACGAAGATTATTACCGCGGAGCACCGTCGATCAAAAAGCTGACCTTCCGTGTGCTTCCGGAAATTGCGTCGAGAGCGCTGGCACTGCAGACGGGGGAGATCAATTTCGCTGAGATCGACGCCTCTGTTCTGGCACAGCTTGAGGCGAATCCGGCAGTTACCGTTACAGAAGTTCCTACCTCCGGCTTTGCATATGTCTGCATGAATCTGGAGAAGGAGCCTTTTGACAATGTGGCAGTTCGCCAGGCTGTGAATTATGCGATTGACCGTGAAAATCTCGTAAATGTCTGCTATGACGGGAAAGCGGAGGTGAACTCCAATATCTGCGCAAAGCACCGTTTCGGATATTCTGACGACCAGATGCAGTACACCTACGATCCGGAAAAGGCAAAGGCCCTGCTGGCAGAAGCCGGTATTGAGACTCCTTACAACCTCGGAAAGATCCTGGTAGCTGAGAAATATGCAAATCTGGCGACTGTTGTCCAGAATGACCTGAAGGCTGTCGGACTGGAGATGGAGATCGATACGAGAGAATTCAATTCGTATATCGGAAGCCTGACGGAAGGCGATTATATGATTACTGCTCTCGTGATGACTCTGGAGGGTGATACGCAGTCTCTGGAAATGGCGTTTATCACAGATTATATCGGAATGGCGAACAATGCGAGATACTCTGATGAAGAGATGGACGAGCTGTTCAATCAGACAAGAGCGGAGACAGATACCGGGAAGAGGGCGGAACTGTTTAATCAGATTCTGACAAAGGCACAGGACGAAGCAATCTATGCGGTGCTCTGCAATCCGCTGACGCTGTATGCTTACGATACGGATCTGCAGTGTCCGGAATTTCCGCTGGAGGGCAACTACTACGTATATGATTTTGCGTGGTAATTCAGAAAACAGAGGGATTTTGGTGAATTAGAGGTATGGTTCCAGAATGTTCCGGGAGGGATACGAGCTGTCCGCCCGGGACATTCTGGAATTTACGGTGTGGAAAGGGGCAATTACCTTTTATGTCAAAATATATAATGAAGCGATTGCTGTACATGATACCGGTGCTGCTGGGAGTGTCGTTTCTGGTGTTTACTATTCTTTCTCTGACGCCCGGAGATCCGGGTTCTATTATTTTGGGGATTACAGCCAAAAAAGAAGATATTGCGGCTTTGAATGCGGAGTTTGGTTATAACCAGCCGTTTTTCATCCGCTTTTTTAATTACATAGGCGATATTATTTTTCATTTTGACCTCGGGACCTCCTATGCTACGAGACAGCCGGTAATGGAAAGCATTCTGGCCAGATTTCCCAATACGCTGCTTCTGGCAGTTCTTTCCATGTGCCTCTCGGCGGTGCTGGGGATCAGCATGGGGATTTTTTCGGCAGTGCGCCAGTATTCGGTAATGGATCATGTCTGTATTGTGGTAGCCCTGGTATTTGCATCCATGCCAAGCTTCTGGCTGGGACTTATGATGCTGATCCTTTTTTCACTGAAGCTGGGATGGCTGCCGTCCTTTGGCGCCGATACGCTCCGGCACTTTATTCTGCCGGCGCTGACGCTTTCCCTGCCTTCGGCGGCGGGATTGCTGCGTCTGACCAGGGCCTCCATGCTGGAGACGATCCGGCAGGAGTATATCCGTACGGCCAGGGCGAAGGGAGCCTCCAACAGGAGAGTGATCTGGAAGCATGCGCTGCGCAATGCCCTGCTTCCGGTGGTGACGGCTATGGGAGGCGGCTTCGGTGCATCTCTGGGCGGAGCGATTATTGCGGAGACGGTGTTTGCCATGCCGGGAATGGGAACCCTGATGACTACTGCGATCCGGCAGAAGGATGTGCCGATGGTTATGGGGGCAACGCTGTTCCTGGCGGTACTGTTCAGCCTTGTCATTCTGGCAGTGGATATTCTGTATGCATTCATTGATCCGAGAATTAAAGCAAAGTATCAGAATGGAGGGAAGTCCCGTGAGTAAAAACAGAAAACACACGCAGCTTTCTGAAATCTGGCGGCGTTACAGGAAGAATAAGACAGCGGTTCTTGGCTTTGTACTGCTGGTTATTATCATCGGTACGGCACTGTTTGCAGACGTGATCGTACCATATTCGAAATGCATTGAACAGGTGGGGGCGGACCGTCTGCAGGGCCCCAGCATGGCTCATTTTTTTGGTACGGATGAGTTTGGCCGCGATCTGTTCGCCCGTGTCGTGCATGGCTCCAGATATTCTCTGATGATCGGCCTTGTCACCAGCCTGATGGCGCTGGTCATCGGCGCGGTTCTGGGCGCCAGCGCCGGTTATTTCGGTGGTGTTGTGGATAATGTGATCAGCCGTATTATGGATGTGTTTATGTGTGTTCCGCCCATTTTGCTTTCTCTGGCGGTGGTGGCGGCTCTGGGGACGAACCTGCGCAACCTGATCATTGCGATTACCGTATCCTGTGTGCCGGGCAATGTCCGGCTGATCCGGTCGGTAGTCCTGACTACGGCGGAGCAGGATTACGTGGAGGCGGCAAAATCCTACGGCACCTCCAATGCCAGAATTATTTTCCGCTATGTACTCCCGAATGCCATGGGACCGATCATCGTAAATACCACCATGAGTATTTCTGATATGATGCTGTCTGCAGCCGGTCTGAGCTTTATCGGCATGGGGATCCAGCCGCCTTCTCCGGAATGGGGAGCGCTGCTTTCCAACGCGCAGCAGTATCTGTTTACAGCACCTTACCTGCTGCTTTTCCCGGGCATATTTATTTTGCTGTCATCTCTGGCGTTCAATCTGGTCGGGGATGGTCTGACGGATGCGCTTGATCCGAAGCTGAGGGATTGAGGAGATATGGGTATGGGACAAATTCCCGGTCCGAAGCCGGGAAATCAAGGAGATACGTTCATGGAAGAGATTTTGAAAATAGAGGATTTGTCAATTATATATAAAACAGACCTGGAAACCGTTTACGCTGTGAACGGAATCAGCTTTTCCCTGAAGCAGGGGGAGACGATGGGACTGGTGGGGGAGACCGGTGCAGGAAAGACGACCACGGCGCTGGGGGTTCTCGGGCTTTTGCCGAAGCGTACTGCCAGAGTAACTTCGGGCAGGATTCTTTTTGACGGACAGGACGTATGCAGGATGAAGGAGCAGGAGCTGGAGCGGGTGAGAGGAGAGAAAATCTCCATGATCTTTCAGGATCCGATGACGGCGCTGAATCCTGTCCTTACTGTGGGAAGCCAGATCGGAGAGGCCCTTTATCTGCATAATGATGCGGAGCTGTCCCAGAAAGAGATTGAACAGAGAGTGGAGGAGACGCTGGAGCTGGTAGGGATTCCGAAGGAGCGGAAGAATGAGTATCCGTATCAGTTTTCCGGCGGAATGCGTCAGAGGGTTGTGATCGCTATCGCTCTTGTGTGCAATCCGAAGCTGCTGATCGCGGACGAGCCGACTACGGCGCTGGATGTGACGATCCAGGCGCAGATTCTCACGATGATCTGTGATCTGCAGAGAAAATACGGTACGTCCGTCATCATGATCACGCATGACCTTGGCGTGGTGGCGGAGACCTGCGATAAGGTTGGGATCATGTATGCCGGGGAGATCGTGGAGTACGGTACGCTGGCGGATATTTTTACGGGGGACCGCCACCATCCGTATACGGAGGGACTGTTCGGTTCCATTCCGAGTCTGACAGAAGAGTCCAGAAGGCTTCATCCGATCGAAGGGCTGATGCCGGATCCGACGAAGCTGCCGGAGGGCTGCAAGTTTGCTCCGAGATGTGCGAAATGCATGGAAATCTGTAAGAGCAGGCAGCCGGGTGTGTGGGAAGAGAACGGGCATCAGATCCGGTGCCACTGCTACAGCAATCCTGCGGAGGTGAAGAGATGACGGAAATTCTTTTGGATGTGAAAAATCTGAAAAAATATTTTAAGACGCCCGCCGGGATGCTTCACGCGGTGGATGATGTGAGCTTTTCGATTCCGAAGGGAAAGACGATGGGTGTGGTCGGAGAGTCAGGATGCGGGAAATCCACGCTGGGCCGGACGGCGCTGCAGTTGTATGAGCCGACGGCAGGAGAGATCCTGTTCCATGGAAAGAATATTGCCAGTCTGTCAAAAAAAGAGTTTCACCAGATCAGGCCAAAAATGCAGATGATCTTTCAGGATCCGTATGCGAGCCTGAACGGACGGATGACGGTGCGGCAGCTCATTGCGGAGCCGCTGATTGTCAATAAGGTATGTAAAAGTAAGAGAGAGACGGAGGAAAAGGTAGACCGGATCATGGATACTGTGGGACTGGCCAGCCGCCTTGCGATGGCTTATCCCCACGAGCTGGACGGGGGCCGCAGGCAGCGTATTGGTATTGCACGGGCGTTGATCCTGAATCCTGAATTTGTGGTCTGTGATGAGCCGGTATCGGCCCTGGACGTGTCGATTCAGGCACAGATCCTGAATCTGCTGATGGATCTGCAGGAGCAGATGGGCCTTACGTATCTGTTTATTACGCATGACCTCTCTGTGGTGCGTCATATCTCGGATGAGATTATGGTCATGTATCTCGGAAAATGCGTGGAGTACGCTGAGGCGAAGGAAATCTTCAGAAACCCGGTACATCCCTATACGAAGGCGCTTCTGGCATCCATACCGATTCCGAGTGTGGAATCCCTGCATAAGCGCCGCGAGCTGATAAAGGGCGAGGTGACGAGTCCGGTCAATCCGAAACCGGGGTGCCGTTTTGCGGCACGGTGTCCGTTTGCGTCTGATGCCTGCAGGCAGGAGGATATTCCGCTGAAGGAAGTAGCTCCGGGGCATTTTGCGGCATGCCGTATGGTGTAGAGGCGGACAGTGTTTTATGTGAGACGGATTCTGCCTGGTTGACTGGCAGGAATACGGAAATGGAGATCTGAAATGGAAAATGGAAAATATATCTGGCCCTATGAAAACGAAACGGGGCAGGAGGAAACGATAGAGAGTGATGTGCTGGTACTGGGCGGCGGCCTGTCCGGATGCTTTGCAGCAATCGCGGCAGCCAGGAAGGGGCTGTCTGTGACTTTGGTGGAAAAAGGGGCGGCGGAGCGCAGCGGCTCGGCCGGAACCGGGTTTGACCACTGGGAGTCGGCGTGTACGAATCCATGCTCCGGCGTGACGCCGGAGGAGATTGCAGAGGCGTATGTGAATGAGCAGGACTGGTACAGCAATGGGATTGCACATTACATCGAATGCCGGGAGGGCTATGACCGGCTGCTGGATCTGGAGTCCTTTGGCGGCAAGATCCGGGATACGGAGGATGAATTTGCCGGGGCGGAGTTTCGGGATGATAAGACGAAGCTGATGTTTGCGTATGATTACAAAAACAAATTTACGATCCGTGTCTGGGGTTCTACCTTCAAGCCGGCGCTGGTAAAGGAACTGAAACGGCTCGGTGTCCGCATCATGGACCGGACGGAGGCGACGGCGCTGCTGGTGGAGCGCACAGCGAATGAGAAATCGGAGGTGGCGCGGGGAATCGGCGCAATGGGAATGAACGTCCGTACAGGAAAATTTTATATTTTCCGGGCAAGGGCGACGGTGCTGGCGATGTCCAGACCTGCACGGGTCTGGCTGTTCAATGCGGATACGCCGGGGCTTTGTGAGTTCCGGCCGTTTCAGAGTATTGGCAGCGGCCATGCCATGGGCTGGCGTGCCGGTGTGGAATTTACGATGATGGAGAAATCGGTGCGGGCTGAGTTCTCCGCAGCAGGCCGGAGCTTCCCGCCGTATGGTGCGGGCAACAATCATAATACATGGTATGCGGCAACGATGGTGGATGCCCGGGGAGTCGAGATCCCGTATGTGAACCGGGACGGCGTGGAGCTTGAGACGGTGTCGGAGCGGTATTATCCGGCTCCGGGCCAGAAGTTCTTCTTAAAGGGCGGCGTGATTGACAATCCGAAATACGAATACCGCGGGCCGGAAACACTGGAATTTGAAGAACTGATAAAAAGAGGGTATCAACTTCCATTCTATGCGGATCTGAGCCGGATGCCGGATGCGGAGCGCCGTGTCATCTGGGGGATGATGGTGGGAGAGGAGGCCAAGACAAAGATCCCGATCTACCAGAATTATACGCAGCGTGGATTTGACCCCGAAAAGCATATGCTGCAGAGCTATGGTACCGGCTGGCAGTCGGCAAATTTCCTGGAGCAGGAGCGTCAGTTTTTCGGAGCGCCGGGCGGCATCATGCATGACTGGGATCTCAAAACAAATATCGATGGCATTTATGCGGCGGGCGATCAGCTTTACGCATCGGACTGCGCCGGATTTGCGTGTGCGACAGGATATTACGCAGGGCGGAAGGCTTCTGATTATGCAGTGACTGTGACTCCTGGCGAGGTGAGCCGGGAGGATGTGGAAGCGGAGCAGAAACGTCTGTATGCCCCGCTGTATGCAGAAAAGGAAGAGGGGATCGGCTGGAAGGAGCTGAATATGGCTATTTCCAAGGCAATGCAGAATTACTGCGGCGGTGTCAGGTGCGAGGCCCTTCTGAAGGAGGGACTGGATTTGCTGGAAAGCTTTGAGCGGGATATCGTGCCGAGGCTGACGGCCTCCAATCCGCATGAGTTGATGCGGATTCACGAGGTACTGGATATACTGACCGTGGCCCAGCTTGTGCTGCATGCATCTCTGGCCCGGAAGTCCAGCTCCGCTCCGCTGTGCTTCTGCCGCAGTGATTATCCGGAGATGGATCCCGAACGGGACCGGAAGCATATCGTTATCCGTCAGGAAAACGGCAGAGTGCTGACCAGGGATGTGCCTCTGGATTTCTTCGGAGAGCTGCGAAGCGAGTATGAAAAAAGAAATCAGGATTACATCAAAGAAAGGGCAGGCGGTACGGCGTCTTTGCAGGAAATCGCGAAGGGAGGCAAAGGAGCATGAAGAAGGTTGGATTTTCTGTAGAACAGGTGTCCTGCAGCACCAGTCCTCTGAAATATGACGCGTCACTGTGTATCGGCTGCAACCGGTGCGCGGACGTCTGTCAGTGCGATATTCTGCTGCCGTCGCCTGAGAAGGGGAAGCATCCCATCGTAATGTATCCGGGAGAGTGCTATTACTGCGGCGCCTGCGTGATGGTGTGCCCGAAGCCGGGGGCGGTTGTGTTGAACCATCCGCTGATGAACCGGGCCAAATTTGTGCCGGTAAAGGAAGCTGCATCGGTAAAGGAATCTGCACCGGAAAAAGCAGTGTTATGACAGCTTTGGTTCAGCTTCCGGGCTGGCAGGTCAGTTCCTGCCGCAGTATTTTGAGGGAATCCAGATAGGAAAGCTGGAGAGCAACAGCCGGAATCCTTTGCGAAAGCAGGGGACTCTGGCTGTTTTTATTAGGTGCAAAGTGCTTGCTAACATGTGTGGAATCAGGTAGAATGGAAAGGAGAAGTGAAGACAGGAAACGGCGCCGTTTCTTTACAATAAATGGAAAGGAAGGAATTTTATTATGAAAGCACTATTTATCGGAGGTACCGGAACGATAAGTACAGCCATTGTGAAGCGGCTTGTGAATGAACTGCACTGGGAGGTGTGGCTTCTGAATCGCGGGAACCGGAAGGAGGTCGTTCCGGAGGGAGTACATCAGATTATTGCGGATATTAAGAATGAAGAGGATGTTGCGGAGAAGATCAAGGATCTGACTTTTGATACGGTCTGTGAATTTATTGGGTTCCGTCAGGAGGATGTGGAGAGAGATTACCGGTTGTTTAAGGGCAGGACCAGACAGTATATCTATACCAGCTCCGCGTCTGCCTACCACAAGCCTGCGGCAAGCTATATGATCACGGAGGGGACGGCGCTGGCGAATCCCTACTGGCAGTATTCCAGGGATAAGATTGCCTGTGAAGAATTTCTGATGAAAAAGTATCGGGAAGAGGGATTCCCTGTCACGATCGTGCGGCCAAGCCACACGTATGACGAACGGAATATTCCGCTGGGGGTACATGGAAAGAACGGGTTCTGGCAGGTGATCAAACGAATGCAGGAAGGAAAGCAGGTGATCATCCAGGGCGACGGGACCTCTTTGTGGACGCTTACGTTTAATCAGGATTTCGCGACAGGCTACACCGGGCTGATGGGGAACCGGCATGCCATCGGCGAGGCATTCCAGATAACCGGGGATGAGACGCTGACCTGGAATCAGATCTACGCGACGATAGCGGATGCGCTCGGCGTAAAGCTGCATGCGTATCACGTATCCTCAGAGTTTTTGGCAGCAGCGGGAGACAAGTACGGATATGATTTTGAAGGAAGCCTGATCGGAGATAAGGCCGTATCCGTAGTATTTGACAACAGCAAATTAAAACGTGCGGTGCCGGATATGCGGACAACCGTGCGGTTTGACCAGGGCGTGCGGATCGCGCTGGATTATGTTCTTTCACATCCGGAGGAATGTCAGAGAGAGGATCCGGAGTTTGATTCGTGGTGTGACAGGGTAATTGAATCGCTGGAAAGGGCAAAGGCTTCCATTTAATGGTCAGGAGCAGTGATATCGGGCGGAGGAAACGGCATTGAACAGATATACCGGTGAAATTAAGGCAGAAGAACGTTTTAAAAAGCTGCAGATCGAAATCATCGCCATTTTTGCGGGAATGATTATCATTGTGACGGCTTTTCTGGTGGGAGTCATTCTGGAGCATTCTAATACGACGATTCAGGAGCAGGCTTCCAGCCTGATGTCCACGAACAGCAGGCAGATTCAGCTTAATATCAATTCTTATCTGGAGAAGGTGGAGACGACTGCCGCCCTGATTTTTGCAAACGAGGAGTATTATCAATATGATGCGTCGGATACGGAGCTGGATGAATACGCCGTGCTGAAAATGGAGGAAAGCATTCTGGACCGGATCGTTGATCTCGGTGTTATGGAAAATTTTTCTGATTTTGCAATCGTATATGCAAACGAGCATACGGTCGGATGGGTTTCGCATACCACCGATGACATGTTCCCGGACGGCGGCATGTATCAGACATTTTCCGACTGCATCAACCGGGAAAGACGCAATGACGGGTGGAAGTTCGGCCTGAACGGAAATACGGAGCGGGCCTACTATGTAAAACGGCTGAATCCAAACGCCGTACTGTTCGTATCCTTCTACACAAAAGAGCTGGAGCATGTTTTTAAGAACACGGAGGAATTCCGGGAGACGACGATCCGTCTGATCAATGAGGACGGTAATATTCTGTACTCGTCGGAGGAAGAGGAAAATGGAACGCCTCTTTCGGAAGAGATTGAGAGCGCGGTCGCAGGACAGCAGACGGCGGTTATTGCAGGGCAGGAATATCTTGTCAGCATGGCAGTCTGCGAAAATGAATGGAAAATCGTATGCCTGACGCCGACGGCAGAGCTTCTCCGGGAAAATACGGAGCTGAAGAAATTTGTCACGGTGTTTGCAGCTGCTCTTGCGGCAGTCTTTATTCTGATCGGCCTGATGCTGATACGGCGGATATCCCGCCCGATGGACGGAATGATGACCGACCTTGCGCAGGAGGCCGTCATGGATAAGCTGTCCGGCCTGCTGAATAAGGTTTCCTTTGAGGATGAGGTTGTCCGCAAAATGGAGAGCTGTGCTCCCGGCTGTTCCTTTGCGTTTGTCATGCTGGATGCGGATAACTTCAAGCAGATCAACGACCGGCTGGGCCACTCCTGCGGAGATCAGGTGATCATCCGGATTGCCCGCCTGCTGCAGAGTTATTTGGGCGAGCATACGCTGATCGGCCGGATCGGCGGGGACGAGTTTGCTTTTTTGAACGAATACAGCGATTCCGATAAAGAGGAGATTACCAGAGACGTGACACGCAAAATCGATGAAATTTTTGCTGCATTTGCGGAGGAATTCCGCGGGGAGCGCAGCAGGTGTGAGTTTTCTCTGAGCGCCGGTATCTGTATTATACAGGACGCAGAAAATATGAATTTCCAGCAGGCGTACCGACGGGCGGACAAGGCGCTTTATCGTTCCAAGGAAAACGGGAAAAGCCGGTACACGCTGTATCAGGAGGACATGGGAAATGACAGAAGCTTGTAAAAAATCATACCGAAAACGGCTGGTCCGCGCGCTCTGCCTGATCGTTTCAATGAGTACTGCGCTGACCGGGTGCGGCTTCCAGGGGACGCCGGATCAGGGGACGCCGGAAACTGCCGTTTCCAAGCATAGTACGATCTCTTTTTCCTGGTGGGGAAATGACGAACGGCATATCTACACTATGGACGGTATGGATCTGTTCCAGGAGCTCAATCCGCAGATCACGGTGGATTGCAGCTACGGCATATGGAACGGATTCGAGAAACGGAACAAAGTGTGGATGGAGTCCTGCCGGGAAGCGGATGTCATGCAGATCAACTATGCCTGGCTGACCGAGTATTCGGACGACGGCGACGGATACTATGATCTGTATCAGGTGGCAGATATCATCGATCTGAACAATTTCGAGGAAAGCGATCTGGCCTACGGAGAGAAAAACGGAAAGCTGAACGCCATTCCTATTGCATTCAATGCGTCGGTCATGTTTTTGAACGAAAACATCTATGCGCAATATGGCCTGGACATTCCCGAGACATGGGACGACTATTTCGAAGCAGCCAGCGTTATGAAAAAGGACGGCGTATATCCGATCGGTATGGTCAAGAAGCAGTTATATCTGCTGCTCATTTCCTGGTACGAGCAGTCCACCGGCAGACGCGCCTTCAGCCGTGAAGGGGAGCTGCTGATGAATGCGGAGGATATTGCGTATATTCTGGAATTTTACAAGCGTCTTCTGGATGAGAAGGTGCTGATCCCGATCGACCAGTACTCGACCTCGCTGTTTACAAAAGGGGAGATCGGCGGCGCGATGTTCTGGATCAGCGACGCGAATAAGTACTGCGGCGCGCTCGAGGAGAACGGCGGGAAGCCCGTCATCGGCGAATATCCGGTGCTGGAGGGCGCGGAGCTGACCGGCTGGTACATGAAGCCTGCCACGATGTACGCGGTCAGCAGTGTGACAGAAGATCCTGCCGCATCGGCAGAGCTGCTGAATTTTCTTCTGAACGACAAAGAAATGGCAGTCATGCAGGGAACGGAAAAGGGAGTTCCCGTGAGCAAAAGTGCATTGGAGGCACTGCAGGAGAAGAATCTGCTGGACGGATACGGTTACGACGCCAGCCAGAAGATGCTGGAGGACCGTGACCTTATGGAGATCATGGTTCCGGCTATGGAGAATGAAGGGATTGTGGATGCGTTCAAAAAGGGGGCGGATGAGTATCTTTACGGGAAGAGCAGCCTGGAGGTATGTTCGGAGGATATTTTGAAGGCTATGACGGAGATTATGCAAAAAACGTATTCTCATCAATCGTAATAGGAAAGGAAATCGTCAGGAAATGTAAGAATCCATTTCCTGACGTTTTTTTTGGCCAATTACATAACCGTTTTGCTTCTGTAATAGTTCTGGCTTCTGCATCGGCCAGTTTTTTGGTGGGGTTTTTAAACCCCACCTGTTAGTCTAAACTGTAAACATCAGGAAACAGAAAATAATCAGAGAAACGGAGGAACTGGCAATGAAAGGATTTAATACGGATGACGGGTACATGGGATTGGTCGAGGGCAGATATATCTTGTTTGCCAGTGAGGCCGATTACTATGACTATATGAATGATTAGGGAGTGGGGGAAGGATTTATGAGAGGACTGTGTGGCAGTATGTTTGATTATAATCATGACGGGAAAATAAGTGCATTTGAGAGTGCGGCAGAGCTTGGTTTCTTAGGCGGATTAGCTGGGAATGACGACACAGCGAAGACGGAGCTGGAGTTGTCAGGGCTCGATCCGGATGAACTGGAGTTTATGGACGCGTATGAGCGGAGAGCGGCGCTGAAGGGCGCAGGGCTGAATCCGGATGAATATGATTTCTGATGACCGGCCCCTATATGCAGGTTGGCATTTTGACGTCTGAATTACTGGTTATTGGTTACGGACGGCAGCTTTTTGATCATTTAAAAATGAATATGTGTACAATAAATTTCGCAGGCATGGTATACTTGTGGTATCTTTTAAAAAATCAGAAGCCGTGCGGCTCTGTCAGTGCGGCAGAAGAGTAAGAGGGGCTGCCGCCATGCCGAAAGGAACGAATCAGAAGTTTAAATTATATCGTCTTGCGCAGATCATGCTGGAGAATACGGATGATGAGCATTATATTACCATGCCGGAAATCATGTCTGAGCTTGGGAAGTATGAGATTACTGCCGACCGGAAAAGTATCTATGCGGATCTGCGGGATTTGGAGACATTGGGAATTGAGGTGGAGGGAGAGCCGGTTGGAAACAGATATCATTATCATGTTGTGAACCGGCCTTTTGAGCTTCCTGAATTGAAGCTTCTTGTAGACGCGATCCAGTCTTCCAAATTTATTACCGAGCGGAAAACAAATATCCTGATCAGGAAGCTGGAAAAGCTGGTCAGCAAATTCGACGCGCAGAAATTGCAGAGACAGGTATACGTTTCCGGCCGGATCAAGACCATGAATGAGAGTATTTATTATACGGTAGATGCGATCCACAGTGCGATTTCCGGGAACAAAAAGATCAGATTCCAGTATTATCAGTGGAATGCGAGGAAGGAAATGGAGCTGCGGCATGGCGGGGCGTGGTATCATATCAGTCCGTGGGGGCTGTCCTGGGACAATGAGAATTATTATCTGGTGGGCTTTGATTCGGCTGCGGGGCGGATCAAGCATTACCGTGTAGATAAGATGCTGCACATCCGGATGTCGGAGGAGGAGCGTGAGGGCAGGGAGCATTTTATCAGGCTGGACATGGCTGATTACACAAAGAAGAGCTTCGGGATGTTTGGTGGTAAGGAGCAGATGGTGAGGCTGCTGGTGGATAACAGCCTGGCAGGTGTGATGATAGACCGTTTTGGCAAGGATGTAATGCTGATTCCGGCTGATGCGGACCATTTTACGGTGAATGTAAATGTTTATGTCAGCAAACAGTTTCTGGGATGGGTATTTTCGCTCGGAGAGCGGGTGAAGCTTATCTCGCCGGATGAGGTGGTGGAGCAGATGAAAAAGGAGGCGGAACGGCTGATGCGGCAGTATGGTATCAGCGTGTAATGTGGCGTGAAGCCGGCTGCCGCAGGAGGCGTCGTTGCCGGTTGCTGAACGAACAGAAATGGTATAAAACATGCTGATTGATTTCTGATTGGATTGCTTTTATTTCCGAACTTTGCTACACTATTTCCGATACATGATGCATCATTTCTGAGAAAGGATGTGCTTATATGGACGAAATTTCTTATATCAGCACAAAAAAAGCTGCTGAGCTTTTGCATATGACCACCAGGCGTGTGGTAGGCTTGTGCAGCGAGGGTAAGCTGGCAGGCGCCAGACGGGATGGGCGCAACTGGAAGATTCCGGAGTCCTCCGTGCAGGCATATTTCCTGACATTAAAACCCAAGAATCATAAAATAAAATCTGAGAGCAAAAAGCTTCTCCCCTGCGCAGTCGGAAGCACGTCTTACGAAGAAATAGCAGGGAATTGTTACTACGTGGATAAGACGCTTCTGATTCGTGAATTGATTGATAACCGCAGTCCGGTAATACTGTTTACCCGCCCGAGAAGGTTCGGGAAAACTCTTGCGATTAACATGCTGAAGACCTTTTTTGAAAAGAGTGAGGAAGATACCTCCGTTTATTTTCTGGATAAGAAGATCTGGCAATGTGGAGAGAAATACCGGACTATGCAGGGAAAATATCCTGTAATTTCCCTGACCTTCAAGGACGTAAAATTCAATACATGGGCAGATTCCCTTGAAGCGATTGGCTATGTTCTCCGGGATGAATATACACGCCATTCGGAGCTGCTGGCAAGTGATGCGTTGAATGCCGTGGATGTACAATATATAGAGGATATGCAGAACGGCAGTCTCAATGAGGTCGAATACACCCGTGCACTGCTGAATCTGACACGTATGCTGGAAAAGCATTATCATGAGAAGGTTGTTGTTTTGATTGATGAGTATGATACTCCGATCCAACAGGGACATTCTCACGGATTTTACAATGATGTCATCACATTTATGCGGAATTTTATGTCCGGGGGTTTGAAAGACAATTCCTCTCTGGCGTTCGGTGTACTGACCGGTATTTTGCGTGTTTCGAAGGAGAATCTGTTCAGCGGTCTGAATAATCCGGTGGTGAATACTGTGCTGGATGAAAAGTACAGTGAATATTTTGGTTTTACAGAAGCTGAAGTCTGCGATATGGCCAGGTATTACGGCAGGCAGGAAAAGCTGGATGAGATCCGCCAGTGGTATGACGGCTATCGTTTCGGAAAAACAGAAATCTATAACCCATGGTCCGTTACAAACTATTTTTACAACGACTGTAAGCCGAAGGCTTTTTGGGCGAATACCAGTGATAATCAGATTATTCAGGAGATCATGCAGAACCTGAGCCCGAATATTGCAGATGAACTGTTCTCTCTGCTGCAGGGGAATACGGTGCACACGGTGCTGAATATGGAGGTGATTTATCCACATATATCGGATGGTGTGGATACGATTTTCAGCTTTTTGCTGATTGCCGGATACCTGAAGCCAGTAACGGAACCGGTAGAGACGGAGTACGGCACTTTTCTGGAATTGAAGCTTCCTAACATGGAAATCAATCGTGTTTATAATACAGAAATATTGTCCTGGCTGCGAGGCGCGCTGGAAGGAAACTCTGTTTCCGAGCTGGAAAAAGCGCTTTATCTGAACGAGAGTGAAAAGCTGCAGGAGGCTCTCCGGAGCTTTATGCTGAACTGTATCAGCAGCTTTGACGGTGCGGCCGAAGGCTTTTATCATGGCATGATGCTTGGCCTGGTCGCGAGTTTTGCATCGAAGTATTATATTCGCTCGAACCGGGAATCGGGTGAAGGCCGTTTTGATCTGATGCTGGAGCCAAAAACAAAGTCATTCCCGGGTATTCTTATGGAATTTAAGACGTCCAGATCAGATGATGGCCAACAGCTCGCAGCGTTGGCGGAGGCAGCTCTTGAGCAGATTAATGACCGGCAGTATGATGCCTCGCTGCGGGAGCGGGGGATTGGAGAAATCATAAAATACGGAATTGCTTTTTCCGGGAAAAGAGTTAAGGTGATTTCACAATATCACCATTACTAAGGAAAGGACTGATTGATTATGAAACTATCATTAGCAGGCTTGAAGGATAAGGCCGGATGGGAAGCGGCGGGGATTGCGGTGCCTTCCTATGATGTGGAAAAGGTCAGGGCGAGGACTGTGGAAGCACCGAAATGGATTCATTTCGGGATCGGGAATATTTTCCGTATTTTCATTGGCGGGATTGCAGACACTCTGCTGGCGGAGGGGAATGCCGATACGGGGATTGTCTGTGCGGAAGCATTTGATTATGAGATTGTGGATAAAATTTACGAGCCGTATGACAATCTGGGGCTTTGTGTTACGCTGCATAAGGACGGGAGCATGGAGAAGCGGATTATCGGTTCGTTGGCGGAAGCGATAAAGGCAAAGGCGGACGACGGGATGTCCTGGAACCGGCTGAAAGTGATATTTGAAGATCCGGGGCTTCAGATGGTGTCTTTTACGATCACGGAGAAAGGATACGGGCTCACGAAGATGGACGGGACGTATCTGGGGTATGTGCAGAGCGATATGGAGAAGGGGCCGGAGTCTCCGGTTGGAATTATGGCAATAATTGCTTCCATGCTGCTGGAGCGTTTTCAGGCGGGCGCTGCGCCCATTGCCCTGGTTTCTATGGATAATTGCTCGCACAACGGTGACCTGCTGAAAAGATCGGTTCTCACGATTGCGGGTGAGTGGAAAAAGCGTGGGTACGTGGATGAGGCTTTTATGGAGTATATCAATAATCCTGCGAAGGTTTCCTTCCCGTGGACGATGATTGATAAGATTACTCCGCGGCCCGGTGATTTTGTGCAGGAGGCGCTGGCTGCAGACGGAGTGGAGCATATGGAGATTGTCGTGACGGACAGGAGAACGTACATTGCTCCGTTTATCAATGCGGAAAGGCCGCAGTATCTGGTGGTCGAGGACAGCTTCCCGAACGGACGCCCGGCGCTTGAGAAAGCAGGCGTCTACATGACAGACCGGGAGACGGTAAACAAAGCGGAACGCATGAAGGTAACGGCGTGTCTGAACCCGATTCACACAGCGCTGGCGCCATACGGGAGGATCCTGGGATATGAATATTTTGCGGATCTGATGAGTGATCCGCAGCTTGCGGTGCTCGCACATCAGGTCGGATATGCGGAAGGGCTGCCGAAGGTGGTCGATCCGGGAATCTTTTCTCCGAAGGCATTTCTGGACGAGGTGATCACGGAACGGATGCCGAATAAGTACCTGGGTGACACGAATGCCAGAATCTGTACGGATTCTTCACAGGGCGTCGGCGTGCGGTTCGGGGAAACGATTAAGGCGTACGTGAAAGACTGCGGTACTGCCAGTCAGTTGGAGGCGATCCCGCTCGCGATTGCGGGATGGCTGCGGTATTTTTATGGGATTGATGATAAAGGGCAGCCGTTTGAGCTTTCGCCGGATCCGCTTGCGGAGGAACTGAAGAAAATTGTGAGCCAGGTGCCGATCGGACATCCGGAATGCCTGAAGGATCAGATCCGGCCGGTGCTCTCGAACGTCGGACTTTTCGGAATCGATCTCTATGAGGCCGGGATTGGAGAGAAGATCGAGAGGATTTTCAGAGAAGAAATTGCGGGCTGCGGCGCGGTTCGCGAGACCTTGAGAAAATATCTCAGCCGCAATTAAGAGAATGCTTTTCAAAGAAGAACTATAGCGGCCTCTGATTTTTTATAAAAAATAAAATTTTTCAGTTTCACCAAAAAGACTTGTATATATAGAATACATATTGTATAATATGAACAAAGAATCCGAGCTTTTTCAGAGGGGAAAAGCCGATGGGTATTGTCCGATGAATCAATGCCTCCCGTGTTTGGAAAGGATTTGAGACACTGTTGTGAACAGAAGTCTGTTCTTTTTAGAAAGGAGGCGTTTTTATGGGTAATGGGTACAATGGGAAGCTTGCCCGGATCAATCTGACCACGGGGGAAATCAGGACGGAGACGCTTGATCCGGAGCTGGCGAAGAAGTTTATCGGAGGCCGCGGGCTGGGAACCAAGATTCTGTATGATGAGGGTGTGGCGGAGGCAGAGCCGCTGTCACCGGCGAACAAGTTAATTTACATAACGGGGCCGATGACGGGTACGAAGGCGCCCACTGCGGGGCGCTACATGGTCGTCACCAAATCGCCTCTGACCGGGATGATTGCAAGCTCCAATTCCGGCGGGAAATGGGGCGGCAAGCTGAAATATGCAGGCTGGGACGCTCTGATCGTGGAGGGGAAGGCCGAGAAGCTGTCCTACATTAATATTGAAGATGATAAGATCGAGATTCTTGATGCACAGCAATACGAAGGCATGATGAGCGAAAAGCTTGACGAGGAGCTGAAGAAGGTACATCCTGCCTGTTCTGTTCTGAATATCGGACCGGCAGGCGAACACCAGTCACTTTTGGCTGCGATCATGAACGACAAGGACAGAGCAGCGGGCCGAAGTGGCGTCGGTGCTGTCATGGGCTCCAAGAATCTGAAGGCGATCACGGTATCCGCACAGAGGAGCGTGGTCCCGGCGGCGGACGAGGAAGCGTTGAAGGCAGCGACCGGGGAATGCCTGAAGCTGATCAAGGCAAACGGCGTTACGGGCGGGGGACTTCCGACCTACGGTACAGCCGTCCTTGTCAATATTATTAATAATACGGGCTCTTTCCCAACGAGGAACTGGCAGGAATCGTACTACGAGCAGGCTGACGATACCTCGGGAGAGACGCTGAAGGAGAAATATCTGGTAAAAAACGCGGCATGTCACAGATGTCCCATTGCGTGCGGCCGTGTGGTAAAGGTTGGAGATAAGGTTGTGGGCGGACCGGAGTATGAACCGCTCTGGGCTTACGGCGGTAATTGCGGAATCAACGATCTGAATGCGATTGACGAGGCAAATATGTGGTGTAATGAGTATGGACTGGATGCGATTTCCACTCCCTGTACGATTGCAGCCGCAATGGAACTGTACGAGAAAGGCTATATTACGGAAGAAGAATGCGACGGCATGCCGCTGGAATGGGGCAGCGCAGCGGCTATCGTAGAGTGGACAAAGCGAATGGGCGAGGGCAGAGGCGAGCTTGCAAAGCGGATGGCTGACGGCTCATACCGCCTCTGCGAATATTATAAGCATCCGGAAATTTCCATGAGTGTAAAGAAGCAGGAGATGCCGGCGTATGACGCCAGAGGAATCCAGGGAATCGGGATCACGTACGCAACCAGCAACCGCGGCGGCTGTCATGTCCGCGGGTATCTGATTTCCCCGGAGGTACTGGGACTGCCGGAGCAGCTCGACCGCACAGCGACGGAGGGGAAGGCACAGTGGTGCAAAATTTTCCAGGATCTGACGGCTGTGATTGATTCGATGGGCCTGTGCCTGTTTTCCTCATTTGCGCTTGGCGCACCGAACTATGCGGCGCTTCTGAACGCCGGAACAGGGACTTCCTATACCCCGGAAGAATTGCTGACGGTGGGAGAACGCATTTACAATCTGGAGCGCCTGTTCAACAAGGCTGCCGGTATGAAGCCGGAGGATGACAGGCTGCCGAAGCGTCTGATGGAGGAGCCGATTCAGAATGGGCCTTCGAAGGGGCAGAGGAGCCAGATCAGCGTGACGCTTCCACAGTATTATGAGGTGCGGGGATGGGAGAATGCGTTCCCGACGGAGGCAACGCTGAAACGATTGGGACTGGCCGAATAAGAATTGTTTTGTGTAACCGTTTGGTATGGGCCGAAGCACTTGCTGCCGGGGCCGTAAGAATATGATTCGGTATTGTGTAGAATTTGCAGGGATTTTTGAAATGGACGTGTTTTCACTTGCAGCAGGCATTTCAGAAATCCCTGTTTGCATATGGAGGGTAAACATGATAGAGGTAAGGCTGTTTGCGACCTTCCGGGAGGGGCGCGGCAAGATCCTACAGATGGACGCGGCGGGACTGGAGAAGGCGTCGGATGTTCTGGAGCTTCTGCATATTCCGCGGGAGGAGGTTGCAATCTATCTGATTAATGGGCGGCATTCCGCGCTGGATGACCGTATCCAGGACGGCGACGTGCTGGCGATATTCCCGCCGGTCGGGGGTGGATGATGATGGAGCACGACCAGAGACAGAGAGAAATTTGCTTAGATTGTGGCGGAGGGGCCAAGGAAGCCGAAGCATGATCAGAGACAGGAGAAACTTTCTCCGATCGGAGAAGAGGGACAGAGGATGATGGAGCATGATCAGAGGCAGGAGAAGTTTTCTACGATCGAGGAAGAGGGACAGAGGATGACGGAGCGGTATCAGAGGCAGGAGAAGCTTTCTCAGATCGGGGCGGAGGGGCAGAAAAAGCTCGCGGAGGCAAGCGTGACCGTGATCGGAGCGGGCGGCCTCGGGAGCCCGGTACTGACGTATCTGGCGGAGGCGGGCGTCGGGAGGCTCCGGCTGATTGATTTTGACACGGTGGGGATTACCAACCTGAACCGTCAGTTTTTATATACGGAAAAGGACCTGGGCAGGAAAAAGGCTGACGCCGCGAAAGAGAGGCTGGAGCTCTTAAATTCGGAGATTCTGGTGGAGGCTCTGGACGCGAGGCTGACAGAAGATAATGCGGAGGAGCTGATCGGCGAGGCAGACGTTGTTGTGAGTTGCCTGGACAGTATTTCGGCGAGGCTGATTGTGAATGAGGTCTGCGTGCGCAGGGGGATTCCGCTCGTGGAGGGCGGTATCAGTGGATTTTTTGGATTTGTGATGTGCGTTGGAGGAGACGGCCCGTGCCTGGAATGCCTGGGGTACAATCATTCTATGGATCAGAAAAATATTCCTGCGCTGGGAGCTGTGGCGGGGGTGATCGGGAGTCTGCAGGCTGCGGAATGCCTGAAAATTCTGCTTGGAGCAGGCGAGCCGTTATATGGAAGAATGATTCAGTATGACGGGTTGAATGGGAATTTTGATGAAATTGCGGTAAAGAGAAATGAGAACTGCGGGCTTCACGAAAGATGTGGACAATCCTGATGAAAATAGTAAAAAATGAGGATAGCGGACTATACAGAGGATGTGTGCAATCTTGATGTAAATGGTAAAAATGAGAACTGCGGGTTTCACAGAGGATGCGTACAATTTTGATGCAAATGGTAAAAAGAGATGGAAACTGCAGATTCACAGGGAAGCGGAGACGGAGAGGATAAGAACAGATGGCGGCAGAGATGAATCATTTTGATGAACAGGGGAATGCGGTGATGGTTGATGTGTCTGGTAAAGAAAGTACGTTGCGCACGGCCTCGGCGGTTGGCACGATCAGGGTAAATGAGGCGATTATGGATGCTGTCCTGAACCGCATGGTGAAAAAGGGGGACGTACTTGGAGTCGCCCGCGTGGCAGGCATTATGGCGGCGAAACAGACCTGGTCGCTGATTCCGATGTGCCATCCGCTGTGCATCCGCAAATGTACGATAGAGTTTGAGACGGATACGGAAAATATGGAAATACGCGCCATTTCCTTTGTGAAAGTGGAGGAAAAGACCGGGGTGGAGATGGAAGCGCTGACGGCGGTCAGCACGGCGCTCCTGACCATTTACGATATGTGCAAGGCGATTGATAAACGTATGGAGATTACGAATATACATCTGGTCCGGAAGACCGGAGGAAAAAGCGGAGATTTTTATTATGATTGATGGATACGGGAGAGTGATTGATTATATCAGAATATCGGTCACGGATCGCTGCAATCTGCGCTGTGCCTACTGTATGCCGGAGGAGGGGATACAGAGCGTCTGCCATGATCAGATTCTGCGGTATGATGAAATCCTGAGACTTGCGGGCATTTTTGCGTCTCTTGGGATACGGAAAATCAAGCTGACTGGCGGGGAGCCGCTGGTGAGAAAAGGCGTGCCGGAGCTTGCGGCAAAACTGAAGCAGATTCCGGGGATCGAACAGGTGACGCTGACCACGAACGGCGTCTGCCTGAAGGAACAGATGCAATCGCTTGCAGAGGCAGGAATCGGAGGAATTAACCTGAGTCTCGATACGCTGAATCCGGCGGTATTTGAGAAAATCACCAGAAGAGATTCGTTTGATCAGGCAATGGAGGGACTGGAGGAGGCGCTGAAGTACCCGGAGATTCTTTTGAAAATTAATTGTGTCCCCATGAATCTGGAAGGACAGAATGTGGTGGAGCTGGCTGGGCTTGCCAGGAAATACAGAATACATGTGAGATACATTGAGATGATGCCGATCGGGCTTGGAAAGCAGTTCGGCTTTCAGAGTGAGGAGGAGATACTGGAGGAGCTGGAAACGGTATATGGGCCCAGCCGCCCCTTCGACGGAACGCTTGGCAACGGGCCGGGGCATTATGTTTCTTTTGAAGGATTCGCAGGGAAGATCGGTTTCATCAGCGCGATCAGCCATAAATTCTGTGAGAAATGCAACCGCGTGCGGCTGACCTCGCAGGGCTTTTTGAAGACGTGTCTGCAGTATGAGAGAGGGGCAGATCTGAGAGGATTGCTTCGGGGCGGGGCCTCCGATGAGGAGATACGGGATGCGGTCGAAGCGGCGATACGTTCAAAGCCGGCAAGCCACCAGTTTTTGCAGGAGCGGGAGACGGATACCGATAGGGAGACGCATATTATGGCGCAGATCGGCGGATGATGAGGAAGATGGTAAACGGCCGCTGGCTATGAAAAGGATAGTGGCAGAGTAGTAATTGACAGATGGTTGTGGAATAAAAAACAGAAGAAGTAATTGGTAGATGGAGACGGAGCGGCTGAGAACAGGAATTGTGTAGAATGGAGAAGATCATGAAAAAGAGAAGAGTAGCGATCATCGTATCGAGTGACAGCGGATACAGAGGCGAACGGGAGGATCTGAGCGGTCCGGAAATAAGGAGAATTGCAGAGGAGAACGGCTATGAGGTGGTCTCCTGTGTCGTGCTTCCGGATGAGAAGGAGATGCTGACGGAGGAGATGATCCGTATTGCGGATAATCATCTGGCGGAGCTGATTCTGACGACAGGTGGCACCGGATTTTCACCGAGGGATTGTATGCCGGAGGCGACTGCGGCCGCGGCACAGCGCATGGTGCCGGGGATACCGGAGGCTATGCGGGCGTACAGTATGCAGTTTACAAAGCGGGCGATGCTGAGCCGAAGTGCGGCAGGAATCCGGGAGCAGACGCTGATGATCAATCTGCCGGGAAGCCCGAAAGCGGTTCGGGAGTGTCTTGAGTACATTATTACGGAGCTCGGGCACGGGATCGATATTCTGACAGGGGATGCGTCGAACTGTGCACGCTGATCTGGGACCTGGCCGGGTGAAGTATTATAGACGATTTGTATAAATAGAGCATAGGATAATTGGCATTTGAAGTATATGAGGCAGTTTTATTTGACGTTTCCAAATGGTCACGCATTGCGTGGCGAATTGAGTTGGTATATGTTTTGATATTAAATTCATCGAATTTGACGGAAAAAGGGAAACGGCAGTCAGGGAGGAAAACAGATGGGAAAAGTAATGGCTGTATGTATCAGTGAAAAAAAGGGCGTACAAAAGAGAAATATACATGAGGCGGAGCTGATCGAGGATTTTGGAATTAAAAATGACGCGCATGCGGGGAAATGGCATCGTCAGGTCAGTCTGCTTTCCTATGAAAAAATAGAGGCATTTAAAGCAAAGGGAGCGCCGGTGGAGGACGGTTCTTTTGGAGAGAATCTGGTGGTGCAGGGAATTGATTTCAAAAGCTGCCCTGTCGGGACGAAATTTGTCTGCAATGACGTGGTTCTGGAGCTGACGCAGATCGGGAAGGAATGTCATAGCGGCTGCGAGATTTTCAAGATCATGGGCGAGTGCATCATGCCGAGAGAAGGTGTGTTCACAAGGGTTCTTCACGGAGGAATTATCCGCGAGGGAGACGAGATGACGGTTGTAGGGACAGAGTGTATCTGATTTCAGGTAAAAGCAGTTTTCAAAAAATGAAGGAATCAGCGTGAATGGAAGCAAATATGATTACAGTTCAGTCAGAATTTTGTAGTCTGCTGCGAGATCTGAGATAATATATAAATTCAGTCTGATATGCGCTGGAACCGGGAAACGATGTAGCCGGGATTACCCGTATACATATACAGGATGCCTGGATTATGGGAGTAAGAAGTGAGAAACAATCCATCTGGCATCTGTTAATGCAACGAAAACTTACGCAAAAAAGAACAGGAGGAAGTGCGCATGAAAAGAAAATTAACGGCAGTGTTGGCGGTTGTCATGGGCGTGGCGCTGATGGGAAGCTGCGTGGCGGCAGCGGAAGGAACTGAGGAAAAGGGCAGGCTGATGATGGCTACCACTACGAGTACTGCTGATACGGGACTTCTGGATTACCTGGCTCCGATTTTTCTGGAGGATACGGGCTGGGAGCTGCAGTGGGATGCGGTAGGTACCGGCGAGGCGCTGAAGATGGGCGAGAACGGGGATGTGGATATTGTTCTCGTACACGCGAAAGCGAGCGAAGAGGAATTTGTGAAAAACGGTTTTGGCGTAGAGCGTTTCCCGGTGATGTACAATGATTTTATCGTGGTGGGACCGAAGGAGCCGATCGCGGCTACCGATGATATTGAAGCCGTATTTACACAGATTACGGAGGACAAGCTGGCGTTCGTATCCAGAGGCGACGATTCCGGCACCGACAAGAAGGAGAAGAAGATCTGGACGGCTCTGGAGCTCGATCCGGCGGTGAATGAGAATTATGTGGAATCCGGTCAGGGCATGGGAGCTACGCTGACGATGGCGGACGAGATGAAGGCTTACTGCCTGACGGACCGCGGCACGTTCCTGAAAATGAAAAAGGATGCGGATGTGGCTCTTGAACTGGAGATCGTGTGTGAAGGTGCGAAGGATCTTCTGAATCAGTACGGCGTCATTGCGGTAAACCCGGAGAAATACCCGGAGGTAAACAATGAGGCGGCCAATGCGTTTATTGAATGGATTTGTTCTGACGAGGTGCAGGAGCTGATCGGGGAATTCGGTGTGGAGGAATACGGACAGGCACTTTTCACTCCGAATGCCGGAACTGAAAATTAAATATGAATATGATTGAAAAGCTGGTCAGCAGTCTTTTCTCGGATGTAGGAGTGTACGATGCCATCAGGGTGACGTTGTGCATGTCGGTGTGCTCTACACTCCTGTCCTCCGTAATCGGCATTGCCTTCGGGCTGATGCTCGAACGCTTTTCCTTTCCCGGGAAAAGAATTGTCGTGCGTATCAACCGCACGCTCATGGGCGTGCCGCCGGTGGTCGTCGGACTGGTCGTATATATGCTGATCATGCGCAGAGGGCCGCTGGGATTTCTGGGAATTCTTTTTACAGTGCGGGGAATGATCCTTGCACAGACTTTAATCATCACCCCGATCATTTGCGGGATGACTTATTCTTATGCGGTGAAGGCGGCGCCTGCGGTGCGGGTGTTCGCCAAAACGATGGGGGCGTCCCGCCTGCAAACCTCTATCCTGCTGATCAGAGAGATGAAATACGAGCTGTATTTTGCGATGATTTCCGGCTTTGGACGCTCCATCAGCGAGGTGGGGGCCGTGATGCTGGTGGGAGGCAATATTAAAGGAAATACCCGTACCATGACGACGGCAATCGCTCTTTTAAAGAGCCAGGGGATCTTTCACGAGGGCCTGACTCTCGGGCTGCTTCTGCTCGGCATGGCTTTTGTGATTCAGTGCCTTGCGGATTTCTTCCGCAGGGAGGTACGGGAGGATGAGAATTACTGAGAAAGGCAGACATCCAATCCATATGAGAATGATAAATCTGGAAAAAAGAATCGGAGATTTTCAGTTGAAGATCGATGATCTGACGATAGAAGAAGGAATCATCCACGGCTTTGTCGGGGCGAACGGAAGCGGAAAAACGACGGCGGCGAAGCTGATCATGGATATTATCAGGCCGGACGCGGGAAGGATTGATTACGGAGGACTGAAGCTGACGGATATCACGATGACCTCGCAGCGGCCGTACCTTCTGCACGATACGGTCTATGCCAATCTGGTCTATCCGCTTAAAATCCGGGGCAGAAAGATACAGGAGGAACAGATCCGGGAGCTGCTCGCAATGTTCCATCTGGAGGATAAGGCAAAGCAGTATGCCCGCAGCCTTTCGAGCGGGGAGCAGCAGAAGCTGTCGATGCTGCGCGCGATGATTTTTGAGCCGAAGCTTTTGATTATTGATGAGACACTCTCCAATCTGGATCCCGGGAGTGTGGATCAGTTTGAGAAGATGATTCTGGACATTCAGAAAAGGAAGCCGGTGACCTGGGTGATGATCAGTCACCGTCTGTCACATCAGTACCGGCTCTGTGACAGGCTGCACTTTTTCTCGCAGGGGAGAGTGGTCGCGAGCGGGACGGGGAAGGAGATTCTCTTCGAGAGCAGCAAGCCGGAAATTCGGAGGTTTATGGCGAAAGAAATGATAAAAAAGGAGATACCGTAATGAAATTTTTAAAAGTAGACTCCATCGAGCAGGCCAGGGAGAAAATGACGGCTTCCCTGCGGGATGTTTTTACAAAGACCGAATACGTTGAGCTGGCGGAGGCGGCGGGCAGATGTCTGGCGGAGGATATTTACTGCCCGGAAATGGTGCCGGACTTCAGGCGTTCGACGGTGGACGGTTACGCGGTGCTCGCCAGGGATACGCAGGGGGCCGGGGAGAGCATCCCGGTCTTTTTGGATATCGTGGAGGAGGTCGCGATCGGCCAGCCTGCGGTGCGCACGCTGAAAAGCGGCGAATGCGCGTACGTTCCGACGGGCGGGATGCTGCCGGACGGGGCGGACGCTATGGTGATGGTCGAATATACGGAATTGTTTGACGAAAAAAGTGTGGCCGTTTACAGCGCCGTTTCTCCGGGAAGCTCGGTGGTGCAGATCGGGGAGGACGCGGAGAAAGGGCAGCTTCTGTTGGAAAAGGGCACCCGGCTGACTGCAAAGAGCATCGGTGTGCTTGCCTCGATCGGAAGAAAGCAGATTGAGGTGTTCCGGCCGTGGCGTCTGATGGTGATCTCGACGGGGGACGAGCTGGTTCTTCCGGGGGAGGAAAGGACAGCGTGCCGCGTTTACGATATCAATACCAGTGCGATCTGCACGCTGGCGCGGGAACACGGGATGGAGGTCGTGGAGACGGTTACGCTGCGGGATGAGGAGGAGCTTCTGGAGCAGGCGCTGCGGCGTTCTCTCGGGATCTGTGATATTGTCGTGGTGTCCGGCGGGAGCTCGCAGGGCAAGAAGGACATGACGGCAAGGCTGATCGACCAAATTGCGGCGCCGGGCGTCTATACCCACGGTCTGGCATTGAAGCCCGGGAAGCCGACGATCATCGGGGCGGATGACGCGTCAGAGACGCTTCTGATTGGACTGCCGGGCCACCCGGTGGCTGCGATGATGGTATTTGAATTGCTGATCGTCTGGCTGCAGAAGAGGATGTTCGGGGAAAAAGAGAAGCTGAGTATACCGGCTGTCCTGGAATCCAATATTCCCGGCGCGCCGGGAAAGGCGACCTGCCAGATGGTGAAGCTGACAGCGTCCGGAAGCGGCTTTACTGCGCGCCCGGTGTTCGGGAAGTCCGGCCTGATGAGCACGCTGACGCAGGCGGACGGATATGTGCTGCTGGAAATAAATCAGGAGGGGCTGCGCAGCGGGGAGCAGGTATTTGTACATCTGTTCTGACAAGAGATAGCCCGGCCAGGGCTGAACGGTAATGAAATCTGCCTGTAAACATTGTATATGGATAGTTACTGTTCACGCATCGCGAAGCGCGTTGCTGTGAACGGCCAGCATGGCCGTGAACAGAAACTATGGATATGTGCTCTGCGGATTTTGCAGAAAAAGATCTGATGGAATTGTAACCGAAAGGAAGATATAATGGGAAAAAGAAATCTGTATCTGAAAACGACGCCCGTGCAGGAAGCGCTGGAGCTCTATATGGCGGCAGTCAGAAAGACGGTGAAGCCGGAGCATGAGGTGATCCCGGT
>Ga0129308_1000602_pt1 | contig 50663 bp, 50 predicted proteins | sample L827metagenome_FD_94440 | JGI IMG/M metagenome (GOLD analysis project Ga0129308, IMG submission 94440) | Ring-tailed lemur group fecal microbial communities from Wisconsin, USA - L827 metagenome | ecosystem: Host-associated > Mammals > Digestive system > Large intestine > Fecal | place: USA... | reverse complement strand
TCCCTTTTCATTTTCAGGCTGCTTCCTTCATTCCTCAAAAAACCGCCCACTTCAAAAGCCCCAGTATCAGCAGGTGCGCAGGATAAAAAATGTAAAAGAACCATTTATGCACAGGCTTTTTGCTTCCGCTCTCTCCATTGTATCCAAACTGAATCAGGATGGGCACCATGAAAATGCCGAACTGGAACACCGCCAGCCACCAGGGTTCCGCGAACAATAAATCCAGACAGCAGAACGCCGTCGTGATGCAAAATGCCGTCCATTTCGCCCTGGGGTTATCTCTGTAGCAGAATAAAAACAGGCAATACAGAATATCAAAAATCGGCCAGTCTCCGAACAGGGAAAGAATGCATAATCCGATAATTCCCAGCACCTTACACCATTTCGGACACCTTCCCCTGTCCCAGAGCCAGATCCCAAGCAATCCCAGAAATAACGTATAGATCACGCCAAAAGTCGGACAGACAGCCAGGGTAAGGTTCTGCTTCGCCAGATAAAACCTCCATGCGGTTCCGCTGTCCAGGACTTCGCCGGCTGAAACGGTGATTGGCAGACATCCATACTCGAAATAGGTATAGGGCATCCAGGAGATCAACGCAAAGATTCCCAGCCTCAGCGCATATTTTCTCACATCCCGGGTATAGTGATAGCCCTCCGCAATAAAATATGCCATCGTCGGGCCCGTCAGGCGCCCAATAAAATGCATCACCTGGCCCAGCGCAGAGCCCATGGGCACAAACGCCCAGGCAATATGATCGATCAGCATTGCCACGATCACCAGATATTTCAGCTGATTACGGTTTAATCCTCTTTTCTGAACCATTCCTTGCTTCCTTAATTCCCCGCTTTTCTCATACATATCTTATACCAAGTCCGCACCGTTCGCAACCATCTTTCCCTATATCCGGTCTGCCCAATACCGTATGGCCTGCTCCAAAAGCGCAGCGCAGCCCTCCGCTTCCTTATCATAGTACGCTTTAAAACGTTCATCCGAAGTATAGAGCAGCGCCACCCCTTTATGTGCCTCCGCCGTATACTGCTTCCATGTCATGCATAGCCATTCCTTATGGAACAGCACGATTTCCCTGGCCGCTTCACTTTCCGGACTGATGCCGTCCATAACACCTTTCTTAAGCAAATCACAGATTTTCTTCTCAAGCTCCTGAAAATTCTCCCACTCATCCTTAGTCATATTCCGAAGTTTCCCGTTGGATACATCCATTTCCTCATCCCCGTATTTGCTGCGGACTTCTGCTCCGTATGTCTCTTCATTTTCCTTCACGAAGCTTATCTTAAACGCTTCAAATTTTTCCTTGTCACTCATAGCATATTCTCCTTTCAGCGATGAAATTGTCCGTTTTACTGTCCTGATCAGAGCTTCCATATTATCCCTCTGCCTTTCCAGTTCCACAAGGTGTTCCTCCAAAGCGTCCAACACGTCAAAACCATCCTGATATAGAATCTTCTGAATGCTTTTTAAATCAAAATTCCTTTCCTTGTAAAAAAGTATCTGCTGCAATACCGTCAGTTCCTGATCCCCGTAATAACGATAACCCGCTTCCGTGACATACAGCGGCTTCAAAAGACCTATTTCATCATAGTAGCGCAGAGTGCGTGCACTCACTCCCGCCAGTTCGGATAATTCCCGAATGCTGTATTCCATTGGCATTCCCTCCTTGCAAAATTATCTTATCGCTTTCCGTTACGTCAAAGTCAAGAACGATTTTCAACAATTTCCGCAGCTGTTTTTAATCAGAAGCAGACAGCCATGCTCCAACTGCCATCAGCCCCAGCGCCCCAAAGAAGACCGTTTGGGGGATTTCCCGAAAAATGATCAGCGACAGCAACACGCCGATAAAAGGGGCCACCGCATAATATGCGCTCGTGCGCGCCGCTCCGATCTGCCGCTGGGCATATACATAGAAAAAAATGCTGAGTCCATAAGACACAAGCCCGACCGCCATAGCCGCAAATATGCTCCAGAAAACCGTAATTCTTTCGCCGATACAAAATCCGATGATAACGGAACCCATCCCGGAAAATATTCCTTTCAGCAAAACGATCTGAAGCGGATCTTTGGCGGACAGCTTCCTCGTACAGTTATTTTCCAATCCCCAGCACAGACATGCCGCCAATATCAGAAGTGATCCAGGAGAAAAACGCAGACTGCTGACGTCTTCAAAGGACAAAATCAGACAGGATGCGGTAACGAAAATAATCCCCAGCCACAATCTCGTGCTGATCCTTTCCTTAAAAATAAGCAGCGCAATAAGCGCTGTGGCAACGATCTCAAAATTATTGAGAAGGGATGCATTTGCCGCAGTGGTCGATTTTAAGCCGATAAGCAGACAAATAGGAGCCGCAATATCCAGAACGATCATCGCGATCGTATAGGGCAGATCTTCTGCTGACAATTTCGATTCCTTCACCAAGAAGGCCGTCTGCTTTCTGACAAAAGCAATGCCGGTCATCCCTGCTCCCGCTCCCAGATAAAGAAATCCGGCCATCAGAGTTGGCGGAATATAGCCGAGCAAAATTTTGGAAAAAGGAGCGCTGACCGCATACAGCGCGGCCGCCAGTATCGCCAGGGCAATTCCTTTTTTAGTGTTTTTTGTCATGAAGCCCACCTCTTGAGGTCACAGAAAAATTAGTGTACAATCTATATGATAACAGACATTTTGTTCAGTATTATTTTATTATTACGATAATCTGTGCGCAACAATCAGATGCGGTCATTTGTAAGATACGGAACAAAATGAAAGATTTGTATGGAGGTGCTGCATGGACAGAAGACAACAGAAAACACGGGATGCCATCTATAATGCTTTCGCTGCATTGCTTTGGCGGAAACATTTTAACAACATAACCGTACAGGAAATCATCGATGAGGCCAATATAGGCAGGAGCACATTTTATGCTCATTTTGAAACAAAGGATATGCTTTTAAAGGAAATGTGTACGGATATATTCGATCACATATTTGCCGAACATCTCACTTCCGAAACAACTCATGATTTTTCCCTTTCTGCCGATGAACTCCAGACCAGGCTGACTCATCTCCTGTACCATCTCCGAGAAGACAAACAAGGTGTTATCCGGGTTCTGTGTTCGGAAAGCAGCGATCTCTTTATGGGATTTTTCAGAGATTATCTGTTGGAAATGTTTACCAGGTATCAGTCCGTTTTTCCCGGAAAAGTCCCGGTTGACTTCGTGCTGAACCATTTGACGGGAAGCTTTGCGGAAGCGGTACGATGGTGGATCGGCAATGATATGAAGGAAAGTCCTGAAAAAGTCACAGAATACTATCTGGCGATGCTGAGACTTAACTAAAAACCCCACATTCCGGCAGAACACTTTTTACACGGGTCTGCGATGTATCCCCACCGCAAACCCGTTATGAGCATCCGACTGATTATCCCAGCGCCACATCCAGCACCATCATGATCAGAAAACCTGTCATCACGCCCAGCGTTCCGAAACGGTCATTGCCGCCTGTCGCCTCCGGTATCAGTTCCTCCGCGATGACATATATCATCGCCCCTGCGGCAAAAGCCAGCAGCCAGGGCATGACTGCCCCTGCGCTTCCACCCAGCGCTGCGATGCTGATTCCGAAAACCGGCTCCAGAATCCCGGCTCCCGCGCTGATAAAAAAGGCCCGCTTTTTGTCCACACAGTCCCTGCGGATCGGAATCGCCACCGCGCTTCCTTCCGGCAGGTTCTGAATGCCGATCCCCAAAGCCAACACAACGGCCGCTGCAAAAACCTGCCTGCCATTTCCATGAAAAGCCATTAAAAACGCCAGCCCCGTAGCCATTCCCTGCGGTATATTGTGGAGTGCGATTGCCGCCAGCAAAAGCGTTGTCTCCTTTTTCATTCCAAAAAAACGCCGTTCTTCCCCAACTTTATCAAACCATCTCACGATGATATGATCCATGCCAAACAAAAACAAACCTCCCGCAGCAAATCCACAGGCTACCGGAAGCCATTCGGGGCCGGAAAAGGATTTTGCATCCTCGATGGCCGGAATCAGAAGAGACCAGACCGAAGCCGCCATCATCACTCCTGCGGCAAACCCCATAAATGCGCGCTCAATCTTGGGGCTCAGATCTTTTTTTAAAATGAAAACAACTGCGGCCCCCAGCACCGTCATCAAAAATGTAAAGCCAGTGCCGCAGGCCGCATAAAATACTGCATTTCCCATACTTTCCCTGCTGTGGTCTTTTATTTATACCATATACAGCAAAGCATGACCGGGAAACCCTTTTTCTTCTTTTTTCTACAAATTAATCAGCTCAATTTCTTCCCCTGTGCAGCTGTCAGCTAAATACAATCCATTCTCCTCCAGGCTGTAGGGCGCTGTGAAACGCACCCTGCCCTCTGCGCGCAGTCCATCCACACATCTCCCATATACCGCAGGGATCTTATGGGGATAAACATTTCTCTCTGAGGGCTGTTCATCAAAGCAGCCGCTCTTCTGCGTTCCCTGACTGCACATCGTAATGTTCAGATCCGTAAGTGAAATATTTTCCACTCTGGCATCCTCTTCTCCCGCCACAAAAATGCTGGATTCCGCCTTCATATAAATATGGTCAAAGGTGATATTCCTGATTTTGCCCGGATAGCGGTGCTCTGCATTGCGATAGGTGGCATCGATGAAAACAGGCTCTCCATTGCCCCACCACATAGTCGGCCCCGCAGCCCTCATGCCGTCCGCATATTTTAACACGCTTCCCGTGACATGATGCACATGGATATCCTCAATCGTCGCTCCGTCCCTGACCCAGATGCCCACACCTCTGGAGCAATCCCGGATTACGCAGTCGCTCAGTAAAATGTTTCGTATATCGCCGTGCGTTTCCGTTCCGATTTTCAGGCCGGAATCGCGGGAATACAGTATACAGTTGTTGATTACAATATTTTCACTGGAACCGTATCTGGCCGCCATGGGCTTTGTGGTCTTCACAACGATAGCATCGTCTCCGGTTTTCACCAGACAGCCGCTGATGATCACATCCTGACAGCAATCCGGATCAATCCCGTCATTGTTTGCGCCACGGATGTCATTCAAAATCCTGATATCCTTTACCAGCACATGACGGCATCCTGCCATATGCAGCGTCCAGAAGGCCGCGTCCCTGATCGTGATGTCCCGGATAGTCAGATTTTCCACATCCTCCAGAAAAGTGGTTCTTGGCCGAAAGGAAGCTACCTGCAGCGGACATTCATGCGCGCCGTTATCCGCATTATCATCCACAAATACCTTATCCCCCTGGCCGTAAATGGTTCCTTCTCCTGAAATCGTGATGTCCTTTTCATGACACGCAAAGAGGAAACATCCTCCGTCCCATCCTGTGCATTCATTATCATCCTCAAACAGGCTCGCAAAATCCAGGATATCCTCTTCTGCAAGACTGCTGATGAGCACCGCTCCCTTTTCCAGATGAAAATCAATATTACTTTTTAAAACCAGCGTTCCGCTCAAATATCTGCCTGCCGGAATCACAACCTGTCCGCCCTGCTTTGATGCTTCATCGATCGCCTTCTGGATCACAGCCGCATTGTTGGTTACTCCGTCAGCAACTGCGCCATAATCTTTGATATTGAATATTCCTGCCATTTGTATCTCCTCCTTTGTTCACTAAATCAAGCCATAATGCTGCAGCGCCTTTTCAATGCCATCCTCCAGCACCGGCGCCGTCTGATAACTGCACCAGGGCAGAATCTCCGGGGCGCAAACACCCATCGCAATGCTGTTGGGAACAGCCTTCAGCATGGAAAGATCATTCTCACTGTCTCCAATGGCATAACAGTTTTCCGGTGCTATATGCAAAGCCCTCTGCAGGAAAAAGATTCCTTCCGCCTTGGAATGTCCGTTTTGCACAAATTCCATATGTCCCTTTCCCTGAGGCGTCCCATAAAATTCGCCCTCCGCATACGCTTCCAGTCCTGCCAGATCGCTCTCCTCATTCAGCAGGCAAAAAAACTTGTCAAATGTGATCTTTTTCTTTTCCATCTCTTTGGACAGGGATCTGGATGTTATGCCAAAGAGCTGAAAAGCCGCCTTCATCTGCTCCATCTCCGGATTCTCCACCGGGCTTTCTCCATCATAATACACCGCATCCGGCCCTTCAAAGAAAGCGGCAATCCTGCATTCCCTCAGCTTTTTCACAATTTCCATGCATTTCTCATGAGGAATTTCAGAAAAGTAAAGCATCTCATCCTGATAATAAATGCGGGAACCGCAGCCGCACACATACCCATCAAATCCTATGTCTTTAATTCTCTGCTCAATACTCACAAACGTCCGTCCCGAATTGACAAATGCAAGATGTCCTTTCTCCTGCAGCCTGTGAATCGCGCGCACGGCGCTCTCCGGGATCTGATGCGTCGGCGTATCGATCAAAGTGCCGTCGATATCGAAAAAAACCATTTTTCGATTCGGATCATTCACACTTACTCCTCTCAAATCTATCAGTCCTCCTTGTTATCCCTGTCTTGGGCTCTCATTCCCAAATCACACCCGCAGCACCCTGCGCAGCTTCCGCTGCAGCCTGCTGCCCTCTGCTTTCTTAAATATCTGACAATCCCCGCCACTGCTGCGGTCAAAATCAGTATGATGATAATATCCGCCATTCAGCAAAGCTCCTTCTCTTTCAAAAATGCTTCTATTTCCGCCCGCTTCGCGGCCACCGAACCCTGTATCATGGGATTTCTTCCGCCTCCCCTGCCGTTCAATGCCCGGTTGAACTCCTTTCCGAAATCAGCAATGTCCATGGTCTGACTGATAATGACATATTTATACCCGCTCTCATCGTCCCCGCAGAAAACCGCCGCAAACTGCACCTTCCCATGCAGCTTGTCCGCAAGCCTGCGCACGTCCACGGCCGTCAGGCCCTGCTCAAATAAAACCGCAGCCTTTTGCCCATTTTCCACCACATCCACCTTCTGTTCCAGAAGCTGCATTTTTAAAGCGCCGTACTCCAGCTTCAGCGCATTCATCGCCTCCGCCAGCTTTTCCACAGCCTCCGCCGTATTTTCCGGTTTTACCGACAGCAATGTGGATATCTTAGCCATATTTACGGATTTCTGTGTATAATCCGCCAGCGCCTTTTCCCCGATCAGGATATTGAGACGGATTCCGCTCTTGTAATGCTCACTGCCAATCACCTTGATCGGGCCTATTTCCCCGGTACGCTTCACATGCGTGCCGCAGCAGGCGCAGCAATCCGCCCCCGGCACAGTCACAATACGGATCGCACCGTCCAGTTCCTTCTTGCTCCGGTAATCCAGCCTCTTTAACGTCTCTTCATCGGGATACTCCGCCAGAATTTCCGCATTCTCAAGCACCTTCGCGTTTGCCGCCGCCTCCGCTGCCGCGATCTGTTCCTCCGTCAAAAGCCCCGAAAAATCGATGGTCACAAATTCTTTTCCCATATGAAAGCCGATGTTGGAATAGCCATGGGTTTTGCAGATAATTCCCGAAATGATATGCTCACCGGAATGCTCCCTCATATGGGTCAGCCTGCGCGCCCAGTCAATTTTCCCTAAAACCCTCGTTCCAGACTCCAGAAAACTGTCGCAGATATGCCGCACATCGCTTCCGCCCTCCTGCACATCCACCACCGTAATCCGGTCGGATATTTTTGCCGGGCACTCTGCCTCCTGCATATCCGCTGCCCCAGTCCGGCCGGGCGTTATGGCCAGACTCTCCAGGGTTCCCAGATCGCAGGGCTGTCCGCCGCCTTCCGGATAAAATGCGGTCTGATTCAAAATCACCTCGTAGCCGTCTTCCACCTGCCTGCAGCTTACCACCTGTGCCTCAAACTCTCTGATATATGCATCCTCATAGTATAAACGGCGCGTCATTTTCCATTCACCCTTTTATCATGCGCTTCCAGCGCTCTTTTAAAAAACAATTCAGATCCCTTTCCGTTTTCCGGTTCAAATTCGCCTCCATAATCATAAAAATGCCGGCCTGTCTTAAAATCTGCGCTGATTGCATCCAGAGGAAATCCCTCCAGCTGCTGTTCTCTTTCATCTGTCGTCAGATAAAATTTCTCCCAGTTGAGCTCCCCCGGCCGGCTCTCATAAATCTCATCCTCCGAAAATACAAGACAGATCGCATTCCTGTACTGCGCCACGCACCTGCCTCCAAACCGGGCGGCAATCCCTTTATAATATGCCCGCATTTCCTCATCCGTCAGATTTTTCCCGCCGACGCGGCGCACATGAACACCCGGCTGCTCTTCCTCCGGCAGGCCTTCGATAAAAAGCCCGCTGTCCTCCGAAAATACCGGCATGCGGCAGGTCCGGTAATAACACAGCGCCTTCTGCCTGGCATTCTCCAGCGGTTCCTTTCCGCTTTCCTCCGGCTCCTCCCACGCACAGGACAGTTCCCTTAAGCCAATGATCTCCACATCCTCCATATTCGACATATATTCTTTCATCAGCTCCAGCTTTGCCAAATTTCCCGTGCCATAAATCAAACGGATTTTATCCCTGTTTTCCATTCTCTTTGCCCCTCCTGCACCGAACGCTTCACCATTCTTTCCGAATTTCCTCCGGTCTGATCCCATATTCGGTGAAAAACTGCTGCCTGTCAGACTCACAACGGATGCACATGACCTCCCTGAAATGCCCGGTGTCTTTATTCTTAAAGCCTGCCACCTGTTCCCCGGTGCAAATGCTGCTCCTTATTACCGGAATCTCGTTTTCCCTGTCGTAAGATTTTCGTTCAACGTCTTTCTTTTTCCAGAACATCCCACATACCTCCCCAAAGATCCGTCGTTCACCAAAAAATAATATCTTCATGTACCACCATTCTAAACATTCCGGCCATTATTGTCAAACTTTTGAGCCCAACTCCCTTTCTGCTTTAAAACCTTTTCTTCCACATTGCGTCTTTATATAAAAGAACAAAAACAGGAGGCGGCCATATGAACAACAAACAAACTTTACTATTTACAGTTCTGCTCACTACCATATTGGTGACAGGCTGCAGTGATTCCCCAATGTCCCCTTTTTCTGAAGAATATCTGCCGACTGCTTCTTCAGAGCCTTCTTCTTTGGGAGGTTCCTTTTCTGACATGGCAGAAGAGGTCCTGCCGGAAGCATCAGCTCCAAAATCTGCAACCCCCGTTTCACAAAATGAGCAAAAAACCCATAACCTTTCGCCCATGATCATGGTAAACGATGCGCTCTATATTTATACCGGATCTCTCCCTGATACAGAGGCACGCTGCGGTATGATGGACGGCCGGATCACCTCTGAGTCTGCGGCTTCTGAAATTCCTTCTCAAAATGGCCAATCCAACTTCGGCACAGGTTATGGCTACCAATACGGAGCAGGGGCCGGTATTGATGTTTATATGCCTTACGGGGATTCCGATGATATGAGCTGGCTGCATTTTGTGAAAGCAAATCCCGTAAGCGAGGGCAGTAAAGACATTCTCCTTACATCCGCCCCTTCCCTGACCATTAGAAATTATTTGACGGATGACCTGTTATCCCTAACTCTGCGGTCCGGCAACTATTCCTGGAATTACGGCACCAACGATGAAATGACCGCACAGATTGCCTGCGGTGTACATCCTCTGGACGAAGCGAAACTGCATCCTTCTGCTCTGGAGGTTTCACCTCTAACTGCTTACAGCATCCCGACATTTTCCTTCTCCTTTACCGGCAATATTTACCCTGATTCTCTTACGATCCGCAAATGGAGCCACGACGATATTGACGATACCCAGACCCAACCGCTTACCGTTTCCACATTTTTGTCTCCTTTTCCTCTTCTGGAGCTGGAAGCAGGATATGTCTATGAGATAACAGCGGAATGGAAGCAGGAAAATACCGCTCAGAACGGCTGCTACGGCACAGCCTCCTACGTGCTACTTACAGAATAAAAACCGGATCAACATCCGATTTGGCGACAAATAAACAAAAACCCCTTCCGCAGAAGACAGAACGGATGTATAATACAAAAATCATAGAAAATATAAAAAGGTGTTCCCATGAAATTCAGACCCGCACTGCACAGTGACCTTCCCCAGATTCTGTCCATATATGAAAAAGCCCGCGCCTTTATGGCTTCTTACGGAAATGACATTCAATGGGCCAATGGCTATCCTCAAAAAGAAATTCTGGAAAATGACCTCAGAAACGGCCGTCTCTTTGTTTGTACGCAGAATGGTCAAATCGCCGCTGTCTTCATGTTTTTTATCGGAACGGAACCAACCTATGAAATGATTGAAAACGGCTGCTGGCCAAACGATCGCCCTTACGGAACCATCCACCGTCTGGCCTCTGCAGGCCTGATTTTCCATGCCGCTGATGCCGTCATCGACTGGTGTTTTGATCTGTGCAGACAGGCCGGGGCAGATCTGCGCGCAGACACGCACAATAAAAATATTCCCATGCAAAAAGTATTCAAAAGGAACGGCTTTTTAAAATGCGGAACGATTTATGTCCGCGATGGCTCTCCCAGAATTGCATACCAGAAAGAACTGCACAAATAAAAACTGTTTGAACCCGCTTGCCCTGCTCTTATCGTTGTGCTAAAATATCTACAAAATATTATATACAAATGATAATATACAGAGGGGAATTTACTATGCAAGCACCAACACAAATCGCTAATACTTATGTTACAGTCGGCACCAACAAGGCCAAACTGCCTCCGGTCAAAATGTTTGTTCTCGCCATTTTCGCCGGAGTTTTTATTGCCATCGCCGGCGCTTCTGCCACAATCGCTTCTACAACCGTTCCTGACCCTTCCACCGCAAGGCTTTTAAATGCCCTCATTTTCCCGGGCGGCCTGGTAATGGTCGTGCTGGCTGGCAGTGAACTCTTCACAGGAAACAGCCTGTTGATCATTCCTATTCTGGAGAAAAAGATTAAGATTTCAGAACTTCTCAGAAGCTGGATCATCGTATATGCAGGCAATCTGGTCGGCTCTCTTTTCGTTTCGGCAGCCTTCGTTTTCGGCCATACGGCAGGACTTTTTGACGGTCAGCTGGCTCAGACCCTCGTAAATACCGCTGTTGCGAAGACCTCACTTTCCTTCTCCGACGCATTTCTGCGCGGAATCCTTTGTAATATCCTTGTCTGCATTGCCGTCTGGATCACCATCGGCGCATCCACTGCGGTCGGTAAGGTGATAGGACTTTATCTTCCCATTGTTGTATTCGTTCTGGGAGGCTATGAACACTGTGTGGCAAACATGTTTTATATTCCCGCAGGCATCTTTGCATCCGGCGAATATCATATCGCTGCAGAAGGCCTCAACTGGTTTGGCTTTGCCGTAAAAAACCTGATTCCTGTCACCCTTGGCAATATTGTCGGAGGCGCGCTTATCGGCGCCGGTTACTGGTTTGTTTATCTGCACCAGACTTCTTCAAAAAAATAATATGATCATAAAAAACCGGAAAGCTTTGCTGCTCTCCGGTTTTTTTTACAGTTTTCCCTTTTTTCTCATCCACATCATGCAGATTACAAAAAATATAATTCCGTATATGGTCGTAATCGGCGTCGCGAATCCCACCAGCATCAGTGATGTATCAGGCAGCTTCGACATAAAAACAGAAACCGGAATACGGATGCAGAATGCGGAAGAAATGCCCTGTACCATAACAGGAATGCTTTTTCCGCAGCCATTCAGATAACCTATGCTGGAAAACAGAATGCAGGTCAGAATGCATTCTGCTGAAAATCCCTTCAAATAATCCGCACTCTGCGCGATAACCCCGGCATCATTGGTAAACAGTGAGGATATCATCCCTCCACCCAAAAATCCGATAAAGAAAATCACCACTCCGACACAGCATCCTGTAATCATGGCTGTAAAGTAGCCCTTTCTCGCCCGCTCCTTTTTCCCTGCTCCAATGTTCTGCGCTACGAACGCAGACACCGTCTGCATCACCGATGAGGGCACCAACATGATAAAGGAAACTATCTTCTGCGCCACTCCGTAACCGGCCGACGGCATCAGTCCCATGTTGTTGACGATGGAGTTTATTACCAGAAACGAAATCTGAACCATCGCCTCCTGCAGTGCGATCGGCACGCCGACATTCAAAATCATTCTCAGCTCGCTGCCAAATATCCTGCACTGCGGTCTGGAAAATGAAATCGGAAGACTCTGCCTCTTCAAAACTGCCAGCGAAGCAATGACCGATACGAGCTGAGCTGCCACAGTGGCAATGGCTGCACCTGCCACATCCAGATGAAAAACGCCTACCAAAAGCAGATCGCCGATAATGTTCACTATACATGCAATACCGACGAAGATGAAGGGTAAATTCGCATTTCCCACACCCCTCAGCACGCCGCTGATCACGTTATAAGCAATGATAATCAAAATACCTCCGGAACATATTCTGATATATGTGATCGTTTTATCCACAGATGCCTCCGGTACCTGCAAAACCGACACAATATTTCCTGTAAACACCTCCAAAAGAACCGTCAGCACAATCCCAAGGACTGCAAACAGCAGGATCGTTGTGCCCACTGCATTTCCGGCCTCCCGGGGCTTTTTTTCTCCGATATGCTGTCCGATCGTCACCGTGGAACCCATAGCGAGACTGGTGACCACAAATGTCACCATCTGCATGAATGCACTTCCCGTTCCCGCCGCGGAAATGCTGGAGGCATCCCCGAACTGACCGACTACCAAAAGATCCACTGCCCCGTAAGCCGCCTGCAATACCAGCGCTCCCAGCACCGGTACCGCAAACCGGATCATGGAGCCAAATACGGAACCTTCCACAAATGAATTTTCCTTCTTACTTCCCATTGCCGTTTCTTCCTTCCTTTCTACCCGGCATTGTTTTAAATAACCGTTCAATCATATCAATCGTCTCATCCACCTGAATTTCCGAAAAAACTCCCATGGACTTTGCCCATTCCTGATGCAGGTCTGTTACATAGCGTTGCACACATGACATTCCTTCATCCGTCAGGCGCAGCAGCACTACCCTTTTATCCCCGAAATCCGTATACTTTTCAAGCAGTCCCTTCAGTTCCAGTTCCTGGATCAGCTTTGTCACGCTGGGCGTCGTAATATTCAGCCGGACACTCACGTCGCTGACCCGGCACATACCCTGGATATGCTGCATCTCGTAAACCGCATCCAAAACATGGATATGACGCGGTTTCATTCCTTTTGGCAGTTCCGGCAGCGTCTCCACCACACGCTTCGCCACATAGCAGCTGTCCAGAAGCCGCTTTAAATCTGCTGTTTTCATATGCTCACCTCACATCTAAACATTAATCATATAATTACTATTAATAATTATTAATAGTAATTATGTAATATAACTAATGATTTGTCAACTACAATTAAATACTCTTGACAAACTCATACTGACATGATATTTTTCTATCAGTATCAATGATCTGAATGTGCAATGCACAATTACAATGTCGAGGTTGATGTATGTTAAGTGTATCTGGAGTGGAAAACAAATAAAAAGATCCGGTATGACAAATCTGCCTGTTCTTTATTGAACAGCATGTTTTTTTGTTGTGCCCAAATCCACACCAGATTTTTATGCAAACAGTCAGACTGTATTCATAAGCAAAGATATTCCTGAGATCTGTATGTGGAACCATGCGGATCTTTTTATTTTCCAAAATCCGGCATTGCCTCTCGCTTTGTATTGCCGTATTTTTGCACAGCGATATAATTCTGTTCTTTCGGCATGCCCTTTTCGTTTTCCACTCCGAAAAAATTTCCCAAATTGTATCTTTATAGCTTACCCTCAATATACATGGGTAAATTTGTTTATTAAGTTTTCGCATACGAGGTAATAAAAATGCAGTCAGTATATGAAATTACAGGATATAACCAGATTTTAAAACAGCTTTCAGAGCTTGCCGTTACGCCGGCCGCCAAAGAAAAAGCTCTCCGTTTAAAGCCATATTTACAGGAAATAAAGCTTCTCAGCAAACTTTCCGATACTTCCCAGGCAAAGGAAATGATTGAAATATTCTCTTTTCCGCCCATGCCCGCCATGGAACGGACAGAGGAATATATCTGCCGGGCGGATACAGGAGAATTGCTGTCCGCTGAAGAAATTGAAGCCGTCGGCTCCTTTCTGACAAGCACCGGGCGCATGATCAGCTACCTGGAAAAGGGCTGCGAACGTCAGATCAGCCTCGCATTTTACCGGGAGAATATGAATGCTCTGCCTCAATTACAGAAAGAGATCCTGCGCTGCATCAGAAACGGGAAAGTGGACGATGCCGCATCCCCAGCGCTTCGGGATATCCGCCGCAGGCTTATCATATTGGAAGAAAAAATCAGAGAAAAGGCAGAAGCCATCATGCGTTCACAGAAAAGCTGCATGGCAGAAAGCTTTACTGTCTATCGAAGCGGCAGACTATGCCTCCCCGTAAAGAAAGACTGTAAAGGAAAAATTCCCGGGCACCTGGTGGATAAATCCTCCACAGGCTCCACACTGTTCATTGAACCGCTGTCCGTTGCTTCCCTACGGGAAGAATATGAGCAATGCCGCCTGGAAGAGGAAAATGAGGAAAGAATCGTTCTCTACACCCTGCTGGCCATGATTGCAGATCAAAAGGCGATCCTTTTGCAGAACATCCGCACGCTTGAAAAGCTGGACTTCGCATTTGCAAAAGGAAAACTGGCAATCGACATGGATGCCATTCAACCGTCCATCAATACGGAAGGATACATCATTCTCCGGGAGGCAAAGCACCCTTTTCTTCCAAAGGAAACCGCTGTCCCACTGAATTTTTCTCTCGGAAAGGAAAACCGGGGAATGATCATCACCGGTCCCAATACCGGCGGAAAAACAGTTTCGATCAAAACAGCAGGGCTGTTTAACTTAATGGCCAATTCCGGTCTCTTTGTCCCCTGTAAAGAAGCGGACATCTGCATGTGCAATCAGGTTCTTGCGGATATCGGAGACGGGCAGAATATCTCGGATAACTTATCCACATTTTCCGCTCATATCACGAATGTTATCGACATATTGCGCCGCATAACGGGAGAAAGTCTGGTCATTCTTGATGAACTTGGATCCGGGACAGATCCGGCAGAAGGCATGGGAATTGCAATCGCAGTTCTGGAAAAACTCCGGGAAAGCGGATGTCTGTTTTTAGTGACCACTCACTATCCGGAGGTGAAAACCTATGCGGAAACCACACCCGGAATCGTAAACGCCAGAATGGCATTTGACAGGGACAACTTAAAGCCCTTATACCGTCTGGAAATAGGAGAATCAGGAGAAAGCTGCGCCCTCTACATCGCCAAACGGCTGGGAATGCCGGATGACATGCTTTTTACGGCTGCCCGCGCAACCTATAAAGAGAAAAAGGATTCCGTTGTTAAGCAGCTCCACCTGTCGGCTGATTGCAAAGGGCTAAAGCGCTGGCCTGCTCCTTCCATTGAAAAGAAAAAGCGGGTCAACAATCCGAATGACCGAATTTTTCCTTTCAACCGGGGTGACAGCGTAACCGTACAGCCGGAAGGAACAATCGGCATTGTGGTAAACCCCGCCGACCGTCAGGGAAATGTGCTGGTACAAATAAAAAAAGAAAAACAGCTCATCAGCCACAAAAGACTTCGCTTAAAAGTCGCGGCCAAAGAACTGTATCCTGAGGATTATGATTTTACCATTGTCTTTGATTCCGTAGAAGTCAGAAAAGCCCGGCATCAGATGAGTAAAAAGCATCAGGAGGGCCTGATGGTCGAAACGGAAGACTTCTAAGAGCCTGCAGCGTCATTCCTTTACCCTGTAAAGATATGCGTTTCCCTTTTTCCCCTCCCTCTCGATCACCTCCATGTAATACAGGATGTGAATTACGATGCCCGCCAGTTCTTTTTTGATGTGTACCGCCTTGCCAAAATCAGCGGCGGTGAAGGGCTCCTTCAGTTCATAAGGAATCAACTGCACATAGTCCTGAGGGCAGGTAAACTCCATTTCACTTTCGATAGAGACAGGGATCCGGTCAAAACGGCTGGATCCCTTCTTTCTATCCCGGCTCCAACCGTTCAAAAGCTTATACTCTTCCATATTCAAAAAGGTAAGCCTGATATTCAGATTGGGATCCTTTAAATACATTTTTATCTTATAAAGTTCAGGAAAGGCCATATATGGATTGCCCTTTACCGGAGACCTGCGCCCGCCGGAAATCTCCCCGCTTTCTTCATCGATCCAATACAGCGTCTTTACAAAAGGAATGGGATAAACGATAGTGACCGGATATAGTGGTAAAAAACGATCCAGCTTCGTCCGCATCCGGTTAAAGCTTCTCGTCTGAATTTCTACAATATCCTCACCTGTATAAATATCGGCAACACAGCTTTCCACAGGAATTTCGTGCATATCCTCATCCGGCGCATAATAATTTTTCAGCACAGCATGAACCGTCTTTTCCGACAGTGTACCAATGCCGTTTCTATCCCTGTTTCTTCCGATAACTTTATCTTTTGCCGCTTCAAAACGGCGAATTTCTTCTGCTGTCATCTTCAAATTTGAAATTCCACTTCTCCGGCTTCTTCCACGTTCCTCATACAGGTAACCGCGACAGATCCCGCACCGATATGACAGCTTACACTCAAAGAAAGCCTGTTTAAAAAGATCTCATGATCAGGAAATGCTTCTTCGATTTCCTTCTTCCATTCAAGCGCTTCCTCCTCAGAGCAAGTATAAGCTCCTCTTATATAAGTTTTCTGACCGCTGAACCGATGATCCAGATCATACTGAATTGCCTCCAGCATCTTGCGTTTTGCCTGCTTTTTACCTCTCACTTTTGCATAAGTATCCAACTTGCCGCCCTGAATCTGGAGCACCGGTTTGATGTTCAGCGCCGTCGCTATTGCAGCCGCCGCAGGAGTAACCCGGCCTCCTTTTTTTAAATATTTCATTGTATCTACTACAATATAAATGCTGGCCTCAAGCCCCTCTCTTTCCAGAATCTCTTTGATCTGAGTACCGGATATTCCTTTTTCTGCCATTTTCTTTGCTTCCAGCGCAGACTGACGCATGGTTACAGAAATTCTCTTATTATCCACAACGTGAACTCGCCCGTCATATTCCTGGGACAGCGCCATTGCAGTCTCACAGGTGCCGCTCAATCCGCTGGACATCGGAATGTGAACAATTTCATCGTATTCCTTCAGCAGCTTTTCCCACAGTTCCATCACCTCTCCTGCAGCAGGCTGTGATGTATGAATATCTGCATCCGTTTCCAGATACTTATAAAACTCTTCCTGTGATAAGGTTATATCTTCCAAAAACAGTTTTTCATTAATAAAAAAAGGCATCGGAATCACATAAATCCCATATTTTTCCGCTTCAGCCTGCGTAATACCGCTGTTACTGTCAGTCACGATTGCAACTTTGCTCATTTTCTGTACTCCTTTTCTATTTCACTGCGATTAAATCCTTATTTTTCATGTTATAGCTTACCATAGAGTTGCCTGTCAGTCCAGTTTTGGTTTGGATAAAAAATATTATTATTGTATTTTCAATAAATCCATGTTAACATGACTTCATACATAAACTCTTGGAATCTGATCTGTATTCTTTTTTCATTCAGACACGTTTCTTCAACGAACGTTCTTCTTTCAAACAGATATTCCATGTTTTTATTTTCCCAGATTTTTAAATTGTTACTACTGACCCTGTTTCTGTAAAGGAGGAATCTCTATGTCCACTCAGACTCCCGTATCAAATTCTGCCATACTCGGCACGCTGACCGGTCCTATCCGCTTTCGGCTCACTAACGCCTACATGTTTGTGGCCGTACTTCAGAAAAACCATGAGGCGCTCTGCCATCTGATAGCCGCCCTGCTCCATATCAGGCGCAGCGACATCGTAACCGTTGAAATTTTAAATCCGATTATCCTTGGAGAAGATATTGGAAAAAAAGATATTGTTCTTGATCTGCGAATTCTTTTAAATACTAATGTCATATTGAATCTGGAAATGCAGGTCAACAATGAAGGAAACTGGGATGACCGCTCCCTCTATTATCTGTCCAAAAATCTGGTTTTGGCCGTTGGCGAAGATTATACAGAATTAAAGCCTGTCATTCAGATCGGTATTCTCGATTTCAATTATCCGGATGAAAACACTGAGTTCTATCAGAAATATGTACTCATGAACCGTAAAACACACCGCATTTTCAGTGACAAACTGGCCATTCATGTGCTATGCTTATCTCAGATAGAAAACGCAAGGGATGAAGATCGCCAAAGCGGCCTTTATGACTGGGCGAAGGTTTTCAAAGCCACTACCTGGGAGGAGCTAAAGACATTGTCTGAAAATAATCATGTAATCGCAAATACAGTTGTTACCATGGCAGAACTCTCTGAGAATGAAAAGGTTCGGGAACAGCTTCTTCGTGAAGAGAAAGCAGAACGCGACAAGCTCAACGCCCAGAACTATGGATACCGGCAGGGCCTTGCCGCCGGCTTTATTGAGGGACATGAAAAGGGCTTTTCTGATGGACGTGAAAAGGGCCTTGCTGACGGCTTTATTGAGGGACACGAACAGGGCTTTTCTGACGGACACGAAAAAGGCTTTTCTGACGGGCTTGAGAAAGGATTTACAAACGGGCAGGAAACGCTTTCCCGCCTGATCCGCTTTTTAATTGCGAACGGCCGTCAGGATGAAATTTCCAGGGTCACTTCTGACATGGAATACCAGAAACAGCTTCTGACAGAATTTGAGCTTCTATAGGATTATTTAGTTTTTTTGAGAGCTTTGCAGCAGTGCAAGGCCCTCAAAAAACGGAAATTTCAAAAAAGAATTCCGCCCTTCACCTTCAAAGCGCTTTCAGGGTTTAAAGTATTGATCAATTTTTTCTGACAGTATAGTATTCACCAACATTTCCATTCTCTGAAGCTTTTCCGCTCTGTTTTCCTTCGTTATCCGGTATTCGGAATTTTCATCCGCCGCTTCTTCCACCATAAAATGATTCACATCTGCACTAAAATGTATTGGATCCATGTAATTATCCAAATTCAGTACAACCTCATCTTCACTCTGAAAATCAAAGATATTTACATTCTCATATCCAGTCAGCCTGTTCATCACCTGCTCCCGGGCATAGAGATACTCCTCCACCTGCCCGCTCCTGCTCACACTGTCCCACCATAGAAAAGAATATGGCGGCAGAAAAAAGTAAAACTCCGTTTCCTGATGTTCTGTTACCATCTGTTCAATCAGATCCAGATTTCCATCCACCCTGGGCAGATACTCTTCCCGTTTCAAAGCCGGTTGAATTTCTTTACTTCTCTCATAGTGGCTCAGAGTTTCCTTCTCCGAAAAGGTCTTATACTGCCACCAGTTATAGGAAGTTCCTTCATCATATTCCCCAACGAAATTCATCGCGAGCATATAAGGAACATCCTCAAACAGCACATCCTTATTCAACACATACTTCACATCATTAAAAATATCATGGTCAAACAGATATAACGGCATAGAATCATTCACGAAATTTGTCTGAGGATTTCCGTCCAAAGCAAAAAGATCCAGACTGTAAAACACATTTTTTACTTCATGAGATGCAAATGCCTCTTCCAGATAATAATTCAGATCCGCTGTTGTTCCTGAACTCTTGATCGCCTTCACCGTATTTGCGCCAAAGGCCTCATCAAACCAGTGATTATTATAGTTTTCGGCTGTGGATGATCCGCAGAGTACGCTGTCATAATCAAAATTGCGAATGGTGCCTATGCATTGATATTCCGACTTTGTAACCACCGCTTTTAAACCGAATGCAGGACCGTGATAATGATAAAAAGGATCAAAAACCACAATGACTGACGCTGCCATAAACAAAAGCAATGCTGCTGCCAGAGCAAATAGCCTGATAAATTTTTTATATACTGAAAGATCCATAAAACCTCCTGCAATGCTTGCATCCCATCCATGACTGCTTTTTCTGCCAAGATACGCAGGGACACGCTCGCAATCCCTTCGGGATTCCTCGCTCGCGGGCTGGCGCCCGCCTTAAAATAGAACAGACATGGATTGATATGCAAGCATCCCATCCATGACTGCTTTTTCTGCCAAGATACGCAGGGACACGCTCGCAATCCCTTTGGGATTCCTCGCTCGCGGGCTGGCGCCCGCCCTAAAATAGAACAGACATGGATTGGTATGCAAGCATCCCATCCATGACTGTTCTATTTTAGCCCTGCTTGTAGCTAAAACGAAAAGTATATATAAGTGCTGACTCCGGCCATGGAGAGGACTGACCACACGAAGAGAAATGCCAGGGCGATGGTGTACTTTCTGCTCAGCATTGCGTTATCCACGATCGTGGCCGCACGCTGTCCTGCCAGAACCACAATACAAATCACAAATAGAAGAATGAGCAGGGCAAGGTTTACATACCCGAGCAGAGAAGGCGCTGCCATGGAGACACCCTTCGTCACGATGTACAATTCAGAAATGTCCAGTGCCTCAGCCATTTGAAACAGAAAACCGTTCCAGCAGGGCCTCACCATTGTCCTGATGATCTGGTATCCCTGGCCGATTGTCTCCGCCCTGAAAAAAATAAATGCAAGACACACGTAAACAAAAGTCACAGCCTGCTGCATCCATTTTTTCGGAAGGCGCAAAATTCCAAGACTGTCCCAGGCCACGGCGATGCCGTGGAGAAAGCCCCAGAAGACAAAATTCCAGCTCGCCCCATGCCACAGCCCGGAAAGCAAAAACACAGTCAACGTATTGAGAATCGTACAAAGCTGTCCTTTTCTGCTACCTCCTAACGGAATATAGACATATCTGGTAAAAAATCTTCCCAGTGTGATGTGCCAGCGGCGCCAGAATTCCTTGACGGAAGAAGATTTAAACGGTGAATCGAAGTTTTCTATGATCTCAATGCCGACCATCTTTCCCAATCCCACCGCCATGTCGCAATAGCCGCTGAAATCAAAGTACAATTCTATCAGATAACCTGCTGTCAGTAAAATTGCAGAAATACTGTCCAGCAGAAAATAATTTTCATATCCATAATTCACTGCCTTTGCAAGGATATCTGCAAGCAAAACTTTTTTTGCCAGACCGATTACAAAATGCTGCATTCCCTTTGCAAAACGCTCTGCATTGAACCTGCGCCGTTCTTCCTCATGAAACTGCGGGACAATTTCCTCATAGCGCAAAATAGGTCCCTGCAAAATCTGTGGAAAATATACCATAAACGCCAGATAATCCGGAAAAGTACACACCGGAGCATCTCCTCGATAACAATCAATCAGATATCCCAGCTGCTGAAATGTATAAAAACTGATTCCCACCGGCAAAAGAACCGTCAGCATGGAAAACTCTGTTCCAAAAACCGCATTAATATTTTTCAGAAAAAAATTGCTGTACTTGAAATACCCTAACGTTCCGATATGAAAGAAGCAGCCTGCGGTCAGAATCATTTTCCGCCCGTTCTTTTTATCCGTTCTTTTTAAAAACAGACAGAGCAAATATCCGACCAGACAGCTGCCCAGCATCATCCACAGATAGTTTATGTTAAAATATGCATAAAACCACAGGGACATCCCGATCAGATATCCCTGTGCCAGTTTATATTGCTTCAGATTATTCAGGAAAAACCATCCTGCCAGCATGGCAGGCAGAAAAACAAACAAAAAAACATGTGAGTTAAAAAGCATATCATTTTCCTTTATAACATCAGTCCACGCTGGGCCCTCTGACCACACCCGCTTCAGGATACTTAGTATATAACAGCTTCAGAATGATAGGCGTTGCAATGGATGAGCACATGATCAGCAGAATGACCGCCGTAAAATAGACAGGCTCCATCAATCCTACAGACAATCCCTTCTGTGCAACAATCAGTGCAACCTCTCCTCTGGTCATCATGCCGACACCTATTTTCAGAGAATCCGGCCAGGAGAATTTACATGCTTTTGAAATCAAACCACAGCCTACAATCTTGGAAACCAGACCTACTATAACAAAACATATTGCAAACAACAATATCTCCATGTTCATGCTGCTGATATCCGTCTTCAAACCGATACTTGCAAAGAATACAGGGCCGAAGAGCATATAGGAATTGATGTCCATTTTTCTGGCAATATATCCGGAATCCTGAATGGAACATAATACCAGACCGGCTACATATGCGCCTGTAATATCCGCAATACCGAAATAGCTTTCAGCAACATAGGCCATTACAAAACAGAATGCAAGGCTAATGATCGGAATACGTCTCGTATGGGGATATTTCTTGTCCATTCTTTTGAAAATATGATAAAAAATTACGCCGACACCAATAGCGAACACAAAAAACAATGCGGTATTGATAACCACCTGCATGGGATTTGATTCCGGATTTTTAAAGCCAATTACGAAAGTCAGAACGATGATGCCGATTACATCGTCAATGATCGCCGCACTTAAAATGGTAGTTCCGACCCTTCCCTTCAGTTTTCCCAGTTCCTTAAGCGTCTCTACCGTGATACTCACCGATGTAGCTGTCAATATCGTGCCTATAAACACTGCCTTATAAAAGTTCTCATCTCCCCATGGAGCAAATCCGTAAAAGATCATATACAGAATCGTTCCGCAAAACAGCGGGACAAATACACCGCATAACGCGATCAGACAGGCTATAGGACCTGTTTTGATCAATTCCTTCAGATCTGTTCCCAAACCTGCTGAAAACATCAGAATGATGACGCCGATTTCAGCCATCTGAATGATAAAATCAGATTGCTGTACAAGCCCCAGCACGCTGGGACCGATGAGAAGGCCTGCAATAATCTCTCCTACCACCTGAGGCGCTTTACATTTTCTCGCCAGAATCGCAAAAAATTTAGCGGCAATCAGGATAATTGCCAAATCCTTTAACATCGAATATGATTCCATTTTATATTCCCTCTTTCTTTATAAAAGAATGGCTGCTCATCCCCGGAATCAAACAAGCTTTACTTTCTGGCAGCAATAAAAGCTTCCACTTCTTCCACTTCCGGCATTACGCGCAGTGCACCTTTTCTCGTTGTAATGATAGATGCTGCCGCATTGGCAAAGGTCAGCATCTCAAGAATTCTTTCCTCATTCAGATTATCCAGACCATATTTCAATACATGATGGAGGCAGCATCCTCCAAAGGTATCACCTGCCCCTGTGGTCTCGATCGTATTCTTCTGTAAGAACGGCTTCACCTCAACCTTAAGATCCTTATAATAAGCGCGGCTTCCTTCTTTTCCCATGGAAAGCATTATCAGCGGAATATCATATTCTCTGCGCAGCTTCTCAATTCCGGCATCAAAGTCTTCTTCTCCGGTAAACCACTGAATCTCATTATCGGAAATTTTTAAAACATCACATTTTGAAAGTCCATAGGCTACCTGCTCCCTTGCATCCTCCAGCGATTTCCAGAGCGGAGGGCGAAGATTCGGATCAAAGGAAATGACGGCTCCGCTTTCCTTTGCAATGTCGATCGCTTTTTTGGTTGCATTCCGAACCTCATCATGCGTCATGGACAGCGTGCCGAAATGGAATATTTTTGTGTCCCTGATAAGATCCTCATGAAGATCTTTTTCGGTCAGCATCATATCCGCACCCGGATTGCGGTAAAATGAGAAGTCTCTGTCCCCGTCCGGAAAAGTTTCCACAAATGCCAGAGTCGTGCGCACATCTTCATCTATTATCAGATTGGAAGTATCAATTCCTACCTCATCCAGCGTAGCCTTCAGCCTGTTTCCAAAAATATCCTGTCCCACTTTTCCTATAAACGCGGTCCTGCGCCCGGCCTTATTTAACATGGCAAGAACATTACAGGGAGCTCCGCCCGGATTTGCTTCATAAACCGTATTTCCCTGCGCGCTCACACCGTTTTCCGTAAAATCAATCAATAATTCTCCCAATGCTACCACATCAAAAGCTTTCATATAACATCTCCTTTCTCTCTGCATTTCACAACTGACTCTTACTGACCATAATAGTTTAAAGAGGCTACATTTAAACTTCAGTCCTGGCCATCGCAAATCATACATATTTTAGCAGTTAGCAGCTTACTTTTCAATCAATTCACCCTAATTCTTAAAAAAAGCACCTTAAGGACACTGTGCAGAAACTCTTTTCATTTCTACTCCGCCTCATAATTGAGCCGCACCGTGATCATTGCTGTTTTATATCTGGAGCTTGTATCAAATGCGCCGTCATATGTATACTCTCCGGAGCCGGAGTTTTTCGCCGTGATCTGAAAAACTCCCAGATTCGCGGTAAGAAGCTTCCCTGATTTGCAGCCGGTACCTTCTGCCATTATATCAATTCTCTGTTTTGCATTTTCAGTTGCCTTTTCAATCAGTTCAAGCTTTACCTCATCCAGCTTTGTACAGTAATACTCCGGAGAATAAGAAGAAAACTGTACGCCTGCTTCGATCAGCTTTGTAATATCCCGGGATATATTTTCCACCTTATCAATATTATTTGAAGTGACGGTCACGCTCTGATAAAGATCATACCCATCCGGATAATCTCGGACATAATATCCATTCTCATCATATTCCGTGCGGTAACGCTGGGAGATATCAATAGAACTGAAAATCAACTCGTCTTCCGTCACACCGTTTTCCAACAAATAATTTTTTACCACTTCCGTATCATTTTTAATGATCTCATACGCTTCCTTTGTCGTCATCCCATATGCCGAAAAGCTTCCCCTCCATACAATCAGATCGGATTCAAAATCACAGCTTGCTGAACCTGTAGCGGTCAAACCTCCGCCTCCTGAGGATTTCTTATATCCAACAAATCCCTTTGTCAAAATCATCACACACACGATCGCTGTCGCAGCTGCAATTAAAGCCACCACAACCTTTACAATACCGCCTCCATTTTTTGTCTCCATCAAAATTCCTCCCTTTCACTGCCTCCCAAATCTACCATAGTTTCAGATTCAGGCATCTGCATACTTCTTTTACCATCATAGCACACTTTCATATGAATTGGACAACGTATTTATGATTTTAAAAAATCTTAATACTAAGTATACAAAAATGATACAACTATGATAAGATGAATTGGTACCGCTGCCAAAACAGCTGTAAGCTTTAGCGGTCTGCTGCGGTATTTAATTTTGTAAAGGAGAAGTTATCATCATGAAATACGTTATAATCGGTGCCGGAGGAACAGGCGGCGCAATCGGCGGCTTTCTTTCCAAAACGGGAAAGGATGTTACACTCATTGCCAGAGGAAATCATCTTGCGGCAATGAAAGAAAAAGGACTTCACTTTGAAACGCCGGACGGCGATTTTACGGTACCTGTAAAAGCCTGCACCATGGAGGAATACGAAGAAACTCCTGACGTTGTCTTTGTCTGTGTCAAAGGCTATTCTCTGCAGGATACAATTCCTTTTATAAAAAAAATAGCGGATTCCCACACTATCGTAATTCCTATTCTCAATATTTATGGAACCGGAGGCAGAATGCAGAAGCTGATTCCCGACATCCCTGTGACAGACGGCTGCATTTATATAGCCACTGAAATCAAAGAACCGGGAACAATCCTGATGTCCGGCACTATTTTCCGTGTCGTATTCGGCTTGCGTCAGGGCACATCCCCGCAAATAAAGGAAACTGTCACACCGGTACTCACAACAATCTGTCATGATCTGGAAGAAAGCAGTATCACGCCCATTCTCTCCCCGCAGATTGAAAAGGATGCCCTTCAGAAATTTTCCTTTGTATCTCCCATGGCGGCGGCAGGTTCCTTTTACAATGCGCAGGCATTCGTCTTTCAGATGAAGGGACAGTTCCGCAGCACTTTCATCTCTTTAATTGAAGAAATCAAAGCCATTTCGGATGCTATGGGCGTGAGCCTTCCTGAAAATATTGTAGAAATCAATTTAAAAATAATGGATGATCTGGCACCTACCGCTACCGCTTCCATGCACAGGGACATTCGGGACGGCAAACAGTCCGAACTGGACGGACTTGTTTTTGAAGTCATCCGTCTGGGACAAAAGTATGGAGTTCCCACTCCTGTATACGAAATGATTGCTGAAAAATTCCGCTAGAAATATAAAAATAGAATATTATGAGGTACACCATGATCAGAAATGCTACTCCCAAAGACGCATCTCGCCTGGCGGAAATTCTTATTTTCACCAAAAGATGTACATACCGTCCGATTTTTCAAAATGATGAAGTTTCCTTTAATGAAATGCCCGTACTGGATCTCGCTCTGCATTATCGGGACGATCCGGGAGCTCTTGAAGGAATATATGTCTATGATGACGGCATTGTCCGCGGCATGATGCATATTGAAGAGCATACACTGAATAATAATTGTGCAGCTTTTGAGCTGGAAGAGTTATATGTGGATTTCTTTTTTCAGAAACAGGGCATTGGCAGACTACTCATGGAAGATTTTCTCAAAAAAGCAACCCATAAGAATGCCGATACAGCATTTTTATGGGTCCTTGAAAAAAATACAGCCGCACGCCGTTTTTATGAATCTTTTGGTTTTCGGGTAAGTCATGAAAGAAGACTGCAGCCCGAAACACCTGAATATCTGCTTAAATATCAACTCATCCTTTAATGCCACATTCGCGTTAAAATTGTGAGAATCCATTTCGGCATGCCGGGCTGATGTTTCATAAGAAAATCAGCCACCGCCTGCCTGCTCATAAGCTCATTCATGATCACAGAATAACTGCCGTCCGCATCCGCACTGCCTACTGCAGTGCGTGCAACGGCAACAATTCCGGTAGCCGCTTTTATCCCTATAACCGTTACACCTGTTCCATAGACCCCGATCGCAGTAACTCCCATTGCAACATATCCAAATGTAACCACACCTCCGGTTAATCCCCCCAGAGAAAGAATTCCCAGAGCCATCAGTCCCAGGCACATAATTCCGACCGAAAATAACCCAACACTCAACAATCCGAAAGAAATAAATCCCTTTGACAAAAATCCTATACTTATTATTCCTGTTGCGTTATTTCCTATTGCAATGATTCCCTTCGCTCTTGTTCCAAAATCCGCATAAGCCCCCGGTGTCTGTAATGCAAAGCCCCTGCGATATCCCTTCGTCCACTTAAAATGAATATGTAAAAAAGGCATGCCAAATATTTTTTTTGCGCTGATATATTCATATTCTTTTACCTTATACTCTTCATTTTCCTCCATCTTCTCCAGCTTTTCCAAAATGCGCGTCTGCTTTTCATTCAATTCATCGAGACCTTCCTTAGAATCCTCCTTTATGAGTTGACGCTTTTCGATCGTTTCTTTCAGCAAATAATCCGTAGTAACCGAAAAAATTTCCGAAAGCTGCAGTATTTTGGTAAGATCCGGCATGGTAACTCCTGCCTCCCACTTGCTCACTGCCTGTCTGGAAACACCAAGCATGTACGCAAGCTGCTCCTGTGAAAATCCCTTTTCTCTTCTCAGTTCAATCAGTTTATCACAAAACTTCATATCTTATACTTTAGTTCCGATGTGTAACGGAACCCTCCTTTCCTATACTGCTGATGAATTTTCTTGTCTTTCACATTTATAAGCATATAGAAAAATGATTATTTTGACAAGAAATTGAAGCTTTGCAATTTGTCAACCTCAGGTTGACATCCCTCCATCTTCTGATACATCTACCATTAACCGTGTGTTTTCCACATTTAACATTCTACTTTTTCTCCAATTCACAAGATGCCCGAACAGCACATAAAATAAGGCTATTCGGACATCTTATAAACTCTTATTCTTCGCCCTCTTCCGTAGGGAAAATCAGATTTTCTTCCCCATCTTCAGGACTCTTTTCACTTTCTTTAATCTCCTCCATGGCATCTTCCATATCATCAAATTCCTGATTTCCGTCGGATACCTTTTCACGCACCTTTGCAATCTGTGCAACGGTAACACCCTCATCCAGATTGATCAGCTTAACACCTGATGTAATGCGCCCGAGGATTGTTACATCCTCCATACGGATTTGAATGATAATTCCTTCCGTGGTGATCATCATTATTTCATGATCATCATTGACAGCCTTAACGCCTACCACATAACCTGTCTTTTCCGTTATCTTGTAGCATTTCACGCCCTTGCCGCCGCGATACTGCACGGTAAACTCATCCAGATAGGTCCTCTTGCCAAGTCCTTTTTCAGAAACGATCAGCAGAGAATCTCCCTGGTGATCGAGCTGCATGCCAATCACTTCATCCTCGTCCGTGAGAGTCATGCCTATCACTCCCATAGACGTTCTTCCCGTTGCGCGCACATCTGTTTCCTTGAAACGGATGCACATACCGTATTTCGATACAAGGAAAATTTCCGTATTATGGTCCGTAATCTTCACTTCGATCAGCTCATCGTCTTCCCGCAGGTTGATGGCAGCGAGACCATTTTTTCGAACATTGCTGTATTCCAAAATGGAAGTTTTCTTAACAATGCCCCTTCTGGTCACCATGAACAGGTTTTTATCCTCTTCATAATCCTTCACCGGAATGATAGCTGATATTTTCTCTTCGGGATTGAGCTGAAGCAGATTGATGATTGCAGTCCCGCGCGCTGTCCTTCCCGCTTCCGGAATTTCATATGCTTTCAGCCGGTAAACCCGCCCGAAATTTGTAAAGAACATCACATAATGATGGGTTGTGGTCATCAGAAGATCTGCAATGAAATCTTCATCAATAGTCTGCATCCCTTTAATTCCCTTGCCGCCACGATTCTGCGCCTTGAAATTATCCACAGTCATTCTCTTAATGTATCCGAGATTGGTCATCGCGATGATTGTATTATCATAAGGAACCATATCCTCCATGGAGATATCCAGTTCATCATAACCAATCTTACTTCTTCTGTCGTCACCATATTTTTCTTTGACGATCAGAATTTCCTCCCTGATCACTCCAAGCAGCATCTTTTCGTCCGCAAGAATCGCCTTCAATTCAGCAATTCTGATCAACAGATCCTTATGCTCCGCCTCCAGCTTATCCCTTTCCAGACCTGTAAGAGCACGCAGCCGCATGTCAATAATTGCCTGTGCCTGCACATCCGTCAGTCCAAATCTCTCCATCAAACGTTCCTTGGAAATCTGAGGGGTCTGGCTGGAACGGATGATCTGAATCACTTCATCAATGTTGTCCTGTGCAATAAGCAAGCCCTGCAAAATATGATCTCTTTCTTCTGCCTTATTCAGATCATACTTTGTCCTTCTGGTAACGACATCTTCCTGATGCCGAATGTAATGCTTGAGCATGTCCAGAATATTTAAAACCTTCGGCTCGCCGTTCACCAGCGCCAGCATATTTACGCCAAAAGTGTCCTGCATCTGGGTATGCTTATAAAGCTGGTTTAAAATGATGTTTGCATTTGCATCCCTTCGCAGCTCAATCACAACGCGGGTACCTTCTCTGTTTGACTCATCACGCAGATCGGTAATTCCATCTATTCTCTTTTCCTTGTGAAGATCCGCAATTTTTTCGATCAGCTTCGCCTTATTTACCATATAGGGAAGCTCTGTCACAATGATCTGGCTCTTGCCGTTCGGAAGCGTTTCTATATTGGTCACCGCACGAACACGTATCTTTCCCCGCCCGGTACGGTATGCCTCTTCACAGCCTCTGGTTCCAAGAATCAGACCGCCTGTAGGAAAATCAGGTGCCTTTACAATGCTTAAAACCTCTTCAATCTCCGTTTCCCTGTCCTCTATAATGCGGTTATCCATAATCTTTACAATGGCATCCACCACTTCCCGCAGATTGTGAGGAGGGATATTGGTAGCCATACCAACCGCAATACCGGACGTACCGTTTACCAGCAGATTAGGATAACGTGCAGGAAGCACAACGGGTTCTTTTTCCGTCTCATCAAAGTTAGGCTCGAAATCCACTGTATTTTTATTTATATCCGCAATCATTTCCATGGAAATTCTGGAAAGTCTCGCTTCTGTATATCGCATTGCAGCAGGACCGTCGCCATCCTCAGAACCAAAGTTGCCGTGACCGTCCACCAGAGGATAACGGGTATTCCATTCCTGCGCCATATTAACCAGAGCACCGTAAATGGAACTATCTCCGTGGGGATGATATTTACCCATCGTATCACCGACAATACGCGCACATTTACGATGCGGCTTGTCGGGACCGTTATTTAACTCGACCATGGAGTAAAGAACACGCCTCTGCACCGGCTTTAAGCCATCCCTCACATCAGGAAGCGCGCGGGCAGCGATAACGCTCATCGCATAGTCGATATAAGAATCCTCCATTTTTTTCTTTAAATCAACTTCCTCTATCCTGTCAAAAATATTCTCTTCCATCTTCGCTCCCTATCATGAACCCTAAATATCAAGATTCTTTACGAATTTCGCATTTTCCTCAATGAATTTCTTTCTGGGTTCCACCTGATCTCCCATCAGCGTGGTGAAGGTCAGATCCACTTCGGATTCCGTTTCTTCATCCATACACACGCGCATCAAAATACGATGTTCCGGGTCCATGGTCGTCTCCCAAAGCTGATCAGCATCCATCTCGCCCAGTCCTTTATAACGCTGAATCTTATTATTCTGGTCTCGGCCAACCTCTTTCAGAATAGAATCCAATTCCTCATCACTGTATGCATACCACACCTTTTTATTTTTCTCCAGCTTGTACAGGGGAGGCTTTGCCAGATAAACATGTCCCTGTTTGATAAGTTCCGGCATAAAACGGTAAATGAAGGTCAGCATCAGGGTTGCTATATGAGCGCCATCCACATCAGCATCCGTCATAATGACGATCTTATGATAGCGAAGCTTACTGATATCAAAATCATCATGGATTCCTGTCCCAAACGCTGTTATCATTGCTTTTATCTCAGCATTTGAAAAAATTTTGTCCAGCCTGGCCTTTTCCACGTTCAGAATCTTTCCGCGCAGCGGTAAAATGGCCTGTGTTGCACGACTTCTCGCCTTCTTTGCGGAACCTCCTGCGGAATCTCCCTCAACGATATAAATCTCGCAATTTTTTGGATCCTTATCTGAACAGTCCGCCAGCTTACCGGGAAGAGAAGTGGAATCCAGCGCTGTCTTTCTTCTGGTCAGCTCCCTCGCCTTTCTGGCTGCTTCCCGTGCGCGCTGTGCCAGAATTGATTTTTCCAGAATGGTCTTGGCAATCGCCGGATTCTGCTCCAGAAAATAGGTCAGCTGTTCACTCACCACACTGTCAACAGCTCCTCTGGCTTCGGAATTGCCCAGCTTCTGTTTGGTCTGTCCCTCAAACTGAGGATCTTCGATTTTCACGCTTATAATTGCAGTCAAACCTTCCCTTATATCGTCACCTGTCAGATTCGGCTCACTGTCCTTCAACAGCTTATTGCTTCTCGCATAATCGTTGAAAGTCTTGGTAAGCGCGTTTCTGAAACCGATCAGATGGGTGCCTCCCTCAGGGGTATTTATATTGTTTACGAATGAAAAAACGCTTTCGTTGTAGGAATCATTGTGCTGCAGCGCTACTTCCACATACACGTTGTTCTTGCTTCCTTCAAAATACATAACCTTATCATACAGAGGAACCTTGCTTCCGTTTAAATAGGTCACAAATTCTTTGATACCGCCCTCATAATGATACGTTTTAATGCGGGGCTCTTCTTCCCTGTCATCTTCCAGAATGATCTTAAGACCTTTCGTCAGAAATGCCATTTCACGCAGTCTTGTCTGAAGAATATCAAAATCATAGACTGTTGTTTCTGTAAAAATCGTTTCATCAGGTTTAAAAGATACTTTGGTTCCTGTCTTTTCGGGCTCACAGGTTCCTATCTCTTTTAACGGATAACATACGTGCCCCCTTTCGTAACGCTGCTTATATATTTTGCCTTCCGTGCTTATTTCCACTTCCAGCCAGTCAGAAAGGGCATTTACAACAGATGCTCCAACACCATGAAGTCCGCCGGAAACTTTATATCCTCCGCCTCCGAACTTACCGCCGGCATGAAGAACTGTGAATACTACCTCTACCGCAGGAATGCCTGCCTTATGGTTAATTCCCACAGGAATTCCACGTCCGTTATCCGTAACCGTAATAGAATTGTCCTTATTTATAAATACCTGAATCGTATCACAGACGCCTGCAAGGGCTTCATCCACCGAATTGTCCACGATTTCATATACCAGATGATGCAAACCTCTTGAAGAAGTGGAGCCTATATACATACCAGGTCTTTTGCGAACCGCTTCCAGACCCTCAAGAATCTGAATTTGATCTGCTCCGTATTCTGTACTCATTCTATTCCTCCATTCTGTCCGGCGCTCACCGTACCATTCACCACTTTAAAAACCCTGTCTATTTCAAACCTGTTATTCACAAAATCATCCAGACCGGTACAGGTTATGATGGTCTGAATATCTCCAATACTGTTCAAAAGATAATTCTGTCTGTTGCTGTCAAGCTCCGACAACACATCATCCAGAAGCAGCACAGGAGTATCCTTTGTCATTTTCTTTACAAGTTCTATTTCTGATAATTTCAAAGAAAGGGCGGCAGTTCTCTGTTGTCCCTGGGAACCGAATTTACGAATATCTATATCTCCTACAATAAAAGTAAAATCATCCCTGTGAGGTCCCACAGAAGTCATCTTAAGCCTGATATCCCTCTCCTGATTTTTTCTGAGCATCTCCTCAAAGTTCTCTTCCGTCACATCAGGTTCATAGGCTATTCTGATTTCTTCCTTCCCTCCGGATAACTTTTTATGTATGTCATAAATAATATCGTTAAGCTGATCCACGAACGCAATCCGCCGCTCAATAATCTTACTTCCGAAAGAAGCAAGCTGGGAATCCCATATATTAAGGGTATCTTTTAAGGATGGATTCAGGTAGAGATCTTTTAAAAGCATATTGCGCTGATTCACAATCTTGTTATAATGATTCAGATTGTAAAGATAAAAAGAATCCAGCTGACACAGCTCCATATCCACAAACCGCCTTCTCTCTGCCGGTCCATTTTTGATAATGGAAAGATCTTCGGGAGAAAAGAAAACGACATTCATAATACCAAGAAGCTCTGCCGCCTTTTTAATTCTTGTACCGTCGATCGCTATGCCCTTGGATTTACTCTTCCTAAGATGCATATCAATGCGGATTTCCTCTTCATTTTTTTCCAGATAAGCTCTTATATGCGCTTCTTCTGCATGAAAATTAACAATATCCCTGTCTTTGCTCCCTTTGTGGGACTTTGTTGTCCCACAAAGATAGATTGCTTCAAGGATATTAGTCTTTCCCTGTGCGTTATCGCCGAATAAAATGTTCGTTCCCTTGTCAAATTCAATATTCAGAAAATCGTAATTTCTGAAATTGGACAATTCCAATGACTTAATTATCATAATTCACCTTATTCGATTTTCAAAGTATGGCCATCATATTCGACCACATCGCCGGGAATCAGCTTCTTTCCGCGCTGTGTTTCAACCGAACCGTTGACCTTCACAAGCCCATCCTGTACTGCGAATTTGGCATCCACGCCGGATTCTGCAAGACCGGCTGCCTTTAAAGCCTGCCCCAGCTTAATAAATTCATCTTTTATTTTAAATGTCTGCATAAGAAACTCCACCTCAGCTCACCGTTGTAAAGTTAACGGGCAGAATAAGATATATATAGCTGCTTTCTTCATTTCTGATAAAGCAGGGAGCCTTCGGATTCACCAGATAAATCGTGATCTGCTCGTCATCAATGACGCGAAGGGCATCGATCAGGAACTTGGGATTAAACCCTATCATCAAATCCCTTCCAGTTTTATCAATATCTATCTGCTCATTCATGCTTCCTACTGTAGAATTGATCTTCAGCTCCATAGAACCATCCGTGATGTTGATGATAATAGGCTTTTTATCACCTTCCTTCACAAGGAGGGTAGCACGGTCTATACAGCTTAAAAACTCTCTCTTATTGATGACAACCTTGGTCTCATAGTCGTTTGAAAGCATCTGATCAATGCGGAAATACTCTCCTTCAATCAATCGTGATACAACGACTGTCTGATCAAATTCAAAAACAACATGCTTGTCCGTGAAGAAAATGGATATATCTTTGTCCGTATCTCCTGAAAGAATCTTGCTGATTTCATTCAGCGTTTTGCCCGGAATAACCACTTTTCTGGGCTCATAAGAATTTTTCAGCTGAATTTTACGAATTGAAATGCGGTGTCCATCCAGGGATACCACCTTGAGCTCATCTTTGTTTATTTCAAAAAGCTCTCCTGTCATCAGACGGTTGTTATCATTATCAGCGATGGAAAAAAGTGTTTGCCTTATGATTTCCTTCAATGTGAACTGTGACATCACAACGCTGCTGTTTCTTTCAATCTGCGGCAGATAGGAAAAATCTTCTCCTGATTTCCCGATGATATTAAATTTGGCTTTTTCGCAGGTAATGGTAGTTTTGTAATTGTTATCGGTAACGATCGTGATGTCGTTATCGGGCAGTTTTCTTACAATTTCCAGAAAAATTTTTGCATCCAGGGCGATAATACCTCTCTCAAGGATGCTTCCGTCTATAATGGTTTCTATGCCAAGTTCCATATCATTGGCCGTAAGCTTGATTGATCCATTTGTACAATCAACCAGAATACATTCCAGAATGGACATAGTGGTTTTGCTGGGAACAGCTTTGGAGACGACCTGCAGGCCGCTTAACAAACTGGATTTGGAACATACTAATTTCATTTGTTTAGAACTCCCTTCTGATTTGATTTAAAAAAATTTATCCACAGCACCTTGGACCGTTTAAGGCAGCATCATTGCGAAATGAAAAAGGCGCCCGTACCAGGATATAAATATTTAAATTCGTAATCTTTCGTAATAGGGGATGTTGATATGTGGATAACCCCTTCCATTATACTATTTATCAGGAAAAATGGAAATGATAATGTTGTGAAAAACATATGGATAACTTAATAATTATTGTGAAGTTATACACATATCTTTTTCTTTATCGTTTCTATTTTATTATTAAGTTCCTCGTTAACTTTTAACTCATCCTCAATTTTATTCACACCGTGGATAATTGTGGTGTGGTCTTTTTTGCCGAGCAGCTTGCCTATATTAACATAAGAAGTATCTGTGAGCTTACGGCAAAGGTACATGACAACCTGACGGGGCAGCACAAATTCAGAATTGCGCTTCTTGGAGGTGATGTCATCCGGCGCTACCTGGAAATGCTCCGCAACTACTTCTATAATAAGGGTCGGCGTTATTTCCTTGGGCTTGTCCGGGTTAATGATGTCTTTGAGGGCATCTTCAGCCAGCTCCAGGGTGATCTCAGATTGATTTTCAATTTTGGACTTGGCTATTATGCGGTTAAATGCGCCTTCCAACTCACGTATATTGGATTTTATATTGGTAGCTATATACTGGAAGATGGCATCGTCAATTTTACGATTGCAGTTCTCTGCGTTTTTCTTCAGAATGGCCATACGTGTCTCATAATCGGGCGGCTGAATATCCGCGATGAGACCCCAGTCAAAACGGGAACGGAAGCGTTCTTCCAAAGTTTCCATTTCTTTTGGAGGCTTATCTGATGAAATGACAATCTGTTTTCCGGATGAATGGAGCACGTTAAAGGTGTGGAAAAATTCTTCCTGCGTGCTTTCTTTTCCTATAATAAACTGAACATCGTCGATCATGAGAACATCAACAGTTCTGTATTTTTCACGGAGCTTGGTCATCGCAGTCGCATTACCGCTTCGGATGGATTCGATCACTTCATTGGTAAAGGATTCCGAGGTGACATAAAGTACCTTCATATTGGGATTCTGCTCCAGTATAAAATGACCGATGGAGTGCATCAGATGAGTCTTGCCGAGTCCGGCACCTCCGTATATAAAAAGGGGGTTGTAGGCATTACCGGGAGATTCTGCAACTGCAAGGCAGGCAGAATGGGCAAATTTGTTGTTATTTCCTACAATAAAAGTGTCAAACTTATATTTGGGATTCAAATTTGCCTGTTCATAATTGATATTGAAAGTATTGGAAGCGGGTGATTTGAAGTCTGATTCGCAGTCCCCTCCCTTTTCTTTTTCTAATATGAAAGAAACCTCATAGTTGTGATCCATCATTTCCGAAATGGTAACTTTAAAGTAATTGCTGTACTTGTTGGAAATGTAGTTCAGGGCATGTGCCTGGCTTGCAGGAATCTGAATATAGACAGTATCATTCCTGACATCGCTAAACTGAAGGGGTTCAATCCAGGTCTTGTAAGAGATACCTGTGAGATCGTATTCAGTATGGATGGTCTCTTTGATCATTTCCCAGTTTTCCCCAATGAAATGCATAAATAAAGCCTCCCGTGTCTTGTAACTCATAAAAAAGTAAAGATATTTAATCTATTCTATAATAAACTATTAATTTAAAATTGGCAAATGTTAATTCATACACTGGATTTATCCACATATGGTGTGGATATACATAAAATGGGTTGACTTGTAGTGGATAATTGTACTTGCTCTGTGGATAAGTGTAATTCACATATACACACCACATTTTAAAGGATTTTAGGCGATTGAATGTGGAATAAAATTATACTTATCCACAACTTTTCCACATTTTGTGGATAATGTTATGTTAATCTCTTTTTTGTGGATTAAAAAATTCACAGGTGTTGATGACCCAGATATTGTAAAAAAATTTTTTTTTATAACAATATCTTGTATTGTGGAAAATAACGATTTTTTGCCAATTTTTATGGAAAATTTATATTCGGGAAAAATGAGCTAATTTGCTTGACTTATCGAATTTTAACTTATATAATTATAGCGATATTTTCTGATACATGCTATTTTTATGCAAAAAATTACCTTACTGATAGATTAAGGTGTGAAAGGGAGGTGCATCTTTCATGAAAATGACATTTCAGCCTAAAAAGAGACAGCGTTCTAAGGTTCATGGTTTCAGAGCGAGAATGAGCAGCGCTGGTGGAAGAAAAGTTTTAGCAGCAAGAAGAGCAAAGGGAAGAAAGAGATTATCCGCATAGGCCGCATTTTTGTGGCCTATTTTTCTCTGTGGAGAAAATTGAATGAAGTTTACGGAAGGTTTGAGGAAAAACCATGAATTCCAGGAAGTTTATAAAAATGGCGTTTCCCGCGCCAATAAATATCTTGTGATGTATGTATCAGAAAATAATCAGGATATAAACCGTCTTGGAATTTCAGTCAGTAAAAAAGTTGGAAACAGCGTAGTAAGGCATCGTGTAAAAAGGCTCGTAAAAGAAAGCTATCGGTTACATGAGGATATATTTAATAGTGGTTTAAATATAGTAATCACAGCGCGGGCCGCTGCAGCCTCCATTCCTTATTCGAAAATGGAGAGCGCAGTTTTACATCTTGGAAAGCTTCACGATATTGTGAAGAAGTCGGATAATGAATGATGAAAAAGATTCTGATAGCAATAATTCGTTTTTACAGAAATTATATATCTCCTTTGAAGAGCACCAAATGTCCTTACATTCCGACCTGTTCGGAATACGGGCTGGAGGCGATCGAAAAGTACGGTGCATTTAAGGGAGGTCTTCTTGCTATCTGGAGAATTTTAAGGTGTAATCCTTTTTCAAAAGGAGGATATGATCCGGTTCCCTGACAGGGAACTGAAAATCAGGAGGAAAGAGCATTGAATTCTATTTTATTAACCCAATATGACGGTGCGATCCTTGGACCGATTGCCAGAGTGCTCGGATGGATCATGAACGGCATATTCTGGTTGTTGGACAAGATCGGTATTCCAAATATCGGTCTGGCAATCATTCTCTTTACCATTGTAGTTTATCTTCTTCTGATGCCGCTCACCATTAAGCAGCAGAAGTTTTCGAAGCTCAGTGCAAAGATGAACCCGGAACTGCAGGCGATTCAGAAAAAATATGAGAATAAAAAGGATAATGATTCCATGATGGCGATGCAGCAGGAAACGCAGGCTGTATATGCCAAGTACGGGGTGTCTCCTACGGGAAGTTGTGTGCAGATGCTGATTCAGATGCCGATACTGTTTGCACTCTACCGTGTATTTATGAATGTTCCTGCTTATGTTACACAGGTTAAGGATGCTTTTTATCCGCTGGTGGAGAAGCTGGTGGCAGTGCCCGGAAGTGCGGAGTTTTTGAGCAATTCTGAGAATTTTACCAATGCGGCGATGTATGCCCGTCAGTTTACCAATGAAGCTTTTACTTCAGGCAATGTTGAATATATGAAGAATACCTTCATCGACGTGTTAAACAAAGCTTCCACTGCTGAGTGGAACGGCCTTGCGGCCAAATTCCCTGAACTGGCACAGGACATTGCAGGCACTGTGGAAAAGATGGACAGGTATAATAATTTTCTTGGGCTGAATATGGGAAATTCCCCTTCCTATATGATGCATGAGGCGATTTCCACCGGAGCATGGCTGCTCATAATAGGAGCTCTTTCAATTCCTGTGCTCTCTGCGGTGACACAGTGGATTAACGTAAAGCTGATGCCGCAGGCTGATACATCATCTTCCGGTCAGGAAAGCTCTATGGCCCAGTCAATGAAGATGATGAATAATATCATGCCCCTTATGTCCGCATTTTTCTGTTATACGCTGCCGGCCGGCATGGGACTTTACTGGGTAGCAGGTTCTGTTGTGAGAAGCGTTCAGCAGGTTGCTATTAACCGGCACATTGATAAGATGGATCTGGATGCGGTTATAAAGAAAAATGTTGAGAAGAGGAATGAGAAGCTTCGCAAAAAGGGAATAGATCCGGAGAAACTCAACAGCTATGCGACGATGAATACCAGAAATGTGAAGTCTTCTGCAGCAGCAGTAACGAACAGACCCAAGGCTTCCAATATGACGCAGGAACAGAAAGATGAGGCTATGCGCAAGGCAACAGAATATTATAATAAGAATGCTGCCAAGCCCGGAAGCCTTGCATCAAAGGCTAATATGGTCAGGGATTATAATGAGAGGAACACCAGAAAATAGGAGGGGTAATAATGGATTTTCAAAAGTTTACGGCTAAGACAGTCAGTGATGCAGTTACCGCTGCCTGCCAGCATTTTGTTGTAACCAGTGACAAACTGGAATATGAAGTTCTGGAAGAGGGTTCCACCGGTTTTTTGGGCTTTAATGCGAAGCCTGCAGTGATTTTGGCTCGTGTGAAGGCTACGATTGAAGACAAGGCGAGAGATTTTCTGAATGATGTTTTTGCAGCTATGAATCTGACTGTTGTTGTGGACATCACTTATGATGAGGAAGCGAGGAATCTCGATATTGACTTAAGCGGCGATGAGATGGGAATTTTGATCGGCAAGAGAGGTCAGACTCTTGACTCTTTGCAGTATCTGGTATCTCTCGTTGTCAATAAGGAAGCGGAAGAGTATATCCGTGTAAAGGTTGATACTGAAAATTATCGTAAGAGAAGAAAAGAAACACTTGAGAATCTCGCAAAGAACATTGCTTATAAGGTAAAGAGGACAAAGAGACCTGTATCTTTGGAGCCGATGAATCCTTATGAAAGAAGAATTATTCATTCCGCACTGCAGAATGATAAATATGTGACAACCCACAGCGAAGGGGAAGAACCTTTCAGACATGTTGTTGTAACATTGAAAAGATAATGGGAGGCCCGCTTTTTTAAGCGGGCCTTTTTTGGGGGATAGACATGAAAACAGATACCATAGCGGCAATCGCAACGGCCCTTTCCGATTCAGGAATCGGTATAATACGAATAAGCGGGGATGATTCTGTTGAAATTGCTGATCGCATTTTTCAGACGGAAAATGGCTGTCATCCTTTCAAAAATTACGCAAGTCATACGATTCATTATGGATTTATTGCGGATGACGGAGATGTGATAGACGAAGTGATGATTTCTGTCATGAAGGCTCCGAGAAGCTATACAAAGGAAGATGTTGTTGAAATAAACTGCCACGGCGGCGTTATGCTGATGCAGAGAATTTTGGAAGTGGTTATAAAAAACGGAGCCAGGATGGCAGAGCCTGGGGAATTTACAAAGAGGGCTTTTTTAAATGGAAGGATAGATTTGTCAAAAGCGGAAGCAGTTATGGATATTATTCAGTCCAAAAATGAGTTTGCATTGAAATCCTCTGTGAAGCAGCTCAGAGGTTCTGTTTTTGAGGAAATTAAAAGACTTCGTGCGGCAATTTTGTATGAAATTGCATTTATAGAATCTGCCCTGGATGATCCGGAGCATATCAGCCTGGATGGATATACAGAAAAGCTTTCAGATGTGATTGAACATTTGAAAGGCAGATTGAAAAAACTCCTGGATTCTGCCGATGACGGTAAGATGCGTAAAGAAGGAATTAATACTGTAATTGTAGGAAAACCAAATGCAGGAAAGTCTTCCCTGTTGAATTTACTAGTAGGGGAAGAAAAGGCTATAGTTACCAGTGTAGCCGGAACGACAAGAGATGTGTTGGAGGAATCTATCCGCTTAAAGGGAATAGGACTTAATATCATCGATACAGCCGGAATCCGGGATACTGATGATCTGGTTGAAAAGATAGGCGTTGAAAGGGCAAGAAAATACGCTGCAGAAGCTGATTTGGTTCTCTATGTTGTGGATTCCTCCAGGCCTCTTGATGAGAACGACCGGCAGATCGTGGAGCTGATCAGAGATAAAAAAGTGATTGTTTTGCTGAATAAGACGGATCTTGATATAGTGGTAACAGAGGATTCATTTAGGGATTCTTTTGAAATTGGGAAAAGTAAAACTTATTTCATTCGTACTTCCACAAAGGAGAATGTTGGAATTGATGAGTTTGAATCTGTTGTTTGCGAGATGTTTTTTCATGGTAAGCTGAAAATGGATGATGAGGTGGTTATCACAAATATGCGTCATAAGCAGGCGATCATGGAAGCATATGATAGCCTTATGATGGTGAAGCAAAGTCTGGAAGATGGAATGCCTGAGGATTTTTATTCCATAGATTTAATGAATGCCTATTCTTCTCTCGGTATGATTATAGGAGAAGAAGTTGGAGAGGACCTCGTGAATGAAATTTTCTCAAAGTTTTGTATGGGAAAATAAGAGTATTCAAAGATAAGGTGGTTGTGTTGTTATGGCACAGATCAGAGAAAAAGTGGATGTTTGTGTAGTGGGTGCAGGACATGCCGGGTGTGAAGCAGCCCTGGCGTGCGCGAGAATGGGACTTGAAACAGTTATGTTTACAGTCAGCGTAGACAGTATTGCGCTGATGCCCTGTAATCCCAATGTGGGTGGCTCATCCAAAGGACATCTCGTAAGAGAGGTGGATGCTCTTGGAGGGGAGATGGGAAAGAATATCGACAGGACATTTATTCAGTCTAAAATGCTCAATGTCTCAAAGGGCCCTGCAGTTCATTCCCTCCGTGCACAGGCAGATAAAGCGGAATATAGTCGAAGTATGAGAAAGATTCTGGAAAATCAGGATCATCTGACAATCAAACAGGCGGAAGTCTGTGAAATTTTAACGGAAGATATTTCGGATACAGTGGATGAAAAAGGAAGCTGTAAGAAAATTGTGACAGGAGTGAAAATTTTTACCGGTGCTGTTTATGAGGCGAAGGTTGTTATTTTGTGTACCGGTACTTATCTTAAAGCTAGATGCCTTTGCGGGGAGGCGATCACTTATACCGGTCCCAACGGTTTGCAGGCTGCTAATCATCTGACGGATTCTTTGATAAAGCTGGGTGTTGAAATGAGGCGCTTTAAAACAGGAACGCCTGCCAGAATGGATAAGAGAAGCATTGACTTTTCAAAAATGGAGGAGCAGTTTGGAGATGAAAGGGTAGTTCCTTTTTCTTTTTCTACCAACCCGGAGGATGTACAAATAGAGCAGGATTCCTGCTGGCTTACTTATACAAATGAAAAAACTCATGAGATTATACGGGCAAATCTCGACAGATCTCCGATTTATGCAGGAATTATAGAGGGAACCGGTCCAAGATACTGTCCTTCTATTGAAGATAAGGTTGTGAAATTTGCTGATAAAGAGAGGCATCAGGTTTTTATTGAGCCGGAAGGACGTCATACGAACGAAATGTATGTCGGAGGAATGTCTTCGTCTTTGCCGGAGGATGTGCAGCTTGCAATGTACCGCACTGTGCCGGGACTTGAAAATTGTAAAATCGTCCGAAATGCTTATGCGATCGAATATGACTGTATTAATGCAAGACAACTTTATCCGACTCTGGAATTTAAAAATATATCCGGTCTGTTCTCAGCCGGACAGTTCAACGGAAGCAGCGGTTATGAAGAAGCTGCTGCTCAGGGTATTCTTGCCGGAATTAATGCGGGATTGAAATGCAGGGAAAAAGATCAGATTATCATAGATCGGTCGGAAGGTTATATTGGAGTTTTGGTGGATGATCTGGTAACGAAGGATAATAATGAGCCATATCGAATGATGACATCCAGGGCAGAATATCGTTTGCTGCTCAGACAGGATAATGCTGATCAGAGATTGCGTGAAAAAGGATATTATGCCGGTTTGATTTCAGATGAGCAGATGAGTAAGCTCAATAAGAAGAAGAAAATGATTAAGGATGAAGTTGAGCGTTTGGAGAAGTTGGTGATTGGCGCATCTTTTGACCATCAGGAATTTCTTAAACGACACGGGAGCGCGCTGTTAAAAACAGGTGCAACGCTCGGTGAACTGATGTGCCGTCCGGAACTCTCATACGAAGATTTGCGCGAAATTGATCCTGACAGAGAAGAACTCCCGGAAGATGTGATTCAGCAGGTTGAAATTGAGATAAAGTATAAGGGATATATAGAAAGACAGCAGCGACAGGTTGAGCAGTATCGCAGGATGGAAAAGAAGAGGATTCCTGAAAGTATAGACTATGATGATGTTCCAAGTCTGAGACTGGAGGCCCGTCAGAAGCTGAAGCTGTACAGACCTGTTTCTGTCGGGCAGGCCTCACGGATAGGCGGGGTGTCGCCTGCGGATGTATCCGTTTTACTCGTATATCTTGAACACTTATCGAGGAATATTAAACAATAAATAATGAATGGAGAACATATGTTCTATGTATGAATTAAATCAGTTCACAAAAGATTTACAGGCTTTGGATATTTATTTATGCGATGATCAAGTAAAACAGTTTGTACGCTATTATGAATTGCTTGCTGAATGGAATTCCTATATGAACCTGACTGCTATTACAGAGTTTGATGATGTAATGAAAAAGCATTTTATCGACAGCCTTTCTTTGGTAAAGGCTTTTGATAAGATTAAAATGGAGGAGGTCAGTGTTATTGATATAGGAAGCGGCGCTGGATTTCCTGGTTTACCTTTAAAAATTGCTTTTCCGCAAATACATTTGACATTGCTTGATTCTTTACAAAAAAGAATAAATTTTTTGAATGAGGTTGTAAATAATCTGGAACTGCAGAATGTAACGATGATACATGGAAGAGCGGAAGATTATGCAAAGCCTTCTTTTCATCGTGAGAAATTCGATTTGTGTGTATCGCGTGCGGTTGCTAATTTATCTACTTTGTCTGAATTGTGTCTTCCATACGTAAAGGTTAACGGTCTCTTTATTTCATATAAATCAGAAAAGATTGTGGAAGAAGTCGAGACAGCAAGAAGAGCTATTTCTTTGCTTGGTGGAAAGATAGAAAAACAAGTTGATTTTACTTTACCTGACAGTGATATATACAGGAACCTTTTTGTAATAAGTAAAGAGAAGAGTACTCCAGGCAAATACCCTAGAAAAGCCGGACTTCCTGCGAAGGACCCCTTGAAGTAATTGGCTAACTGAACCGGTCAATGTTTCACGTGAAACATTGACCGGTTTTCTATCTTATAAGTATAGCCTCAGTGTGCAAGGGCCGTGTGTCTCCTTGTACACTGAGAATAAATATGTTTCACGTGAAACATTGACTTGTACAGACAATCAAAAACAAGATAATGAATTATTACAAAAAGGATAACCCAAGATATTGGGGGATTTTCGTGAAACATTTTTTTGAATAAAAAAAGATTCCGTGAAACATTTTTATATAATTTAACAATAGTATTCCAAATGAAATAGTGTTATAATCTTAAAGTAAATTTGATGACAAGTGAAAAATAAGTTTGTAAGTGATATACAGACGAGAGGTGATTAAAATGAATAGGATTATCGCAATCGCGAATCAGAAAGGTGGAGTTGGTAAAACTACAACAACAATCAATCTTTCAGCATCTCTGGCAGCAAAAGGCAAAAAGGTATTGGTCATTGATATGGATCCGCAGGGAAATACAACCAGCGGGTTTGGTGTAGATAAGAATGAACTGGAAAATACAGTTTATGAGTTGATTCTTGGGGAATGTTCCATTCAGGAGTGTCTGTTAAAAGATGTTATTGATAATATTTCCATGATACCTTCCAATGTGAACCTTGCTGCTGCTGAAATTGAACTCATTGGCGTTGAAAAAAAAGAGTTTATATTGAAAAATGAAGTTGACTGGATTAAAGATCAGTTTGATTTCATCATAATTGATTGTCCTCCCTCATTGAGTATGTTGACTGTGAATGCAATGACTACAGCAGATACGGTTCTGGTTCCGATACAGTGTGAGTATTATGCACTGGAAGGTTTGAGCCAGTTGATTCATACAGTGAATCTGGTGAGAGAAAGACTGAATCCTACATTGGATATAGAAGGCATTCTCTTTACAATGTATGATGCAAGGACAAATCTTTCTATGCAGGTAGTAGAAAATGTTAAGAACCATCTGAATCAGAAAATCTATAAAACTATGATACCGAGAAATATAAGGCTGGCTGAAGCACCGAGCTATGGGATGCCGATAAATTTATACGATTCCAGATCAGCCGGAGCAGAAAGCTATATGGCTTTGGCGGAAGAGGTTATTAACAGGAAAGGATAAGAGGGGTTATGGCAAAGAGAGGTTTGGGTAAAGGGTTGGATTCTTTGATACCATCAAATGTAATGGAAACAGCAAAGCCGGCACCGATGATGGAAGGATCGAAAAGTGATGATGGAGCTACGATGGTTAAAATAACCATGGTAGAGCCAAACAGGGAACAGCCGAGAAAAAATTTTGATGAGGATTCCCTGCAGGAACTTTCGGATTCTATTAAGCAATTCGGTTTGCTGCAGCCTATTCTGGTTCAGGATAGAAAAACATATTATGAAATCATAGCGGGAGAACGCCGCTGGCGGGCGGCTAAAATGGCCGGATTAAAAGAGGTTCCTGTTATTATCAGAGATCTGTCAGAACAGGAGATCGTTGAAATATCTTTAATAGAGAATATCCAGCGAGAAGATTTAAATCCGATTGAAGAAGCACAGGCTTACAAGAGACTGCTAACTGAGTTCAATCTGAAACAGGATGAGGTGGCTGAAAGGGTTTCCAAGAGCAGAACAGCAGTAACCAATTCTATGAGATTGTTAAAACTCTGTGAAAAGGTACAGAAAATGGTGGTCGAAGAAATGATAAGCACGGGTCATGCCAGGGCATTGATAAGCATTGAAGATCCGGAAGAGCAGTATATTGTTGCACAAAAGATTTTTGATGAGAAACTCAGTGTGAGAGAAGTGGAAAAGCTCGTCAAAAATCTTCACAAGCCGCCAAAAGCAAAGAAACCTGAAAATAAAACTTTGGAAGCAATTTATCAGGATATTTCAGAAAAACTGAAACAGTCACTGAGTACAAAGGTATCTGTCAGCGCAAAAGAAAATGGCGCAGGAAAAATAGAAATTGAATTTTATAACCATGATGATCTTGAAAGGCTGATTGAACAAATAACAAAATGATGAATGTTATAGCATACAGAGGGAAAGGAAAATAATTATGTCAAGTCCTTTAATGGAAGCACTTGGAATAGCCGGTATGGATGTAGCATGGCTTTTCATTGCAATTTTCCTGTTGATGATTATAATTATTGTTCTTCTTATCATACAGATTACGAAGTACAATAAATTGAAGAAAAAATATGATAAATTTATGAAAGGAAAGGATTCAAAGAGTCTGGAACAGGATATTATAGCGCTCTTTGAAGATAATAAGTTTATCAAGAATGAAAGCGAGAAAAACAGAAAAGATATAAAAGAGATAATGAGGCGTCAGGAATATTGCTATCAGAAGATGGGACTGATTAAATATGACGCATTTAATCAGATGGGAGGCAAACTGAGTTTTTGTCTTTGTCTTTTGAATAATAAGAATAACGGGTTTATTTTAAATTCTGTTCACAGCAGCGATGGCTGTTATGTTTATACGAAAGAGATAAAAAAAGGAGAATGTGATTTATCTCTGGGAGAAGAAGAGAAGAAAGCTCTCGAAAGCGCAATAGGTTATTAATTCATGAGGAGGAATAAAAAATGATCGACATTAAGTTTTTAAGGGAGAATCCTGAAGCTGTTAAGGAAAATATTCGTAAGAAGTTTCAGGATGAAAAGCTTCATCTGGTGGATGAAGTAATTGAACTTGACGCAGAAAGCAGAAAAACCCAGCAGGAAGCAGACGAACTGCGCGCTAACAGAAACAAGATTTCAAAGGAAATCGGTGGGCTGATGGCGCAGGGAAAGAAAGAAGAAGCAATGGCCAAAAAGGCAGAAGTGGCTGCCGGAGCACAGCGCCTTGCAGAACTGGAAGTTAAGGAAGAGGAATTACAGGAAAAGATTCTGAAAATAATGATGACAATTCCGAATATAATCGATCCTTCCGTACCGATCGGTAAAAATGATACTGAGAATGTGGAAGTACAGAAATATGGAGATCCTGTAGTACCTGATTTTGAAATTCCCTATCATACGGAAATTATGGAAAGCTTTGATGGTATCGATCTTGACAGCGCGAGAAAGGTTGCGGGTAATGGATTCTATTATCTGATGGGAGATATTGCGAGACTCCATTCAGCGGTTATTTCCTATGCCAGAGATTTTATGATTAACCGCGGTTTTACTTACTGCGTCCCGCCCTTCATGATCAGAAGCAATGTAGTAACCGGAGTAATGAGCTTCGCGGAAATGGATGCCATGATGTATAAAATCGAAGGAGAGGATCTTTACCTCATTGGAACATCTGAGCATTCCATGATAGGAAAATTCATTGATACGATTATTCCGGAAGAACAGCTTCCTAAAACGCTGACCAGTTATTCTCCTTGTTTCAGAAAAGAAAAGGGAGCTCATGGTCTTGAGGAAAGAGGCGTATACCGTATTCATCAGTTTGAAAAACAGGAGATGATCGTTGTATGTAAACCGGAGGATTCAAAAATGTGGTTTGATAAGCTCTGGCAGAATACGGTTGATCTGTTCCGCTCTCTGGATATTCCGGTGAGAACTCTGGAATGCTGCTCCGGTGACCTTGCAGATCTTAAGGTGAAATCCGTTGATGTGGAAGCATGGTCTCCCAGACAGAAAAAGTATTTTGAGGTTGGCAGTTGTTCCAATCTTGGAGATGCACAGGCGAGAAGATTAAAAATCCGCGTAAATGGTGAGAACGGGAAATACTTTGCACATACCTTAAATAATACAGTGGTAGCACCTCCCAGAATGCTGATTGCTTTTCTTGAGAATAATCTGCAGGCGGATGGATCTGTTAAAATACCGGAAGTTCTTCAGCCCTATATGGGAGGAATGAAGGAAATAAGCCGTAAAGAAAAATAAAGTGTGATAACAGAATTATGTAAACCAAATGAAAAGAGGTGAAATTCTTGCACAAATTTTTAAGGGCAGTGGGATTCAGTGAATATAGGGAAAGAAAGCAAATACAGGCTCTCGTTAAAGATATTATTCTTCATGCGGACGAAAGAAGCTACACTTCAATGAATGATGACGGGCTTTTCGCAGAATTTGACAGGAATTTTGCCGATGGCATCGGAATCGCGGTCTGCGGAGAGTTTGATGAAGAAGATAATTATTCTTTCAATTATTATTTTCCTTATCTGCGCTCCCGGACGGTGAGCACCGGTGAGGATGTTTCGGTGGAAAGACACGCTGCAAAGGAATCCTATGCCGGAATCTGCGAGGACCCGAAGGTGGGAGTATCCCTCATTTTCTATCTGCAGAATATGATTTCCTATCTGAAATATCAGAATGAGGGAAAATTGCCGGTCAGAGGAACATCTCTCAATCTTTCAGCCCTTTCCTGTAAAGGAACTATTATGATGCCGATTCAGAAAACGGAAAGACAGAAAGAAAAGATAAAAAAGGATTCCGTGATCCGTAACAGATTGATTCAGGCAGCCAGGGGCGGGGATGAGGAGGCCATTGAAAGTCTCACTCTGGAGGATATGGACACATATACGACAATATCCAGAAAAATCCAGAAGGAGGACGTTTTCAGTCTGGTCGATACTTATTTTATGCCCTATGGAGTGGAATGTGATCAATATTCGATTCTTGGAGAAATTATAGAGTGCCGTAAGGTGACCAACAATCTCACCGGTGAGGATGTCTACATCATGAACGTGTGCTGTAATGATCTGAACATGCAGGTATGCATTAACAGCCTGGATCTCATGGGAGAGCCTGATGTGGGAAGAAGATTTAGGGGAGCCATATGGCTGCAGGGATATATCAATTATCCCGGAGAATGATGACTGGCGGAAAATGAATGAGAAGCTGCGGAAAATGATTTTGTTGACAAGTAACCTCTAAACCGCTATAATAATTTTTGTTAAGTTTCCGTAGCTCAGTTGGATAGAGCGTTCGCCTCCTAAACGGCAGGTGGTTCGAGTCTAAATCTTGCAAAAACTGAATAATTTTTATAAATGTCCACGTAGCTCAGCTGGATAGAGCACACGCCTCCTAAGCGTGGGGTCGGAGGTTCAAATCCTCTCGTGGACGCCAGCAAACAACGCTGCAAGCCTTTGTTTTCAAGGATTTGCAGCTTTTTTAATTCTGCTGCAAGACTTAGACAACACCACTTGCCTTTAGGTGGAGGAATAGTGATTGTTTATACGTTGCGTTTTATTTTTTGATAATTGGAAACGAACACAGATTAGGGTCTTGCTAAGAAAAATCGTTATCTTGCTAATTTGAAGTTTCACCCTGCTTTCTGGCCTGAAATAAGGGCTGCCAAAGTGCTTACAAGTTCTGATGATTTTTGCAACTGCTCAATCAAGGCGGCCAGGTCTAAGGTCTGTGCCTGGGGCTGTTCCTGCGGAGGTTTTACACTTCTCAAATCAGGATTAGCATAAAAGGCACTCTCAAACTTTCGGGCGTTGATCTTGCGGTCCTCGTCAAGAATATGGGCGTAAACTTTGGTAATCATATCAATTTCTGCGTGGCCCGTATCTCCCTGGGGTGCTTTCAGATCGCCGTGGTTGAGTTTCAACTTGTAGGTTTCATCATTTTGTCGGCGGCGGTGGCGGTGGTATTCTCTTTGAAATAGCCGGGAACGACAAGGGCAGAGTTGCCTACACGGATTTCCGTCACGCAATCCGGGCGGCGGGCGGTGCGGTCATGCTTTGGGGTATTGGTCATAGGTGGCTCTCCTTTCCATTCAGCAGCGTTTTCAAGCGTTTCACTTTCTCCTGCGCTGTGGCTTTTCTGAAATTCTCCCCGGTAAACCGGACGGGGGAACACATTTCAAGCAGACGGTCATAAATGCGGGCGTGGGCGGTGTCCTCCGGGTGCTGCAATTCCTCCAGCGTGAGATTGGTCGTGACGATCAGCGGCTTGTTGCTGCGGTATCGGCTGTCAATCACGTTGTAGACCTGCTCTAAACCGTATTCCGTTCCCCGTTCCATGCCGAAGTCGTCAAGAATAAGAAGCGGGAAACTGCAAAGGCGGGATATGTACTCGTTCCTGTCCTTGAAGCTGGCGGCAAGGTCATTGAGTATCAATGCAAAGTTCGTCATGCACACGGCGACTTCCTGCTCCATGAGGGCGTTTGCAATACACCCGGCGAAATAACTCTTGCCTGTACCGACTTTGCCCCACAAAAGCAAGCCGATATTTTCCGCTTTCATCTGCGCCCAACATTCCACATAAGAACTGGCGTGCTTCATCTGCAGGCTTTTCCCGGTAGTCGTTATATCCGGCATTCTTCTGGGCGGTAAGCTGCTCAATCTCCCTTTGTAGGGCTTTGCTGGCTGGCAGTTTCGTGATTCCATGCGCCTTGAAATAGCGGGCGGCGGTAAGGGTTTCGTCCAGTTCTTCCGGGGAAGAAAAGCCGTATTGCTGGTAGGCGGCAAGGGTAGCCGCCATTTGCTTTAGGTTGTGCATGGTCGCCCACTTCTCATAGCCCCGTCCCTTGCCCTAGGTTTTCTTTGCGGCTATGTCAACCATGAGCTGTACGCCGTCATTCTTCGGGGCGTTTTTCGCTGGTTTTGTCCGCTGTAACCGCTGCTTTCGATTTCCGCATGACAGCGGCGGTATGAGCGGCGCAAGCCGCAAAGCAGGATTTTGGGAAGGCACTCCCCAACAAGATTCCCGTAGGGGCAAAATGAGCGGATAAGCGAATTTTGGTACTGTGGTAGAATCTTGCTCTAAGAAACTCACGCTTTCCCCGTCCTCGTTCTCCTTTGCTCCCTACACCACTTAAAAATGAAAAATTGCCAAACAGGGAGAGAATTTTTCCTTTCGCATAAGAAACACGGGCGGGACGATTTCAGCAACCGCAGGAATAAAAAAAGCAGGAAACCATTTGTGATTTCCTGCTCCCTATGCCGCCTATACTCAATATATGTATTAGCCTTATAAATGTAATTTGTGATGAGTACCTGTCAAAATGCAAAAGGAAAATCAAATTCTTC
>Ga0129308_1000599_pt1 | contig 50837 bp, 49 predicted proteins | sample L827metagenome_FD_94440 | JGI IMG/M metagenome (GOLD analysis project Ga0129308, IMG submission 94440) | Ring-tailed lemur group fecal microbial communities from Wisconsin, USA - L827 metagenome | ecosystem: Host-associated > Mammals > Digestive system > Large intestine > Fecal | place: USA... | reverse complement strand
TTCGTTTTTTCAAAATATCCTCCTGTGCGTAAAATTTCTTTTCTTCATTATAACGCAGCGGGAGGAATTCTGCTTAAAATCTGGCTATTTTATTGCGAAAAGTTTTTATTCTTTAAAGCTGGGGGCGCAGCCGGAAATATGGCGGGGGAAACGCACCTGAAACAGCATCCCCCCTTGCGCCCTCTGCCCTCTATCCTGTATAATACCACCCAAGGGAGGTTTTAAAATGCTACTCAAAAAATTTTTCCGCTTCTGTATCCCGTCCATTCTGTCGATGTGGATTTTTTCTCTCTACACGATGGTAGACGGCATTTTTGTCTCATACGGAGTGGGAGAATACGCACTGGCGGCAGTGAATCTTTCTATGCCGTACACTATTTTCATTTTTTCCATCGGCCTTTTGATGGCCACCGGATCCTCGACGCTTGTTTCCATTTATCTGGGGGAAGGGAATCAGGAGCGGGCCTGCCGGATCTTTAATCAGAATCTGATGGTTCTGACCATACTGGGTATCCTTATTTCAGCGGTTACCTGCCTGAATCTGGAGCGGATTGCTTTGCTTCTGGCGCTTCGGAGGAGACCTTTTCCTATGTGACGGGATATTTGAAATGGATTGCCGTTTTCGCCGTCTTTTTTATGGTTTCCTACAATATGGAAATCTATGTGAAAACGGACGGGTCTCCGCAGCTTCAGATGATAGGAGTCTCTTCCTGCGGTCTGGTCAATCTGGTGCTGGATTACATTTTTGTTATAATATTTCACTGGGGTGTGGAAGGCGCTGCCGCTGCCACGGGAATTGCCCAGGCGGTTTCCGCTCTGATTTTTTTATGCTATTTTAAATTTCGCTCCAAAACACTGCGGTTTCAAAGGATCCGGCCGGAGCTGTCGGTTTATAAGCGGATTGTTCCCCTGGGACTTGCAGACAGCCTGACGGAGCTTTCCGGCGGTCTGGTCATCGTACTGTTTAACCGGATGATCCTCTGGATCATCGGTGAAGACGGCCTCATCAGCTATACCGTGATTTCTTACTTAAATACCCTGGCCCTAAATTGTATGGCGGGTATTGCGCAGGGCGCTCAGCCCCTGATCAGTTTTCATTACGGCGCCGGGCAGAGAAAATCCTGCAGCCGGCTTTTAAAATACGGGCTCTGTTTTTCCGCCGTATTCGGGCTCTTCTTTTTCGGACTTTCCGAACTGGCCCCCGGACTTCCCATGCGGCTTTTCCTGGGAAATGCGGAGACTGCCCTAATCCGGCAGGGCACTGCGGCACTGCGGCTTTACGGAATTTCCTTTGCCTTTGTGGGCTTTAACGTGGTACTGGCCGGCTTTTTTACCGCCATGGACCGGCCGTCCCACTCGCTGACGATTTCACTTTCCAGAAGTCTCTTCCTGCTGTCCGCCTGCCTGATTGTCATGGCAGTTGTGTTCGGAGAAAGGGGCATCTGGCTATCCACCGCAGTTTCAGAAGGCCTGTGTCTTTTCATTTCCGGCTTTCTCTTTTTCCGTTACAGAAAGAGCACAGAAAACGCGGCATAAAATAGTTCCGGCCCCCGTTTCTGCCCGAACCCGTTTCCATCCTGATACGGACAGTTCCAGGCAGGATGGAAAGGAATCTTTGTTTCTAAAAGCTCTCCCGGTACAATAAGATAAAGGAATGCAGGATTTTCGCCGTCATCCCCCAGATGACGGCATTTTCATTCCGATAGAATAAAACGCGGTATTTACCCTTTCTCCAGTGATATTCCCTGCCTCCGGGCACTAAATCAAAGGGAAAATCTTCGCCCGGAACCGTGACAACCTCCGTATCATGCATCTCCGGTTCGTGCTCCATAAACCACTTGAGCGGAACCGTGAAGGTCCGTTCCACCTCATCTTCGGAAAACGTTCCGCGGTAATTCCGGATCACTCCCAGATACGGCCGGACCGTCGGGCCTGACGGAGTCACCAGAACATCCAGAGCGGCTAAGAGCTCAATCTGGCTCCGCTCTATTAATAACTCTTCCATCGCCTCCCGGACTGCAGCCTCCTGATTTGTCTCCCCGGTCTCCACTGCCCCGCCGGGAAAGCATACCTCGCCCGGCTGACTTTTAAGCTTTGCAGAACGAATCTCAAAGAGAATCCGGTACTCCCCATCCTCTTCCACCAGCGGCACCAGGACCGAGTAATCCATTCCCGGCTTCCAGTCCAGGCGGCCCGGCATCCGGTTTCCCCAGCATTTCTTCATCTGCTCCGGCAGGTCCGGCTGTTTTTTTGCACCGGTGTCTAAAAAGGCATCCACAGCCCGATTAAAGGCCTCCGGTCTTTCATGGGCAATAAAATGATCTCCCTCCACAAAACAGAGACAGCCATTCGGCAGAGCTGCGGCAATGGCCTTTGTGTGGGAGGTGCGAATCATATCATGGGTTCCGGCTATTACCAAAACCGGCATGCGAAGCCCCGTGAGGCTTTTTTTAGCGATATGCGGCTCCTTTACCATCAGGCCCAGAAGCTCTTTCTTTTTGATAAGTTCCCCTTGCTTTGATTCCCTTCCGAAGCAGAACAAATCCTCTGCTTTTTTAAGAGCGGAAACCAGGCCGTATCCGGCCAGAATCGGGAGCTGCACGCTCAGCTTCACGCCCCATGGGTTTAAATTGGCGCCATTTAAAATCAACCGTTCCACACAGTCCGGATATTTACGGGTAAACAAAAGGGCGATATTTCCGCCGTCACTGAAGCCCAGAAGAAGGATCCGGTTAAGGCCTCTCTGATCCAGAAATTTTTTTAAATCCGCGGCAAACTGATTCAAAGTAAAACGCGCTGTTCCGCGGGGCGATTTTCCATGGCCCCTGGTGTCCACTGCAATCACATGATATTTTTTAGAAAAATGGGTAATCTGATGCTCAAAATAGCTGCTGTCCTCTCCGTTTCCGTGAAGCAGCACCATCGGCTTCCCGGATCCGGCCTCCCGGCAATATAGCTTCATATCTGATACCTTTAACCTTTCCTTCCTGTATAGGTTTACAGCCCTCTTTTCTCTATTTTAGCATTCCGCACTATTTTTCTCTACTGTTTCCTTCCGCTGAACGCTTCAGCCTGAATTCTTTGAGTGCTTTGTTTCTGAGCGCTTCCTTCCCCCTGCTCACATCCCCGCTCGTATTCCTCCACCAGATCCTCAATCAAAAGCAGGCCCACCGGTCCGAGGATAAAGCCGAGAAAACCAAACAGCTTAAGCCCCACATACATGGACACCAGTGTTTCCAGAGGTGAAAGCCCCATCTTCTTTCCCATCATCCGGGCCTCTACGAATTCACGCATAAAATAGCAGACGAGATACAGCCCCAAAAGCATCAGGCCTTTATACCATTTTTTCTGCAGCAGAAGAAGGAAGCCCCAGGGAATCAAAACGGTTCCGGTTCCGAAAATGGGGAGGGCATCCAGCACCCCGATTCCGATTCCGGCCGTGATATAATAAGGATTTCCAATGGCTATCAAAGTTAAAATACACAGACAGGAGGTAAGAACCAAAAGGACGGCCTGGGTTCTCAGCCAGGCGCTCCCAGTCATGGTCAGGCGCTTTCGCAGCAGCGTAAATTCCCGGTGAAAAACCGAGCGGTAGCGCCGTTCCCGCAGCTCATCCATCTCCTGAAGTGAGAGAATCGATGCAATGAATAAAATGACGGTAAAAACTGCCGTTTTTACAAAAAAGCCAAACACCGCCACCGAATTGGCCACCAGATTCGGCATGGTAACCGTTTTAAAAGCCTCGCCCATTCCCCGCAGAACCTCCTGCATCATCTGCACCAGTACATTTTCCTTCAGGCAGCAGAACCTTTCTATGGAATGGCAGAGTCCGGTCAGCCACGTATCAAAGCTCTGAATCCAGCCGGGGACCGCATGAACCAGCTGGTTGGCCTCCATAAAGAGACGCCGCCCTCCATAGAAAAATCCGGTGCCCAGAAGAAGCAAAAGTATCGCCATCTCAGCCCCGCCAATGACACCGACCGGAATACGCCTTCGCTTTTTCCCAATCCGAAACACCAGGCGCCGCTCTAAATAAACCGCCGGCGGCCTGAGAAAGAGTGCTATCATATAGGCTGCGGCAAAGGGCAGAAGCAAGGGAAGCAGGTATTTAAAGCTTAGATAAACACCGGCCGTCACTCCGGCGGTCAGCAGCGCTTTTTTCTGTTTTTTTGTCAGCTCCGGCATTCTTTCCACCCACTTTCCCGTCTTTATCGTTTTATAATTTTATAAAAAGAAGCTGCAAAGCCGGGCATACGGTGCCTTACCACACCTGTCCGGTCTCTGCAGCTTCCCTTTGTAAGCTTCTCTTTAGTCTCTTAAGGAGCTTACCCATGGACTGGCCCATTTCTGATTTGTACTTCCTTTGTACAAGCTGTATTATGGGCTGTTGCCGAAAAAATATTCTGTTTTTTGGTGTCATTAATATCCAATCACGCGAAAGCCTCTCTCTTCCTCAGACAGTGGCAGATCCTTTGCTTCAATATCCGTAATGTGGATAAAATGGCTGTCCCGCAAAAGTGTCAGCATTCTGGCAATGGATGCATTTTCTCCCTGAACCTCCATTTCCACCCGGCTATCCCACAGATTTGCCACCCAGCCCGTAAGGCCTAAGCCGTCTGCCAGATAACGGGCCCGAAAACGAAAGCCCACACCCTGCACCATACCGCTGAAATAAAAATGTCTTCTTACCTTCATCCTTTTTCCCCGCTCAACTTTTCAAAAATTCCGCCCTTCGGTTCCATAGAAAACTCCATCCGCTTCCCGGAAGAGGGATGCACAAAAGAAAGACAGACAGAAGCCAGCGCCGGCAAATCCCGGTCAAAGCGTCCGTTCCAGAGCGGATTATATTTTACATCTCCCCACAACGGAGTCCCATGGGCGGCAAACTGCACCCGGATCTGGTGATGGCGTCCGGTAAGCAGCGCAATCTCCACCAGAGATATCGTCTGTACTCCGTTTACTGCAATTTCCGGCTCCAAATCCACAGTCTGAAGCACCCGGTACTCCAGTTTTGCACATTTACTGTCCGGCACTGACTTATCCACAACCGAGGAGGTGTTCGTTTTTCCATCCTTCAACAGATAATCCACATAGTTACCCACAATATCCACAGGTTTTCCACAAACCACTGCACGATATTTCTTCTTCATGCTCCCGTTCTGAACCTGTCTGCTAAGCGCCGCGGCGCTTTTCTGGCTCTTTGCATACACCATGACTCCCCCCACCGGCCTGTCCAGCCTGTGGATAACTCCCACATAGGGTTCTCCACCCTGTTTCGAAGACTTTGTGGATGCTTTTGTGGATAACCTCAGATAATTTTTTATTTCGCTGACCATATCCGGCTCAAAACGCCGGCTGGATTGGGATTCTATCCCTGCAGGTTTTTCCACAACCAGCAGTTCCGAATCCTCATAAAGTATTTTAATCATAACTTCTCCCTTTTATGAATGTACAATTTCATTCCGATTTTGCTTGCATAAAATCGGAATTCAGAGTATAGTATAATAAAATATATGATGTAGTTTTTAATACTACATATCATTTTTATAAAAACCTTGTACCTGTGATGCTGTTTTTCCCATATGCCGGCTGCCAAAATCCCCTTTTAGCCGGAATGGTACAAAATAGCCATACAGCCATATCCTTTTAATAGAACAGGAGGTTACCGTATGAATCAAAAAATAAAAGACCCGGGCAGTGCCCTTACCCACTTCATTGCTATGATAGGAGCTTTAATCGCATCCGTGCCGCTTTTGGTCAAAGCCGCCAGAGAACCGGATACCATGCATTTTGCAGCGCTGCTCATTTTTATTGTCAGCATGATACTTCTATATGCTGCCAGCACCATTTATCATACCCTGGATATTTCGGAATCCGTGAACCGGATTCTGCGCAAGCTGGATCATATGATGATTTTCACCCTGATTGCCGGCACCTATACCCCGGTCTGCCTGATTGTGCTGGGAGAGGGATCCGGATATTTTCTGCTGGCGCTGGTATGGGGCATCGCTCTGGCCGGAATGATAGTCAATGCACTCTGGATCAACTGTCCCAAGTGGCTGTCCTCTCTGATCTACATCGCACTGGGTTGGATCTGCCTTCTGGCCTTCCGCCAGATTGTCCTGGCGCTGCCGCGGGCGGCTTTTGGGTGGCTTCTGGCAGGCGGACTGATTTATACCATCGGCGGTGTCATTTACGCGCTGAAGCTCCCGATTTTCAACTCCAAACACCGGAATTTCGGTTCCCATGAGATTTTCCACCTTTTTGTCATGGGCGGAAGTCTCTGTCATTACATTTTAATGTATGCATTCGTAGCTTGAGCCTCAAAAAGCCGTTTCTTCTTTTTCAGAGCACAGACAGGGCCGAACCGCCCTTTCCACTTTACAGGTTCACATCCATGCTGCCGGAGCGAAAGCCTTCTAAATCCAGGGTGATATAGGAAAAACCCAGCGCCTTCAGTTTCCGGCTCACTGCTTCCCGCAGCATAACGGCCTTTGCCAGCTGATCCGGATCCAGTTCAAGCCGGGCTGTGTCACTGTGGACACGCAGACGGATATTTCCCGAAAACAGGGTTTTCAGATACTCCTCGCCCTCCTCAATCCTCTTCAGCAGATCATAATCCAGCCTCGTTCCGTAGGGAAGGCGGGTCGCCATGCAGGGTGCTGAGGGCCGGCCGGCTGTGGAGATTCCATAACCGGCCGCCATTTCTTTGACCTGCTGCTTGGTGATATGGCATTGGGCCAGAGGGCTTATAATTCCAAGCTCCCGTAAGGCCCGAATTCCGGGACGGTACACATGGAGATCATCCTCATTAGTTCCGTCTATCACACACCCGGCTTTCTTTTCCTTGGCAAATGTCAGAAGCGTTTCAAACAGATGGCGCTTGCATAAATAGCATCGGTTCCGCGGATTATTTTGAATTTCTTTAAGCTCCAGCTCATTGACGGGAAGAATCACATGCACGGCTCCCACCTCTTTGGCCACCCGCTCTGCAGCCGCCATATCACAGGCCGGATGAAGCATGGTCTGAAAGGTCACGGCATAGACCGGATTGTTGTGCCTTGCTGCGCTCTCACAGGCCAGCTTTAAAATCAGGCTGCTGTCTACACCGCCTGAAAAAGCCACACACACAGGGCTGCATGCCAGCCGATCCATCAATGTAAAAAGCGAATCCTTCATTTCTCTCTCATTTATGTTTTCCATCCTTATTCCGTCCTTATCCCATCCTGTTTTTATTTTTCATTCCCAGACTTCCCGTTTTCCATCCTCTGCGATTCCGGCATAGACCTCCGGAAAACCCAGTCCTGTTTCCCGGCAGATGGCGCGGACACTCTCAAATTCCGGATAACAGCGCAGGCCGCCGTTCCGACGGCAAAGCTTCACCTGTGCCTCACCGTAACGTGTCTCAATCCGGCGGGTCTGACGTTCCAGCGCCGTGCGCTTTACAGGGTATCGCCGAATTCCGATGGTGGTGGTGGCAGAGAAGAGGATTTCTTCCATTTCTCTGATCTTTTCTGCCTCACAGAGTACATGAAGCACATAGGCCGGGCGGTTTTTCTTCATAAAGGCCGGTGTATACCAGACATCCCTGGCCCCTGCCTCTAATAAAAGCTCCATGGCAAATCCCAGCGCCTCTCCGGTACAGTCATCCAGATTGGTTTCCAGCACCCATAAAGCTTCCGGATTTTCTTCGCCTTTTTTCTCCTCTTCCTGCGGTCTTATCAGCATGGCGCGCAGAATATTGGCCTGCTTAAAATCCTTGGTTCCGGCGCCGATACCGATTTTTTCAATGGTATAATACTCCGGAAGCGCGGATTCTGTCCGAAGAGCTGCCGCAATGGCGGCTCCTGTGGGCGTCACCATTTCTCCCTGATTCTCCGTAAAGCGGAAGGACAGCCCATGGCGGGATGCAATATTGACCGTAGCCGGTACAGGAACCGGCATGACTCCATGCTGGCAGCGGACATATCCCTGTCCCTCAGCCAGTGCAGAGACATAAACCTTTGAAATGCCCAGATCATGAATGCAGACAGCCACACTGATAATATCTACAATGGAATCAATGGCTCCCACCTCATGAAAATGGACCTTCTCCACCGGTATGCCATGGGCCTTTGACTCGGCTTCAGCCACAATCGAAAACATCCTTCTCGCCAGGTCCTTCACCGCTTCCTCTGCATCCAGACGATCGATGATGGAAAAGATATCGCGGATACTGCGGTGGACATGGCTGTGGGTATGAGCGTGGCCGGGGGCATCTCCGTGCTCATGGCTGCGGATATGCTCGCAGCCGGGATTCTCTCCGTGCTCATGGCTGTGGATATGCTCACAGCCGGGGGCATCTCCGTGCTCATGGCTGTGGATATGCTCGCAGCCGGGGTCGTCTCCGTGCTCATGGCTATGGATATGCTCGCAGCCGGGGCCATCTCCGTGCTCATGATTGTGGATATGCCCGTCTCCGTGCTCATGACCTTGCTCATCCCCATCCGTCTCCAGATGCACATCAAAATCAAAGGCATCGATTCCGCATTTCTTCGTTCGACCGAAATGCAGATGATATCCGCCGACCCCCAGGCTGTCCAAGGCCCGCTCCAGGACTTCTCTGCTGGCTCCCAAATCCAGCAGCGCTCCCACCGTCATATCTCCGCTGATTCCGGAGCTGCATTCTAAATACAGACAATTTTCTCTCTTCTCGTTCATCGTTCTCTTACCGCCAATCTGTTAATCTGAGCCGCCAGATATCCGGCGCCGTATCCATTATCAATATTTACCGTGGAAATTCCGTTTGCACAGGAATTAATCATGGTCAGAAGGGCAGAAAGTCCATGAAAGCTGGCTCCGTACCCCACCGAGGTAGGCACCGCAATCACCGGATTTTCCACCAGACCTGCCACTGCCGTACCCAGGGCCCCTTCCATTCCTGCGATGGCAATGACGCAGTTGGCCTTCGCAATCTGCTCCCTCTTAGAAAGCAGGCGGTGGATTCCGGCCACGCCCACATCATAGAACCGCTCCACATAACAGCCGAAAAATTCGGCCGTCTGAGCTGCTTCCTCGGCAACCGGAATGTCAGCCGTTCCTCCGGTACATACCGCCACCCGGCCAAGCCGCTTTTTTCCTTCCGGCTCTATCTTCATGATTCGGGAAATGGGATCATAAACCATTCCCGCTATGCGCTTCTGCACCAGCTCATACTGATGTCCGGACGCTCTGGTTCCCATCACTTCCCCGTTTTCCCGGTACAGCGTTTCAAAAATATCCGCCAGATAATCATCCGGCTTTCCCTCGCAAAATACCGTCTCCGGAAATCCCGACCGAAGCCGCCTGTGCAGATCCAGCTTTGCGTATCCCAAATCCTCATACGGCAGATTTTTAAGCTTCTCCTCCGCCTCTTTTGTGCTCAGCCTCCCTGCCCGGACCTCCTCCAGCATTTTTCTTACATCCATTTCCGGCTGCACCTCCCGTCTTTCCTATTCCCATTGTTTCCTTCTTCCCATTTTAATACAGTCCCCATTCTCCCGTCAATTTGATTTCCGCCTGCGATTTCGCGCTGCAAAGCTCGGGATTCAGGTGCGAAACTGCACCTGAACACTCGCGGGACAGCTACCCCGTGAACAGTAACTATCCTTCCTCCTCCAACGTTATCTGTCTGGTACAAATCTGCTTTAAAAGGGACGCTCCATGGCTCACCGCCAGCAGCCCGATCTTCCGCTTCTTTGCTTCCTCCAAAATCACATGCCACACAACGCTCTGGGTTACCATATCAAGCATCGTGGTAATTTCATCTGCCAAAAGGATCTGCGTTCCCTCCCCCAGGGCCCTGGCAATACAGAACCGCTGCAGCTCTCCCCCGGAAAGCTCCGATGGATACCGTTCCAGCCATTCCTCCCGGATTCCCAGGCGTTTTACCAGCCCCGCATCCAGATTTCCGCCCTCTTTTAAGACCTTTTTCATCTTCCATCTGGGGTTCACGGACTGCTCCGGATGCTGCCAGATCATCTGCACCGGCAGACGCCCCCGGAACGTCTCCAAAGGCCTTCCATCCACAAGAACCTCCCCCTTTAACGGGGTTTCATAGCCCGCCAGGATCTTACAAAGCGTTGTCTTTCCGAAGCCGCTTGGGGCCATTAATCCGACTCTCTCCCCGCTCTCGATGGAGATGGAAACATGGCTTAGAATCTGCCGGCTCCCTGTTTCATACCGAAAGGATATATCTCTTGCTTCCAGCCTCAAACATTTTCCTCCTCCCAAACAAAAAATCCATGCTCAGGCATAGCCCGGTAGAGGGCCCGGGTATACGGCTCTCTTAAATGCCTTCCCTCTCTGAAGTCCTCCGGTTTCACCTCTTCGATCACCCGCCCCTCATAGAAAACCAGGATCCGGTCCGCGATTTCCAGAGCAAGCTCCAGATCGTGGGTGATAAAAAGGACCGCTGCCCCATCCTCTGCTATTTCCTTAAAATGGCCCGCCACACGCCTGGCAGTCCGAAGATCCAATCCCGGCGTCGGCTCGTCGGCAATTACCAGCTTCGGATCCCCCATCAGGGCCGCTGCAATCAGGATCCTCCTTGCCATGCCTCCGGAAAGCTGAGACGGATATAAGCGCTCCGTCTCCGGTCCCAAACCATACCGATTCAAAAGCGCCCTGCACTTTGCCCGAACCTCTTTGTCTCTTTTTCTCCGGCAAATCTGATCTCCTACCCGCATCAGAGGATCCAGACAGGCCACCCCCTGGGGAACAAACGCAATCTCGTTTCCGCGAAGATCCCGAAGCCGGCTTTCAGTCAGCTCCTGCCCCTCATAATATATCATCCCATCCGTCCTGCAGTTATAGGGAAGAAGCCCCAGTATCCCATGGGCCAAAAGACTTTTTCCGGAACCGCTGGCCCCCACAATCGCCGTCAGTTCTCCCCGGTTCACCCGGCAGCTCAGCCCCTGCACCGGATGCAGCTCTCTGCGCCGTAAGCCGCGGTCATACTGTGTAAAATAAATATTCAGATCTCTGATCTCCAAAATTGTTTTTCCCGCCATTTTCCCCGCTCTTCCTGTCTTTTCTGTTTTCCCTGCTTTTCCGCTTCCCCCTGCTGTTTCTTCCTCTCATTTTTTCCCGCAATCCGTCCCTGCTATTCATGGGCGCTGCCCGGATCTAAGAGGCTGCGAAGGCTCTGCCCCAGTCCCTCAAACAGCAAAACCACCAGAACAAGCGCCGCCCCCGGAAATACGGCCAGCCACCATTTCCCCGTCATCAGATACGTCATGCTTTCCGATAGAATAATCCCCACTGCCGGCTGTTCCATCGAAAGGCCGAATCCCAAGAAGGTGATCCCCGCTTCATGCAAAATCGCATGGGGAAATAAAAGCACAAGACCCGTTATAAACTGGGGAAATAAATGCGGCAGCATATGCTCCAATGCAATCTGAACCGGCCCCATGCCCAGCTTTTCCGATATTTTTACGTACTGGCTCGTTTTCAGCTGCAGAACTTCCGCGCGCATCAGCCTTGCCAAGGACGGCCAGTGCGTCAGAGCGATTCCGACGGCCGCTCCCCGAAAGCCTTTTCCCATACCATAGGAAATGAGAATCAGAAGCAGCATATGCGGAATCCCCTGAATCAGATTGATCAAAGCGGAAATCAGCCGATCCGCCGTTTTTCCAAAGACTGCCGCCGCTGTTCCCAATATCACGGCAATCACCGCACTGGCCCCGGCCGTAACGGCACCCAGACGGATACTCATGGAAAGCCCGGCTGCTGTCCGTTTTATCATATCCCGCCCCAGCCAGTCCGTTCCGAACGGATAGGAAAGGCACGGAGAAAGATTCTTTCTGGAAAAATCCGTCACCATGGCATCCTCCATCCAGATGTGCCCAAGGACAGCCGTAAAAATAAGAAGGCCAAAGGAAAGCCCTGCCGCTGCGATGGTTTTTCTCCGCAGATTCCAAAATCGAAACCGTCTATCTCCCGCCATGGGTATTCCTCCTCTCCGCCTCTTTCCGTCTCTCCCGCCGCATTCTCGGGTCCACGGCCAGATACAAAAGATCCGCCGTCAGATTTCCAAGGAAAACTAACGCCGCGCTGATTAGGGTAATGCCCAAAAGCAATGGCACATCGCTCCCCAAGCCGGCCGTAATGGCCGCCTGCCCCAGTCCCGGATAGGAAAACACCTCTTCTACGAGAACGGAACCGCCGAAAATCTCGCTGATCGAGCCAAACTGCAGGGTGATAACCGGAAGCAGGAGATTGCGCAGGCCATGGCCCAGAATCAACGGCCAGCCCCGTTCGCCCCGCGCTCTGGCATACAGGACATACTCGCTTTCCATAATCTCAATCATCTTGCTCCTGGTGTGCATGGCAATATTGGAAACTCCCGTAAGGCCCAAAGCCAGCGCCGGAAGAAAGGCATGGCTTAAGCGTTCCGAAAGCGTCACCTCTGAAACTGCCACTCCCACCGGAACACTGAACCCAATGGGAAAAATAGGAAACTGAACGGCAAACACGAGAAGAAGCAGAAGCGCCAGCCAGAAGGCAGGCGTTCCGGCCGTGATCATGCAGTATGCAGTAATTGCCTTATCCTGCCATTTTCCCTTTTTAGCCCCTGCTGCCGTGCCGAGAAAAACCCCCAGCACGCCGGAAAACAGCCAGGCTGCTCCCATCAGCCAGACAGAATTAGCTGCCTTTTCTCTGATAACAGAAAGAACCGGCTGGCGGTAGAGAAGGGAAATTCCCAAGTCCCCCCGAAGCACTCCGCTAAGCCAGGCCAGAAACCGTTTTCCCGCCGGAATTCCCACGCCCCAGTAGGCTTCCAGCCTGGCAATCTGTTCCTCAGACATAGTTCCCAGCGCCGCCTGCCCCACATTACTTTTCAACGGATCAATGGGAGACAGCGAAAGAAGAAAAAAAGAAGCTGCACTGACTGCCAAAAGAAAAGTAAGCATCCGTATGAAATTTTTCACGATATATCCGCCTGCCTTCTTTCCCATTTTCTTCTCCCTCCGCTTCATTTTCTCTTTCTGCCTCTATTTGGCAGCGCTCCATTCCCACTGATCCACATTATTGACAATCGACCAGCCGTGTCCGTGCGGATGCAGCTTCTGCTCCGCTGTATGGAGGCCGTCCCTCACCCAGTATAAGTGATCGATATTGACCAGCCATACCCAGGGGATATCCCCCCGCAGCGTAACTCCCTCTTCTCCGTCCCACTGGGCCTTTTTCCAAAGCTCATAGGACTCCTCCAAATCCGGACACGCCAGAGCCTCATCCATATAGGCATCCAGCTTCTCATTCCCATAAGGAGAGTAGGCAGCAAGCCCCGTATCCTTCATCGTGTGATAAATATTATAAAACTCCATCGGTGTGTGCGCTCCCCAGCCCCAGATGAGAGGCTCTGCCTGTGCCTCATCATAAGCCGTATCCCAGCCGGTTCCCCGGATGGATGCGTGAATTCCAACCTCCTGAAGCTGATTTGCCGTATCGGCTGCCAACGCCTGACGAACCGAATCGCCGGCCGGATAGAGGAAGGTGAGCTCTGCCTGCACTCCGTCTTTTTCCCGAATTCCGTCTGCCCCCATCTGCCAGCCGGCCTCGTCCAGAAGGCGGGCAGCCTCCTCCCTGTCAGACGAAGCTTCCGCCTCTGCATTATACCAGGGCATCTTATCACACACACTGTAAGCCGGGCTTCCGTATCCGTTTAAAACATGCTCTATCATTTCCTCCCGGTCGATGGCCAGACTGATGGCACGGCGCACCCGCACATCGGCGGTGAAATCATTTCCGATGATCCTTCCGTCCTGCTCTTTTCGCCCCACAGCCGGCAGGTTAAAGCCCCGGTTATCCACGGTTTCACACGATAAAAGGGAGTAGCCGTTCACGCTCTGATCCGTGTAGGCTGCAGCCGTATAAGCCAGATCCGCCTGCCCCGATTTTACTGCCGCAAAGGCAGCGTCCTCCTCCATAAAGAGAATCGTTACCCGCCTCATCTTCGGCGCCTCGCCGTAATAATCCGGATTAGCCTCCAGAATCACCTGCTGCCCCTTATCCCACTGCTTCAGCATATACCGCCCGGAACCCACAGGATGGCTGCCGTAATCCGGGCCATAGGCATGCTCCGGCACAATACCTGTCACTGCCATGGTGTAGGGCCAAATGGAAAACGGCCGCTCCATTTCAAACTCCACGGTGGTCTCATCCAGTGCTCTGGCCTCCCTAAGCATCGTAAAATCATTAACTGAGCTGGTCTCCCGGAGTGTATTATAGGTAAAAGCCACATCCCCGGCTGTCAGCTTCTCCCCATCCGTAAAGCTCACATCATCCCGAATAGTCACGGTCCATAAAAGCCCGTCCTCCGACACCTCCATGCCCTCTGCCAGATCATAGCCGATGGTCAGATCCGGATTCGTCACAGTCAGCGTGCTCTGAATCAGCGGCTCGTGAACATGTTCCCCGGCTCCCCAGCCGTATGCCGGATCAAAACCGGATTCCGGCTCAGAATTAGCCGTCATCACGACGATCACGGAATCGCCGGCTGTATTCCGGTTTTCCCCGGCAGCAGCCGAATCCGGCACATCATCTTTGCCTTTGCAGCCTGCTGTCAGCAGCAGACCGGCACACAATACCGTACATAATGCGGCAGAAATACGAATTCTCCGGCGTATTCCTGCATCTATTCCTGCATGATTTCTCCCTCTCATATTTTTCCCGTCTCCTCTCTTCCGCCATTTTCTGCAAATACGGCCATTTTCCGCAGATACATCCATTCTCGCATAAATAAAAAGACACCAGAAAAGCTCTGCCCCTTCTGGGGCAGATATACCTTCCCGGTATCCCTGCTGAGTCAATCCTTTTACGCGGTCTGTCTTTTCGCTTCTGCGAACTCATGCAGCTTCTGCCGCATCCTTTTATTTCCGGCGTTTTTCCTTTGGATCCTCTTTATTTCATCTCCGTTGTTTTGCGCACATTCGTCTCCAGCAGCCGGCTGTATCCAAGCCATCCGCTGTTCTCCCCGGCGCCCTTTAAGATCTCCATCATGGTCTCCATCTTGGCATCCGTATTGTCTGCAAAGTTGAGCGCCAGCGCCTCTAAAAGGGCCGGTTTCTTCGGTGAACCGTACTCCAGCTCCCCGTGATGCGCCAGAATGCAGTGCTTTAACTCCACTGCCGTCTTCTCCGGGAAGCCCGGAATCTGGCGGATCCGCTCGCCCACCATCTCGGTTCCGATGATGATGTGCCCCAGCAGCTGTCCGTCATCCGTATAATCATTTTCCGGAAAAGCGGAAAGCTCTTTCGTCTTTCCGATATCGTGGAACAGGGCTGCCGTCAGCAGCAGATCCCGGTTTAACATCGGATACGCACCGGCATAATAATTACACAGCTTCATAACGCTTAACGTGTGTTCCAAAAGGCCGCCCACAAAGCCATGGTGTACGCTCTTTGCAGCGGAATGGAAGCAGAATCGTTTCACAAAATCTTTATCCTCTATAAAATAGCCGGAGCTAAGCTGCTTTAAGTAAGGATTTTTCATGGACTGGATAAAGTCTGTCAGCTCGCGGTACATGGTCCCTATATCCTTGGAGCTCACCGGCAGGTAATCAGCCTCTATGTACTCTCCCTCCTGAGCCCGGCGGATCCGCTTGATATTTAACTGATTGGACCCCTGAAACACCGTTACATCCCCATCCACATGGACATACTGCAGCGGCTCGAATTCACCGATGCCGGGAGAGCTCAAATCCCAGATCTTGGAATCAATCGTCCCCGTCTTATCCTGCAGGGTCACGGATGCATACTCTTTTCCGTTTTTCGTCACAGCCAGCTGTCTCGTCTTGCACAGGTACACATCAGATACCCGCATTCCCTCGCGGAATTGTTCAATATACTTCATTTCTGTAATCCTTTCTCTCATTCAGAAAGCCAGGCGTGTCTACCTGGCTCTGATATCTACTTTATATTCCAGTTCTGTATAGCCCTCACGGCCTCTCCGCATGACCTTTACCGTCTTCGAAACGCCGCACTGGCAATTTTCAATCTGCGTCTGCAGTTCTTTGAACGTGGTAATCTCCTTTTCGCCGAAACGGACCAGAATATCGCCATTCTGAATTCCCGCATCATAGGCCGGGCCTCCCGCAATGGCCTCTGACACATAAACGCCCCGGGGGATTCCCGCATCAATCATAGATTCGCTGACCTCCTGTCCCCGAATCCCAAAATACGGGGCCTGGATACCGTTTGTCATCTTCTCCAGCACTGACTTATAATCTGAGATGCTGACAGCGGCTGTCAGATCAGCGCTGTCCTCAGTCTCAAAGCGCTTTGTGGTCCAGCCGATGATTTCACCCGCTGTATTTAAAAGGAAGGTTCCGGTCCGGGAATTACTCCGGATATCCGCATACAAAATCCTCGTTATGCCGTCTGTCACCTGTACGTTCCGCGCCACATAGGAAATCGTTCCGCAGGTCATGGAATGCACCATGCCAGAGGGACTTCCCACGCCGACCGCCATATCGCCGACTTTGACAGAATAGGAATTTCCCAGGGTCAGGACCTTCACCTCTGACCGGGTGTCGCTGTCTACGGCTCCTGCCTTTACTGCCACCACTGCCATGTCCTGTACTTCGTCAATCTGACGCACCTCGCCGTCCGCTTCTGTTCCGTTAAAAAACACAACGGAAATCGAGTCTGCCTGGCGCACTGCATCGGCATAGGTAAAAATCAGGAACTCCCCGCTGGTCTTTGCAATCACGGCGCCTGCATAGTCGCCTGTATTTTCCACCGGATTTCCGAACAGATCGGTCTGCTGCTTGCCGGAGCTGATGGTGACAATGCCCTTGTCTGCCTGGGAACCGATTTCCCGCAGGGCATTGGAAACGGAGTTTAAGTTTTCCGCGGAGAAGGTATAATGCTCCATCACCCGCTCAACCGCGTCCTCTAAAAGCTCCTCCTGAAGCTCCACCGTGGGCTGCTCCGCCGGAAGAGTCTCCGCCGTCTCGGCCGTCTCCGGCTCGTCCTTGGTAAAAAGAATCGCCGGACTCTCACTGGGCTTCTGTCCTCCCAGATACCGATCTGCCAGGGGTTTGGACAGCACAAAGCTAACAGCCGCCAGCACTCCGAACATCACTGCAAGGACAGCAAACAGTAAAAGCCGCTTTGCAATCTGCGTTCTGGGCATCGGCTGCTTCACAATCTTCTCTCTCATGAATTCCCGTTTTGTGTTTCTTCTCTTCCCAGGGTCTTCCGTATCCGGCATAATTTCTTCTCCTTTGAACAACATACCATTATTATACTTTTCTTCGGGACGTTATGCAAGAGAATTTATCTTGCAAAAAACGCTAAATACGCGTATCATAAGATAGGAGTAATTTGCATTAAAACAGGTGATATAGGATGAATGAGAAAGCACTAAATACTTTAGAATATAACAAAATAATCTGCCAGCTGACGGAGTATGCCTCCACAGAGATGGGAAAGAAGCTCTGCCGGGAGCTGATTCCGTCCTGCGATTTGGAGGAGATCCGCCAAAATCAGGCGGAAACCAGTGATGCTGTGACCCGAATCCGGATGAAGGGAAGTCTCTCCTTCGGCGGGGTAAAGGATGTACGCAGCTCTTTAAAGCGGCTGGAAATCGGAAGCTCCCTAAACATTACAGAGCTTTTAGCCATCAGCTCCCTTCTGACCGTGGCCGCCAGAGTCAGGGCATACGGAAAACGGGAAGAATCCGACCTCTTCGATGACTCCTTAGATGAAATGTTTCGCACCTTAGATCCTCTGACTCCCGTCAATACGGAGATCAAACGGTGCATTCTCTCTGAGGAGGAGATAAGCGATGATGCAAGCCCGGGACTTTCCAAGGTACGCCGCTCCATGAAGATTACAGGAGGCCGTATCCATACCCAGCTTAACTCGATTTTAAACTCCAGCCGGGCCTATCTGCAGGAGGCTGTCATCACCATGCGTGACGGACGCTACTGCCTTCCGGTCAAGGCAGAGTACAAAAGCCAGGTGCCCGGTATGGTCCATGATCAGTCCTCCACCGGATCCACGGTCTTTATTGAGCCCATGGCCATTATTAAGCTGAATAATGAGCTTCGCGAGCTGGAGATCCAGGAGAAACGGGAAATCGAATTTGTTCTGGCTGCACTTTCCGGGGAGCTGGTTCCCTACACGGAGACCATTGCCTTAAATCTGGAGATTCTGGCACGGCTGGACTTTATTTTTGCAAAAGCGGCCTTATCCAGACATTTTAACTGTACCGAACCGAAATTCAACAACCGGCGTTATATTAATATCAAGGACGGCCGTCATCCGCTTCTGGATCCGAAGCAGGTGGTGCCCATCAATATTTATCTGGGCGGCGATTTTGATCTTCTGATCGTTACCGGCCCCAACACAGGCGGCAAGACGGTTTCCTTAAAAACAGTAGGTCTCTTTACCCTGATGGGACAGGCCGGCCTTCATATCCCGGCCTTTGATGGCTCGGAGCTGGCTGTGTTTACGGATGTCTTTGCCGATATCGGCGACGAACAGAGTATTGAGCAGAGTTTAAGTACCTTCTCTGCCCACATGACAAATATTGTATCCATCCTGGAAAAAGCAGACAGCAATTCCCTCTGCCTATTCGACGAGCTGGGAGCCGGTACAGACCCGACGGAAGGCGCGGCTCTGGCCATTGCCGTTTTAAATTTCCTTCACAATATGACCTGCCGGACCATGGCGACCACCCATTACAGCGAATTAAAGGTCTACGCCCTGACTACACCCGGCGTAGAAAATGCCTGCTGTGAGTTCAGTGTGGAGACGCTGCGTCCCACCTACCGGCTTTTAATCGGAATCCCGGGAAAGAGCAACGCCTTTGCCATCTCCAGAAAGCTGGGACTTCCGGATTACATTATTGACGAGGCTAAAAAACACATTGAAAAGGAGGATGAATCCTTTGAGGATCTCCTCGCCAACTTAGAAGATAACCGCGTCACCATTGAGAAAGAGCGGGAGGAAATTGCCGCTTACAAAAAGGAAATCTCCTCCTTAAAGCAGCGTCTCCAGCAGAAGGAGGAACGCTTCTTAGAACAGAAGGAAAAGATGCTTCAGAAGGCGCGCGAGGAGGCGCAGTCCATTCTCCAGGATGCCAAGGATACGGCGGATCAAACCATCCGGAATATCAATAAGCTGGCAAAGGAATCCGGTGTCGGAAAAGACCTGGAGGCGGAACGGAGCCGTCTGAGAAACAAGATGAATGATGTGGACAAAAAGCTGGCATCCAAGGCCGCTTCGGCTGCTCCGAAAAAGGCCGTATCTCCCAAATCCCTGCGGCTGGGCGATACCGTCCGCGTGCTGTCCATGAATTTAAAAGGAAGCGTAAGCTCCCTGCCGAACGCAAAGGGCGATCTTTACGTCCAGATGGGTATCCTGCGCTCCCTTGTCAATATTAAAGATATCGAGCTGGTAGACGAAAAGTCCATCAACGGCCCGGGTATCCCCGAAGGCGGCCCCGGAAAGGCAGGACGCAGCTTCGGCTCCGGAAAGTCCGGAGGAACCGGAAGCAGCAAGATCAAGATGTCTAAGTCCTACTCCGTATCTCCGGAGGTCAATCTCATCGGTATGACCGTAGACGAGGCCATCCCGGTGCTGGATAAATATTTAGACGATGCCTATCTGGCACACCTGCCGCAGGTGCGTGTCGTACACGGCCGCGGAACCGGCGCCTTAAAGGCCGGCGTCCACCGCCATTTGAAGAAACTGAAATATGTAAAGGAATTTCGCCTCGGCGAGTTCGGCGAAGGCGATACCGGTGTTACCATTGTGACATTCAAATAAGCAGACCAAAAAATCAGATCCAATCAGGAGGAATAAAAATGGCAGAAAAACAGCGGATCCTAATCGTAGATGATGACTACAATATTGCAGAGCTCATCTCACTTTATCTTACAAAAGAATGCTTTGAAACACAGATTGTAGGCGACGGCGAGGAGGCCCTGAAACTCTTTCCTGTCTTTCATCCCCACCTGATTCTCCTGGATCTGATGCTTCCGGGAATCGACGGCTATCAGGTATGCCGCGAGCTTCGGGCCACCTCCCAGGTTCCCATTATCATGCTCTCCGCCAAGGGAGAAATCTTTGACAAGGTTCTGGGGCTGGAGTTAGGGGCAGATGACTACATGATCAAGCCCTTTGACTCCAAGGAACTGGTGGCCAGGGTAAAAGCAGTCCTGCGCCGCTATCAGGCCGTGCCGCAGGCTCCTGTCTCCAAAGCTACGGATCAGCACGGGAAATTTGTGGAATATCCGGATCTAATCGTAAACCTGACCAATTACTCTGTTATTTATAACGGCCATTCCATCGAAATGCCGCCCAAGGAGCTGGAGCTTCTCTATTTTCTGGCCTCCTCTCCCAATCAGGTTTTCACCAGAGAGCAGCTTCTGGACCATATCTGGGGCTATGAATACATCGGCGATACGCGGACTGTTGACGTACATATCAAGCGGCTCCGCGAAAAGATCAAGGATCATGAAAAATGGGCGCTGACCACAGTTTGGGGAATCGGCTACAAATTTGAAGTGAAAAGGTAAATGCCATGACACATTCTCTATACTATAAACTGCTGCTTGGATATCTTCTCTTCGGCTTTCTGGGCTTTGTTACCATTGCTTCCTTTTCCTCGGATATGACCTATAAGCATTTACTGAATGAAAAGGCAGAGGCCCTCTATGACGAAGCAACACTCATTGCCGATAACTGCAGCGAAGTCTATGAAGGAAAGCATGTGGATCTGGAATCCGCCTATCCGCAGCTGGAGGCTGTGGCCGTCTACCTGAAAGCCGATATCTGGCTGGTGGACCGCAACGGGCTTATCATCGCTGACAGCCGGCGCCAGAAAACCGGCAGTGTGATTGAGGATTTTGATCCCATTACCCGCGGGAACCGTCTCTATTCGATCGGAACGTATTACCAGATGTTTTCCGGCGATGTACTTTCTGTCTCGGCTCCCATTACCGGAAATATGAATACCTATGGTTATATCGTGATTCATCTTCCGGTCAGCGTGATAAAGACAGAGCAGAACGGATTTTTAAATATTGTTTATATCACCTCAGTGATCCTGTTTGTGCTGTCCCTCATCATCCTTCTGGTTTTTACAAAGGTGGTGTATTTTCCGCTGAAAAAGATTACCTATGCGGCCAATGAATACGCTGCCGGCAATCTTTCCCACAATATTTCGATTTCCGCCCATGACGAGATCGGCTACCTGGCTGATACCTTAAACTATATGTCCACGAAGCTCAACGAGATGGAGGAATATCAGAAGAAATTTATTGCCAATATCTCCCATGACTTTCGTTCGCCTCTGACCTCAATCAAGGGCTATCTGGAAGCCATTCTGGACGGCACCATCCCGCCGGAGTTGTACCAGAAGTATCTGGGCATTATTATTACTGAAACAGAGCGGCTCAACAAGCTGACGCAGGGGATGCTGACTCTGAACTCTCTGGACAGCAAGGGCTATCTCTCGCGCAATAATTTTGACATCAACCGGATTATCAAGGATACGGTAGCAACCTTTGAGGGCATCTGCGATGCGAAAGGCATTACCTTTGAGCTGACCTTTTCCGATGCCACACAGATGGTTTATGCAGATCTGGGGAAGATTCAGCAGGTTCTTTATAACCTGATCGATAATGCCATTAAATTCAGCCACAATGACTCCGTCATTTATATCCAAACCTCTGTCCGTTACGAAAAGGTATTTGTATCCGTAAAGGATACAGGCATCGGAATTCCCAAGGACAGCATTAAAAAGATTTGGGAACGGTTCTATAAAACCGATCTCTCGAGAGGCAAGGATAAAAAAGGCACCGGACTGGGGCTTTCCATTGTAAAGGAGATTATTCAGGCCCATGAGGAAAATATCGACGTAGTCAGCACAGAGGGCGTGGGAACAGAGTTTATCTTCAGTCTTCCCAAGGCCACGGCAGGGCAGTCTTAATAGAAAAGCCCATGAGGGCGGTTTTACTTTCTTTCACATAAAACCTGCCGCTCATGGGCTTTTTCCTCTTATATTCCTTTTGTATCCCTACTCATAGATCGGATATTTCTCACAAATCTTTGTCACTTCAGCCCGGATATAATCCGCCTGATTCTCAAAATCCGTGGCTGCCAGCCAGATGCACTCTGCAATCTTCGGCATGTCCTCTTCCTTTAAGCCTCTGGAGGTGACAGCCGGGGTTCCGATGCGGACACCGGAGGTCACAAACGGGCTTCTCGGGTCATTGGGAACGGTGTTCTTATTCAGGGTAATATAAACCTCGTCGCAGCGGTTCTGCAACTCTTTTCCGGAAATCTCCATGCCCCGCAGATCCACTAACATCAGGTGGTTGTCCGTACCGCTGGTTAAGATCTTAAAGCCCTGCGCCTTCAGCGCCTCGGCCAAAGCCGCGGCGTTTTTCTTCACCTGAGCCTGATACTCCTTAAATTCCGGTTTCAGCGCCTCGCCGAAGCATACGGCCTTGGCAGCAATAATGTGCTCTAACGGGCCGCCCTGAGTTCCCGGGAAAATGGCCTTATTGAAGTTGAATTTCTCAGCAGCCTCTTTGTTTGCCAGAATCATGCCGCCTCTCGGCCCGCGCAGCGTTTTGTGGGTAGTAGTCGTCACTACATCTGCATAAGGGATGGGACTTGGATGCAGGCCTGCTGCCACAAGCCCTGCGATATGAGCCATATCCACCATTAAGTAAGCGCCTACCTTGTCAGCTACCTCGCGGAACCGTTTAAAGTCAATCTCACGGGCATAAGCGCTGGCGCCTGCCACGATTAACTTTGGTTTTGCCTCCAGAGCAATGCGCTCCAGCTCGTCATAATCGATAAAACCTTCGTCATTGACGCCGTAAGGCACAATATTAAAATATAAGCCGGAGAAATTCACAGGGCTTCCGTGTGTTAGATGGCCGCCGTGATCCAGATTCATGCCCATTACCGTATCGCCCGGTTTTAACATGGCAACAAATACAGCCATATTGGCCTGTGCGCCGGAATGGGGCTGTACATTGGCATAATCACAGCCGAACAGCTTTTTCGCACGCTCAATGGCCAGTGTCTCTACCACATCCACACACTCACAGCCGCCGTAATAGCGTTTTCCTGAATAGCCCTCTGCATATTTATTAGTCAGCACCGTACCCATGGCCATCATCACCGGCTCGGATACAATGTTTTCGGATGCAATCAGCTCCAAGTTTCTCCTCTGGCGCGCAGCCTCTGCTTCAATGGCTTTTCCTACTTCCGGGTCATGCTCGGAAATAAACTTCATCACTTCATTTACCATGATTTTCTCCTTTTTCTGCTTTTACTCTGTGTCAGGCCCCAATACTCTGCAGGATATTTCAGGCTCCTTCCCATATAGTGTGCCTTAATTTCCTGTTTTTATTTCTTCCGGCACGCCGCCGCTTAAGCTAACAGCGCATCTGCTGCTGCCTCCAGCGCTGCGATATCGCTTTCTTTTAAAGCGCCGCGAATGGTAACCACCGGCTCTACCACTGTAATTTCCTTCATCTGATCCAGAACAGCCTTCATGGTGCGCGCTGCGGACGGCGCCCAGGAGCCATTCTCCACCAATGCTACGGTGCGCTTCTGATAATTCTTGCCCTGCAGATGATGCAGGAAGTCCTCCATAAACGGCATAACAGATGCGTTGTAGGACGGAGCCGCCAGAACGATTTTTCCGTAACGGAAGGCATCCTCTAAGGCCTCTGCCATATCCTCTCTTGCCAAATCCGAAATCGCTACCTTCGGGCATCCCTTTGCCTTTAAGATCTCAGCCAGCTTCTCGGCTGCTGCCTCTGTATTTCCATGGAAAGAGGTGTAGGCAATAAACACTCCCTCGCTCTCTACGCCGTATGTACTCCAAATCTGGTATTTCTCCAGAACATGTCCAATGGTCTCTTTTAAGATCGGTCCGTGCAGCGGGCAGATTACCTGGATATCCAGAGCAGCTGCCTTCTTTAAAAGGGCCTGTACCTGCGGGCCATATTTTCCGACGATATTAAAATAGTACCGTCTGGCTTCGCAGTCCCAGTCCTCATCCGCATCCAGTGCACCGAACTTGCCGAATGCATCCGCACTGAAGAGTACCTTATCGCAGCTGTCATAGCTTACCATAACCTCCGGCCAGTGTACCATGGGAGCCATAACAAAGGTCAGCTCATGGCGGCCCAGACTTAAGGTGTCTCCCTCTTTTACTGTAACAGCTTCGCTTAAATCCAGTTCAAAATAAAGGGACAGCATCTGGAAGGTCTTAGCATTTCCCACAAGCCGGATGCCCGGGTACCGATCCACCAGAGCCTTAATGCTGGATGCATGATCCGGCTCCACGTGGCTTACCACCAGATAATCCGGGGTTCTGCCCTCCAAAGCCTTTTCCAGATTCTCCAAAAACTCAGCGGTCTTTCTCTTATCCACTGTGTCCATGACTGCGATTTTTTCATCCATAATGACATAGGAATTGTAGGCAATTCCATTCGGAATGATGTACTGGCTCTCAAAGAGATCCAGATCCTTATCATCAACTCCAATGTAGCGAATATCTTCCGTAACCATAGCCGGCACCTCCAAAATTTTATTTCATCTTTTTTTCTATCTTGTTTCAATCTCCATAATCTGGTCAACCCGTCTCTGATGGCGTCCGCCCTCAAACTCTGTCCCCAGCCATACCTCCACGATCATCTTGGCCAGCTCGCTTCCCACCACACGGGCGCCAAAGCACAGCACATTGGCATTATTGTGAAGTCTTGACATTCTGGCTGTGTAGGGCTCGCTGCAGACACAGGCGCGCACTCCCTTTACCTTATTGGCAGCCAGAGAGATTCCCAGACCGGTTCCGCAGATGGCAATTCCCAGATCGGCCTCTCCCTCTGTCACAGCGCGGCCCACCTTTTCTCCGTAAATCGGATAGTCACAGCTCTCCGTAGAGTCTGTTCCCAGATTGATAACCTCATGACCCAATTCCTGCACATAATCCGCAATGATATTTTTTAATTCCACTGCGGAATGATCGTTTCCGATTGCAATTTTCATGGTGTTCTCCTTTTCTTATCTTCCGGGAAGCGTTTCGTCTCCCAGCCTTGTTTTACCTGCAATCCATTGTAGGGGAAATCGATTTTCCTGTCAAGCGGCAAGTCCAAAGGATTCCGACAAAGTTAAAGTGCAGGACCTCCCTTCCGGGCTGCCCTGCACCTCATTTCTCTGTTACCTTTACTTCATTCTGTCACTCTGCCGTTTCCCGGTTCTGCACTGCCGATGCCTTCAGACTGCCGTTTTCCAGGCCGATTTCAATGGTATCGCCGGCCCTGACACCGTCCGCCAGAATCAGCTTTGCTGCCAGTGTCTCCACATGCTTCTGCAGATAACGCTTTAACGGTCTCGCTCCGTATACCGGATCGTATCCGTTTTCCACGATGAAGCTCTTGGCCTCCCCGGTCAGGGAAATGGACAGCTCCTTATCAGCCAGACGCTTATTGACATCCGCAACCAGAAGCTCAATGATACCGCCGATGTTCTCTTTGGTCAGAGGCTTAAAGAGAATCGTCTCGTCCAGACGGTTTAAAAATTCCGGTCGAAAGTGGGCTCTCAAATCCCGCATAACCGCTGCCTCTGCCTCCTCCTTAATCCGGCCCTCTTCATCGATTCCGTCCAGAAGGTACTGGGAACCGATATTGGAGGTCATAATCAGAATCGTGTTCTTAAAGTCCACGGTCTTTCCGGTGGAATCCGTGATTCGTCCGTCATCCAATACCTGCAAAAGCACATTGAATACGTCCGGATGGGCCTTTTCTACCTCATCAAAGAGGACAACCGAGTACGGCTTTCTGCGCACTGCCTCCGTCAGCTGGCCTCCCTCGTCATATCCTACATATCCTGGAGGCGCACCGATCAGACGGGACACAGAATGCTTCTCCATGTACTCACTCATATCGATACGCACCATGTTGTTTTCATCGTCAAACAGGCTTTCCGCCAGGGCTTTGGCAAGCTCTGTCTTGCCCACACCGGTCGGTCCTAAGAATAAGAAGGAACCTATCGGCTTGGTCGGATCCTTGATACCCGCTTTCGAACGGATAATGGCCTCTGTCACCTTGGTTACGCCTTCATCCTGACCGATTACACGCTTGTGAAGCAGTTCATCCATATGCAGAGTCTTGCTTCTCTCACTCTCCGTCAGCTTTGCCACCGGAATGCCGGTCCACTTGGAAATGATTCTGGCAATCTCGTCCTCTGTCACGCTCTCATGAACCAAGCTCAGATCCTGATTTTTGATCTTCTCTTCCGCTTCGGCCAGCTGGCGTTTCAGTTCCGGAAGCTTTCCGTACTGAAGCTCTGCCGCCTTGTTTAAGTCATAGGCCTGTTTTGCAGCCTGAATCTCGCCGCCCACATGCTCGATCTCTTCCCGCAGCTTAGAAAGCCTCTCCACAGAGGTCTTCTCGTTCTCCCACTGGGCCTTTTGAGAGGCGAACTGATCCTTTAATTCCGCCAGCTCCTTCTGAAGATCCGCCAGACGATCCTGACTCAGACGGTCCGTCTCCTTTTTCAGGGCCGCCTCCTCGATCTCCAGCTGCATGATACGTCTGGACAATTCATCCAGCTCTGCCGGCATGGAATCCATCTCGGTCTTAATCATGGCGCAGGCCTCATCCACCAGGTCAATGGCCTTATCCGGAAGGAAACGGTCCGAAATATAGCGGTCAGAAAGAATCGCGGCCGATACCAGCGCAGAGTCTGTAATCTTTACGCTGTGGTATACCTCATACCGATCCTTTAAACCACGCAGAATGGAGATGGTGTCCTCCACTGTCGGCTCTTCCACATGAACCGGCTGGAACCGCCGCTCCAGGGCAGCATCCTTTTCAATGTATTTCCGGTATTCATCCAGTGTGGTGGCGCCGATGCAGTGAAGCTCGCCTCTGGCCAGCATAGGCTTTAACATATTTCCGGCATCCATGGATCCTTCCGTTTTTCCGGCTCCCACGATGGTATGAAGCTCATCGATAAACAGAATAATCTGTCCATCGCTCTTTTTCACCTCATCGAGAACGGCTTTCAGTCTCTCCTCGAATTCACCGCGGTACTTGGCCCCTGCCATCAATGCGCCCATGTCCAGGGCGAAAAGCTTTTTGTCCTTCAGTCCCTCCGGCACATCACCGCGCACAATACGCTGGGCCAGGCCCTCGACTACCGCCGTCTTTCCGACACCCGGTTCACCGATTAAAACCGGGTTATTCTTCGTCTTTCTGGACAGGATCATAACCACGTTTCGGATCTCACTGTCACGGCCAATGACGGGATCAAGCTTTTGATCTCTGGCCCTCTCCACCAGATCGTAACCGTATTTATTTAAGGTATCATAGGTAGCCTCCGGATTATCGCTGACCACTCGCTGATTGCCGCGGACAGTGGACAGAGCCTGCAAAAAGCGCTCTCTCGTGATTCCGTAAAGGCGGAACAGCTCCTTCATGGCACGATTGGGCTGCTTTAACATGGAAAGGAAAAGATGCTCTACAGAGACATATTCATCTCCCATAGCCTTCGCCTCGTCCTCGGCGTTGATAAGAACCTTGTTCGCATCATTGGAAAAATACACTTGGCCGCCGGAAACCTTGGGAAGCTTCTCAACGGCCTGCTGTACCTCATTTACAAACTGTTCGCCGCTCATGCCCATCTTAGTGATGAGCTTTCGGATCAGACTGTCCTCCACCTGCAGAAGGGCTAAAAGCAGGTGCTCCTGATCAATCTGCTGATTGCCGTACTCATAGGCCAGCTTTTCCGTGCTTTGGACGGCTTCCAAGGATTTCTGAGTAAATTTATTAATATTCATAAATTACTGCCTCCTTTTCGAGTAATTCGTGATGTTTTCTTTGTTCTAGCAGTAATATAACACTTGTTGTTAGCACTGTCAAGATGTGAGTGCTAATTTTTTTACAAAAAATCCTTATCACAAAAATCGTTTTTAGCTGTCTTTTTACTTTGCAATCATCTTTATTTGTATTCTTTCATCTTCCGCCCCTTTTATGAAAATACCCGCAAACCACTTCCAGCACACTCCCGGCAATACATCTCGCCTTATCCGAAATGGTAAAACAATTGATAAGTTCTTCCCTGCGCGGATCAATATCTGCGATCTTAAACCCTTCTGTCACAGGAAACCCATCCCGAATCAGTCCCCGGATTACCCCATCAATAGTAGCCTCCACCTTTTCGCTTCCCGTTTTTCCCTCAATCCGTGCAATTTCATCTCCTTTCGAAACGATATCACCGATTTTGCAGACATTTTTCAGAATCCCCTCTGTGCCCGCGTGGATGACACGTTCCGCTGTATAGCCGCCGATGTTCCCCGGAATCCCCGTATTGGGCGCTGCCTCTCCCTGACGGATAATCCGGCCCAAATTATGCCCGCGTTTTGTCTCGATCACCGCGTCCACATCCAAACCAGCTGTAAAGCCGGGACCCAGAGCAATCGTAAGCGGTGCCATAGAGCGGCTGGTTCCCAGATTTTCCTTCGCAATAATTGCATCTACCACCACATCCGGCTTTAAAATTCCAATGCTCCGCCCGGAGGGATCTACCATGATCGGGACTTTCCCGGCCTCATGAACGGCCCGGATTTGCGCTTCCCATTCTGCCTTTATTTTCGCTTCGTACAGCGCCTCTTCCCTGTCAGCTTCTGCTCCACTGGCTTCTGCCCCGCCAGTCTCTGTTCCATTAGCCGCTGCCCCGGCAGTCTCTGTTCCATTAGCCGCTGCCCCGCTAGTCTCTGTTCCATTAGCCGCTGCCCCGGCAATCTCTGCTCCATTAACCGCTGCCCCGATCGATTCTCCTCCGGCCGCTTTTCTTCCGCCCGGCCCCATCTCCGGCCATCGCTCCTTTGGCCCGCCGATCCGGACCGCTGTCAGTCCTTCCACTGCTGCCTCCCCCTGGTAGACAGCCTCACTCAGGGCTACCTGCCGCCGAATGGCCGCCGGATACTCCGTTTCCAGAATTAAAACCGGAAACCCGGCTGACCAGAGCTTATGAATCGTTCCGGTCGCCATATCTCCGCCGCCCCGGACGATAATGAGTTGTTCCATTTTGGTTTCTTTCCTTTCTTATAAAACAGCATTCGCAATCTGTCCATACTCCAATGCCTGCAGCTCTGCCTTATGCTCTTCAAATTCCTCCGGCCTCATTCTCCAGGAAATTCCGCATCCGGCCGAAATCGATGTCGGAAGCGGAATCAGCCGGCCGGGAATTCCCTGATTCCCGCAATACCTTTCCATTGCAATCGCCTGAGCAGTCGTATCAAATGTAATAATGATATAATTCAATCGTTCCCGCATCTTTCTACTTAGCCAGCTCCCGCACTGCGCGCACAGCCAGCTCCACTTCCTCCTCTGTATTTACATGGGAAAAGCTGAACCGGACGATTCCCTGTCTGACCGTTCCCAATGCCTGATGCATCAGAGGCGCACAATGGGCCCCGGAACGGACGCAGATCTCATAATCCTCCCAGAGCCAGTCGCTGACCAGAGAGGAATCCAGATCCAGGATATTGAGAGACACAATCCCCGCCCGCTTCTCTGTCTCATAATCTCCATACAGCGTCACCCCCGGTATATCCTTTACCCCGCGGTAAAACTGCCCGGCCAGCTTTTGCTCTCTCTGATAGATCGCTTCGATTCCAACTGTTCTTATATACGCCAGGGCGGCCCGAAGTCCGGCTATGCCATGGCCATTTAAGGTTCCGGCCTCCAGGGCCGTCGGCATCTGAGACGGATGATTCCTATCAAAGCTGTGAATTCCGCTTCCGCCTGTCTTTAAAGGAGCCGCCTCTATCCCCTCTCTCACATAGAGCCCTCCGGTTCCCTGAGGCCCCATGAGCCCCTTATGGCCGGTAAAGCAGAGGACAGAAATCCCCCATTTCTCCGCATCGATGGGAAATACCCCCGCAGTCTGGGCAGCATCCACCATAAGAAGAATTCCATGCTCTTGGGTAAAAGCAGACACCGCTTCCAGATCCGTCACATTTCCGGTTACATTGGAAGCATGGGTCACAATCACAGCCCGGGTATTGGGTCTCCGGCTCCGTTCCAAATCCGCATAATCCAGCCTTCCTGACGAATCTGCCTTTAAAAATGTCACCGAGACACCGGCTGTCTCCATGCGGTACAGAGGCCGCAGTACAGAATTATGCTCACACTCTGTCGTAATCACATGATCGCCCGGCTTCAGGATCCCCATAATCGCCGTGTTCAGCGCCTCCGTGGCATTGGAGGCAAAAGCGATTCTCATGGGATTTGAAATATGAAAAAGTTCAGCCAACGCCTCTCTTGTATCATAAATGATACGAGAAGCCTGAAGAGTCGGCGCATGGGCCCCTCTTCCGGCATTTCCCATGACCGCAAGAGCCTCTGTCATTGCCTGTGTCACTCCCGGCGGCTTCCAGAGAGTGGTTGCCGCATTATCCAGATAGATCATGGCTTAACAATGTGTCCGGCCTGCATCATCTTTTCCACGATGCTGTACATATTGGTCACACTTCCGACCATCAGCTTATCCTGCAGGCCATAATGATTCATACAGGTTCCGCAGGTCATAATTTCCACGCCCTGTGCCTCCAGAGACTTTAAATCCTCCAGCTCCGGAGATTCCTCACAGGTTAAGAAAGCCCCGGAATTATAAAACAGAACGGTGGACGGGAGGCTGTCCTGCTGGGTCAGAGCATAGATAAAGCCCTTCATCAGAATTCTTCCCAGCTCCTCGTCGCCGCTTCCCATATAACGGGAGGAAATCACCACCAGGGTATCTCTCCTACCGTCCGGGATACAGCTTACGCAGGCCTCCTGCCGCTCTCCCGTTACACCGTTTTCCCCGGACATCGTTTCCCCCTGATTTGTTTTCTCCGGATTCGTCTCTCCCGTTCCGGCTGCCGATCCGTTGTCCTGTACCGAATCCATACCTTCAATAGTCATCACAACCCGGTATTTTCCCTCCTCCAGCTTTTCCGACTTCACGCCGTACTGCTTCTGATTTGCCATTTTCGTCAGATTCTGCACCGCAATTTCATTGTCAACCAGTACCTCCACACAGCCGTTTCCGTTCAGCCCCTTGATAGCATTCTTCGTCTTTACAACCGGAATCGGGCATGCATCACCCATTGCATTTACTGTAATCATAGTCTTTATCCCTCCACATAAATTTCTTTTTCCTGTTTTTCTATGATTTCTCCCACCTGACGGGCAGGCAGGCCCGCCTTTTGCAGCTCCAGAAGAAGGGCATCCGCCTCATCCGGGCTGACCGCGATCAGCAGGCCTCCGGATGTCTGAGGATCGAATAATACCTCTTCCATGGCAAAATCCACATTTTGAAAGGATACCTTATCCCCTGCAAAATTCCGGTTCCGCTGGCCGGCCGCAGTCAGAAGAAACTCATCCGCATACTGAAGCGCCTCTGTAATGACCGGTATCTGCCCGGCATCAATCCGGCAGGAATGCTTTCCGTCCATCATCTCATGGAGATGGCCGAGGAAACCGAACCCGGTCACATCTGTGCAGGCGTGAACCTCAAATTTCCGGCAGATCTCCGCGGCATATTTATTTAAAGCCGTCATCGAGTCAATCGCCTCCTGCATCGCTGCTTCGGAGGCCTCCTGTACCCGGCCCGCCGTACAAACAATCCCGACTCCCAGTTTTTTCGTCAGAATCAGCTTATCCCCTGTCCTTCCGCTGTTGTTGGGATACATCTTATCCGGATGCACAATTCCCATAACCGAAAGTCCGTACTTTACATCCGTATCCGCAATGGAATGGCCTCCGGCCAGTGTTCCTCCGGCCTCGATCACCTTTTCCGACCCGCCCCGCATGATTTCTCCCAGAATATTCAGATCCATCTTTTCCGGAAAGCAAACAATATTTAAGGCAGTCTTCACCTCGCCGCCCATGGCATAAATATCACTCAGCGCATTGGCTGCCGCAATTTTCCCAAACGTATAAGGATCATCCACCATCGGCGGAAAAAAATCCAGCGTCTGCACAATGGCCGTATCCTCCGAAATTTTATATACGGCCGCATCATCCCGGCTGTCAAAGCCTATCAGGAGTTTTTCATCCCGCTCCGCTTTCGGAAGCCGCTCCAGCACACGTGCCAGAACACCGGCCCCCAGCTTGGCCGTACAGCCTCCGCCTCTGCAAAATGTCTGTTTTTCTTCCATACCCTCACCTCAATACTTTCTCCGTTTCGCCGTCCCAGTACATTCCTGCGCTTCCAATAAGCTTAAGTAATCCCGACATTCTCAATCCCGCGGCTTTTTAAAAGGGCGGCAATTCTCTTTGCTGACTGTCTCCGTCTCTCATCCGAAGCCTTATTCAGTATAACATAATAGCCGCGGTCTCCGACACCCTTTCTTGTTCCTTCCGAAGAAGAAAGGATTTCGGTCAGGTCTTCCTCCGTCAGACACTCCGTCTGTTCCTTCCGAAGAAATGCCTCTGCCTGTTCCAGACGGAAGCAGACCTCCTTAAGCGGTCTTCCGATGCTGTCCATTCCCGCCACTCCAATCACGATATCGCTCTCCTCCAAAAGGACCGGCTCATGGGATGCCGGAACCTTGCAGGGCCTTCCCTTGGCCCCGTCAGCTTCTATCAGGACAATATCCGCTCCCGCCATGAATTCTTTCAGCCTGGCTGTTTCCAGACCTTTCAGCTTTCCCTCCGGCGCATCCTCTCCCGCCACAGCAAACCGCCGCTTTTGCCACAGCGCCATGGCTTCCCCGGGGCTTTTCGCGCGGTATTCGTCCGCCGGCCTTTTAATGTGGGTGGTGGTCGTCACCAGCACCTTACAGCCCCTTTGACAATAAGCTTCTGCCATTGCATACATCAGCGTTGTCTTTCCGCCTGCCCCCACGAGGGAAATTCTGTGGTTTTTCTCCGCTAAAAAAGGAAACGCAGGAAGCATCTCCGCTTCCGGATATTTCTGTTCCATTCTTCACCGCCATCCGTTTAAAAGCTCCGGATCCATGGATGCCATGGATCTCTGTCAAATACAGAAAGATACCCTGTCCCAAGGGCAGCGCTTCTGCCGGGACAGAATATCTTGTTTCGTTTTCTATTTCTTTCTCTCTCTAAACTGGCCGCATGTGCAGATTCCGTCATTCCTGCGCTCTCCTGTCATTTTACAAACTCCATGCACCCAGTAAACGCATTTGCTGCATCTGTGATTGGGATCTGTCATCCTTTTCCTCCTTCTTAAATACCGCCCCGGTATTCTCCCCGCTTTGCCATATACAGACAGGCATAAGCATTCTCTTCCGTCCGGATCAATATAGTATGGCACCAGCTTCTCCAAGGCTGCACCAAAAGCCCCGCTCCGGTCCGGCACGGCTATCACCGATACCGCACCTCCATTCAGCTTTGCAAATTTCTGATTGGCTCTTCTGTCCCGGACAGAAAACCGCTCGCTTCCTCCCACATGACTGTGCCACAGGCCGATCACCTTAGGCGGTGTTTGATACTGCCGGGCAATCCGGGCAGCTTCTTTGGTTTCCCGTGTTCCGTCCAACTCAAATCTGATGTCGGATTTTTCCCTCTGCTTCAGCGAAGGTACTGTGGCTGCTATTATAAAGCAGGTATGAAACCTATGGTATCCCAGCAGAACTCCGCCGACCTCATAACGGTTTCCTGCTCTTCGGATGGAGCTTGAAATTGCCCCTGCTGCATCTGCTGAGAATATCGCCCTCCGCTTCTTCCGTCTAAACCTCTGCAGCAATTACCGGATCCTCACCAAATACGAATGACCGCATTGCTGGCAGGGACTCTCGGCAATGTCTCCCTTTACAAGGCGCGGTCCGGGGGTAGTCCAGCCGCAGCGGGGGCATCGGAAATACTCACTGTAAAAAGTCAGCGACGGAATCTCCGGCATGGTTTTAGGGAATCTCCTGTTTTTTACCGCCTTTGCAAGCTTTACGATTTTCATATCTTCTCTCCTTTCTATTCTTGTATCAGAAAGCGCTTATCTGATACCGCAATCATAATCGGAGTCTGAAAAAAATTTTTTACTTCTTTTTCCTGCCTATCATCCGTTCCCACACCGTATCTGCCATGACCAAAAGCACCAGTCCCCAGGTTCCCAGCACCCGGATCGTGTACGAAAATTCCGAACGGAAAATCCGCTGCGACCATTCCGGATTCCAAAGCATCATAGTAAAAACACAGGCAAAGCAAATCTGATACGCAGCCTCCCGGAACGCCCCTTCTCTGTATTCCCCGGCCGCAGCCGTCTTCTCCCCTTCCCGCTCTTCTCTTTCCTGCTTCCGCACATCATGTTCCCCCCATCCGGTCATGAACAGCACAAAGGGAAGTGTCATATACACAATGGTGTACGAGCCGCTCCAGCTGGGGAAGAAAATCATAATCCCGGCCAGCAGCACCAGCTGCTTCCAAAGCGTTTTCTGAAACAGCACACAGAGACACGAAGCCGCAAAAAATACATAGGCAAGCTTTTCTCCCAGCGCAAACAGAGCAGAAACCTCACCGCCGAATCGTTCTCCTATCCAGATCGTCGCATAAGCCACACTCCGCAGATCGCCGCCCAGAATAAATCCTTCCGTGATGAATTTAAAGTTGTAAAGCAAAACCGGAATCTGACTCCAGCCGCCGAAAAACACAAAGGGCGCAAAAACCAAAAACAGGCCGTAAAGAGTCAGGCGGGCCGCTTCCTCCCACCGCCTCTGTTTCAGGTACAAAAGGCCGAATACGGCCGGATACAGCTTAAGAGCCGCTGCCGCCGCCAGGCATAAAAGCGCTGCCTCCCTCTTAACCGCAGATTCCGAACGTTCCAGCGCCACAAAACAGAATAAAAGGATCAGCACAAGAAACACCGAATTTCCCCGCTCATAAAGCCCGATAAAGGGCGCAGAAAGAAGAATCAGAAGAGACAGCCCCAGCTGTTCTCCCCGCCTTCTCTCCTTCATAAAATACTGCAGCACATAGGAAAAAATCAGAACCAACACTACCATATAGGTCACATAGAGATTCATTCCCAGAAGATTATCCCTCAGCCCGCTTCCGCCCGGGTCGTTCACCGCGCTGGAAGGAATAAATTTCCCCAACACGTAGTAAATCAGATAGGCAAAAGGCGGAAAGGTGGCAAATACGCTGGATTCATACACATGCTGCCGGTCCCGCACAAAGAGGATATGGCTGAAAAAATCCATGCAGTAATCCTTATAATAGTAAAAAAACGGTTTCAGCGCCTCTCCGTCTGTTTCCATAATCAGAAAAAACGAAACCGCAAAGCCCAAAAGACTCAGACAGTAAAACAGCCTCTTTCCCTTAAGCATCTCAAAGCTCCTTCCGCATTCATCCATCCCGCACGGAGACATGTCCTGACACACGCGCCCGCAGGCAGCGCTTTACTGCTCCGGATCAATGAACTCTTTTTCTAACCGCCATTATACAGCGAAATTTTCTTTGCTGCAATCCTATCCGTAAAAGCCTGATCATGCTCCACAAACAGCATAGTCAGCGGGCTGGCCGAAAGCAGCTCTTCCAGCTGCATCCGCGAAAACACGTCAATATAATTTAACGGCTCGTCCCAGATATAAAGATGGGCCTTTTCACACAGGCTTTTTGCCAGAAGCACCTTTTTCTTCTGCCCCTCGCTGTAATACTGCATCTCTTTTTCAAAGTGCTCCCCGGAAAAATCCAGCTTCCGAAGGATCGCCCGGAACAGAATCGGATCCAGCCCATATCGGACGGTAAATTCCGAAATGCTGCCGGACAGCCAGGAGGTGTCCTGGGATACATAGGAAATCACCAGCCCCGATGCTGTTTCCAGCCTGCCGCTTAACAGACACGGCCTGCGTGTCATCTCCAAAATATCTTCTGCTTCCGGCTCCGGGATTCGTTCCCTCTGCCTGCTGTTCCCGATCACTGCCTTAAGAACCGTAGACTTCCCGCAGCCATTCCTGCCGTCTAAAACCGCCTTTTCTCCCCGCCGCAGTTCAAAGGAAAGCGGACCGCATACAGAATGAAACGAGGCTGCCGGGTCGGCGCTTTCTTCCCCTGCCTCATATCCGAAGACCGCCTGCTCCAGCCGCACCAGAACCTCTTTATGATGCATGAGCGGCAGGATTTTTAAGGTATCTGCAGTTTCCACATCCTTTAAAAGCCCTTCCCGTTCCTTTGCCGCCCGCAGCATCCGGTTCTCTGTCGATTTCGCCCGTTTCATCATCTTGGCCGCCTTATGGCCGATGGCTCCGCGGTCAGGCTTCAGCCCTCCGATCCGGGTTCCCTTTTTCGTCTTTTCCACCCGTTCAGACCAGACCTCCGTCCGTTTTGCCGCTTCCCTTAAACGTCCGATTTCCTTTTTCAGCCGCTCATTTTCCTGCGCCTGTGAGGCATCCCGTTTTTCCTTATTTTCCCACCAGCTGGTGAAGTTCCCCTGCACCGCCTCAATGGTATTGCGGTTTAAAGACAGCACATGATCAATGCAGACATCCAGAAAAGCCCGATCATGGGACACCAGGATAAAACCGGATTTTCGGTTCAGATACCGGCTCACGGCCGCTCTGGCCGCCCGATCCAGATGATTCGTCGGCTCGTCAATCAGCAGGAAACGATGGTCCTTCAGGAAAAGCGCTGCCAGCATAATCTTCGTCCGTTCTCCGTTGCTCAGCGTCTCAAAGGGGCGGTACAAAACCTCTGCATCCGTCTCCAGAAGATTCAGCTCCCGAAAAAGCTTCCATTCCTCCAGCTCCGGCGCCATTTCCCCGATCAGTTCCATCGTCAGCCTTCCGGGCTCACGTACCGGAAAGGGAAAATATTCAAACTCCACAGAGGAAGAAATCGTCCCCCGATACTCATAAAGCCCCATCAGAAGCTTTAAAAAGGTGGTCTTGCCTCTTCCGTTCCGGCCGATCAAGCCCAGCTTCCAATCCGTATCAATCGTAAAAGAAACATCGTCAAAAATATCCTCGCTGCTCCCATCATAGTGAAATGTCAAATGATTAACCTGAATTTGTGACATTCTTCATCCCTCCAATCCGCATGCAGCCTGCCAAACCTCCCTCTTTGCCCTGTGCCGGATTCAAAAACGCGTTTCACTCGCACAAAAAAAGGATGCAAGAACCATTCCTGCATCCTGTCTTTTCCTTCTCAGGAGACGTGTACATTTCCAGATACAGCCGAAACAGCCCCTGGCTGCATCTGAATCACGTGTACAACGTGTCCGCCCGTTCTCTTCCCCCGGAAGAGCGGCGCCTGTATAATTTGAGAAAAAAGGAATCCAATTCTTGCACCGCACGGCAAACAGGGTGCATCCGCACCGCGCTCCATGCATTCTATGAAATTCATCATCTGCAAGAATTCATCTTCATCCTTTCATCTCCCATCTTGTATATTTGTTCGTACGGAAACCGCGTCCGAACCATTCGGCACCGAACCCTTCTGCTTTTCACAGCCTTTTGTTTCCGCTTTCAGCAGTATATCAGGAAAGAGCTCTCCTGTCAAGCGGCAATACCGGCCTCCGTGCAAGTCACAATACCGGCCTCCGTGCAAGTCACAATACCGGCCTCCGTGCAAGTCACAATGCCGGCCTCCGCGCAAGTCACCGGCACCGCATCCTGCCGCCCTCCTGATGCAAACCGCCGGCGCGGCATCCTGCCGTCTCCCGCGCAGACTCCCGTTCTACGCGATCTCCACTTCCCGGAATCCGCCTCCCGGCTTCAGCACGCAGATCCGGCGAAATCCGCTCTCCCATGCCGTTTTCAGCGCCTTATCAAAGGCAAAGCCGATATTCTCCGCGCTGTGGCTGTCCGAATTAATCATAATCCGGCCGCCCATGCTTTTCAGTTCCCTCAAAAGCACCCTCGAGGGATAGGGCTCCTGCCGATATCCCCGGGAAATCGCCCCTGTATTGATCTCAAAGGGAAGCCCCTCTGCATTCAGCTTTTTCATTGCCGCAAGGGCCGGCTCCAGATAGTCATCGCAGTTCTCGTCAAAATGACGGCCCCCCTCATTAAATTTTGTCAGCAGATCGAAATGTCCGATCCAGTCACAATGGGTCTTTTCATAGACCAATGCCTCTGTCTCAAAATAATCCTTCACAAAAGCGTACCAGTCCCCCTTCCACAGACGTTCTGCCGCATCCACCAGGATGCTTTCCCGATCGTCCACGGAAATATACTCCCCATTCTTACATACGCAGTGGGTAGAGCCGATGGCATAATCTGCCTTTTGAATCGGTCCCAGACAGTCCAGTTCAATCCCTACATAGACATTCATCCGCCCGGTATATTCCTCCCTGAGGCGATACAGCTCCTCTTTATACTCCTTAAACGCTGCATCCGACATCCCAAAGCCGGGATCGCAGAAAGAAAAATCTGCATGGCCGGACACTCCAAAATCCGTATAGCCTTTCCTGTAAGCCGCCTCCACCATCTCACGGGGCGTGTTTTTCCCATCGCAGAAGGTGGTATGTGTATGAAAATCTGCTCTCAGCATCCTTATCTCCATCCCAGCATCCCATATGCCTGTTCCATTCTGTCCTCAAACTGCTCATAAAAATCGCAGCCTGCCGCATACGGCGGCAGATAGAACACCTGCAGAACGAGAAGGTTAATCTGCCGTTCCCTCTCTGCGCTCTGAGATTTCTTTATCTCCTCCTGCAGATCCTTCAGGAAATAATGCCAGCGGCTGACAAAAGCCTCATACCGTCGCACATCCGGCGTATCAATCCATTTTTTCACCTTCACCTTGCTGCGGTTTTCCTTCCGGCACTCATGGATCTGAAGAAAATACCGGAAACTGTTATCCTCGTAAATTCGACCCAGGGGAAATAAACGGCAGATTCCCGGGCGGTACGGATGAATCGAACACCGTCCCTCTTCATTCAGAAACGTGCAGGCCTCTCCTTCCCCCGCCATAGCAAGGTTCGGAAGAATGATTCCGTCCACCACATGAAGCTCTGCCGCTCCGGCCATCAGCTCCTGGAAGCTCTTTCCAAGTCCAATCGTCATACGGTATACATCGTAAGGGTCCAAAAGAATCGAGCTGCCCATTCCCCGGCAGCACGCAGAACAGCCCGCGCAGTCCTCGCAGCCGGCCTTTACCATGTCATTTATCGTATAAAGCCTTCCATCGGAGACTTCCTTCATATCAATCTGTCGTTCCATCTTATGCCTTCCACTCCCGAATCTCTTTTAATCCCGGAATCAGCACCCTGGCGCTGGTCTCCAGGATAATCCGGCCCTTTTCGGCCGTCGCTCCGGACGGATCCCCGCCGATCCCGATGGGTTTTCCGTCTTTCGTCCTCCAGTCCTCAGATACCCACCCGATCGAAACATTTCCATAAGGCTTCAGAGCCTGATTGTGCTCAAAAGCGGTCGGAATGCCCGGCTCGGAAAGCTCCAGCTTTACCAGGCTTTCATCCACTGCCATCACCATGGAGGTCTCCATCTCACCGCCATGGAAATCCCAGACATTTCCCTCGGAAATCGTCGCCAGCACATCCGGATGGCTGAAAGCTCCGGAGGATAAGATAAAGGGTGAAATTCCCAGTTCGCTTCGAAGCTCCCGGCTCAGCACCTGAACGATGGGGGCATTTCCCCCATGGCATACCAAAAACGCCAGCTTCTTAAAGCCGTGGTGTGCCAGACTGACACTGATATCATAAAGCATATGATAGTAGGTGTCCGGTCTGAATGTAACAGAGCCGCAGAAATTCTTGTGCTCCGTGCTTAAGCCCACCGGGATCACCGGAAATACCAGCATCGGGAAATCCGCTTCCCCCTCTGCTGCCAGCTCCTTCCTGATAGCCTCCACCATTGCCTCGGCAATAATATCATCCGTTCCCAGCGGGGCCTGATTCCCATGCTGTTCCAGCGCACCCAGAGGAATCAGGACAATGGTCTCTTCCTTATCCACCTGCTCCATTTCCCATCTGGTCAGGTCACGGTAATTGCGTATCATAATCTGTCTCCTATACGGTCTTCGGCACAATCCGTGCAGCCAGCAGACGGCTGTAGAGCAGATGACCGACTACACAGTTAAGTCCAATCTTAATAATATTAAACGGAATCGTTGCCATGATAATAAAGCCGTTCAGATCCTGAATAGCCGGATTGACAGCAGCAACCATACGAATCACCTCATTGAGCGGCAGGTTCATGGCCTTTGCGTACAGCGGCAGTGTAATAAATGCGTTGCAGAAGCAGGCAAAAACAGTCCGAATCACCACGCTGCATACCAGAGCCTCCACAGCGGCACGCCTCGAAGCGCCTCTCTTCTGATAAATAAACCAGAGCGGAACCACAAAGAGCACAACGCCGATCAGATTGGCGAACTCGCCCACATACATGGTATTCGTTCCCACCGTAAAGAGCTTAATCAGAATCTTAATCACTTCCACACAGGACCCGGATACCGGTCCCATCAGAAAAATAGCCACGATGGACGGCACATCACTGAAATCCACCTTATAAAACGGCGGCATAAACGGTACGGAAAACTCCAGCGACATCAGCGCTCCGGCCAGAGCTGCCAGCATACCTGTGTAAATTAATTTCTGAACACTCCATTTTGTTTTCGTATTGGTTTTCATGTTCCATTCTCCCTTCCTGTTTCGAAATTGTAGGTTTTCCTGCAAATCATGCAATTCTGCAAATTTCCTAAATTCCCCAAAAAGAGTCTTTTTGAAGGCCGCATCCGAATGCCTCTCCCGATTGGATTACGCATAAAAATCCCAGGTCTCGGGACCTGGGATTTGATTCTGCCTTCTTCAAATTCGGATTTCCGCGGTTTAAAGCCTCAGCTGATGCAGCAGCCTTTCTTCCAACCATGTCTATCCGGTCATTTGACTCCGCGTCTTCTCTCATCCAGACTATACTGTCGGTTTCGGAATCTCACCGAATCCACCGCAAAAGCGGGTCGCGGACTATACCGCCGGTAGGGAATTGCACCCTGCCCCGAAGAACTTATTCATTTGTCACTATAAAATTATCACATATCCGTTCAATTGTCAATTCGAAGATCGCTGCCGGCACTCTTCCACAATCTTTTCCATCTCTTCCCACTTCTTCTCCATATCAGCCACCAGGGCAAACTGGGTCCGGCAGCGGTCTAAATTGTGGTTTTCTCTGGAGGTTTTAAAGTAGGTATCTCCCTGGAGGTAATCTGTCAGGAAGCGCATTCCGCACTCGTAGGTCATCAGCTTTGCGCCCATGGGAAGCATCTTTACCTCTTCCTCCGTCAGGCTTCCCTGGCATCCCTCCAGATATCCTCTGGTGTAAATCTCAAACAAAGGCAGGGACAGGCCCGCCTTGGAGGCATCCGGATCATCCTCAGCGGCGGTATTGGCGCCGAACCGGATGGAATCACCGAAATCAAAGATGGAAAGTCCCGGCATAATCGTATCCAAATCAATGATGCACAAAGCCTCACCCGTGGCATCATCAATCATGATATTGTTTAACTTCGTATCATTATGAGTTACCCGCAGCGGCAGACGGCCTTCCTTCAGCATCTGCATGGCGCAGCCCGCCTCATCTTCCCGATCCAGAACAAACTGAATCTCTTTCTGTACGGAAGCAGCCCGGCCGCAGATATCCTCGGTCACTGCCTTTTTAAAGGTTTCAAGCCGTACCGGCGTGTTGTGGAAATCGGCAATCGTCTCGCTCAGCTCCTTGGCCGGGTACGCTGCCAGCTGGCGCTGAAACCGTCCGAAAGCCCTGGCGCTCTGATAGAAGTCCTCTGGCTTTTCCACCGTATCATAGCAGGTGGCTCCGGCAATAAAAAGGTAAGAGCGCCAGTATTCGCCGTCACTGTCGATGCAGTAATCCGCTCCGTCCTTTGCATAAACCAGATTCAGAGTCTCCCGCAGCGGATCTCCGCCTTCCCGCTCAATCTCAGCACGAAGAAATGCTGTTACCCCGCGGATATTCTTCATCAGAGAAGCCGGCTCCTTAAATACATCCCGGTTCATCCTCTGCAGTATGTAGGCATGACTGCCGTTTTCATCCTCTGTCTTTACTAAGAATGTATCATTGATATGGCCGTGACCGTAGCGGGAATATTCTTTCATTTCCCCCTCATAGTCCATGCAGCCTATCACCTCTTCTACCTTCAGTTTCTCAGCACCGCTCATTTATCTGTCCTCCCAGAGTTTTTCCGGATAAATTCTGCTATCCTTCATACCCTGAATCGCATCCATAACCATCTGCTTATCTTCCTTATAGGTCACGCCGTACCAGCGATCCGCACTTTTCAGCACCGTAACCTCTGCCTTGTCTTCCTTCAAAAGCTCATCCACTACAAAAGGAAGGAAGTATTCGCATTTGACAGGATTCACCGGAAGATTCTTCTCCAGGAAGGGGACAAACCGTGCTTCCAGTTCCTTTAACATGCTGGCCGTAAAGCCCCACATATTCATCGAAACCGTGGTTCCCTGCGGCAGGAATTCCCAGGTTTTTCCGTCATCCTCTGTAAACTCCGCCCGATCCCCGTGCTTTTCAATCCGGGTTCTCTCGTGAATGTCCCGAAGCTTCCGATTCTCATCCATGCTGCAGACGCCGCGGGCCACATGACCGTTCTCTGTCAGAGTGTTGTAAAGCTCATAGCCTACCATGGTGTACTGATATTTGTCATTGTCCCCCTGGGATTCCAGCTGATCGTAAATCTCTTTGAAGGCCGACTTTCCATAATAGTCATCTGCATTGATCACCGCAAAGGGACCGTCAATCAGGTCCTTGCAGCAGAGAATCGCATGGCCGGTTCCCCAGGGCTTTACTCTGCCTTCCGGTACCGAAAAGCCATTCGGCAGCTTATCATTCTCCTGATACACATACTCCACCTTCACATGCTTTTCCATGCGGTTTCCGATGTGCTCCTTAAAATCCTTCTCAATGGACTTTTTGATAATAAAAATAACCTTTTCAAAGCCTGCCTCAATGGCATCATAAATAGAAAAATCGATGATCAGATCGCCGTCCCGATCCACAGGATCAATCTGTTTTAAGCCTCCGTATCTGCTGCCCATGCCAGCTGCCATAATCACTAATACTGGTTTTTGACTCATGATTTTCTTCCTTTCTTTCATACTCTGTCTGCACAAATTTTCTTTTAGCCCTTCACACCGCCGCCTGTAACACCGGCAATGATCTTCTCTGACAGCAGGATATACAGAATAAAGGTCGGCAGGAATACAATAATAACCGCTGCGAACATTCCGGCCCAGTCTCCGGTGTATTTCATGGAGTTAATCATGGAATACAGTCCTACCGCGACCGGACGAATCCGATCGGAGTTTCCGAAAATCAGGGAAATGAAATACTCATTCCAAACGTTGATAAAGTTAAAAATCGTAACGGTGATAATACCCGGCTGTGCCATAGGAAGCATAATCAGCCAGAAGGTCTTCATCGGGGAACAGCCGTCAATGGCCGCTGCCTCCTCGAATGCCCTCGAAATATTGGCAAAGAAGGTTAAAAGGAAAATCGTCGTATACGGTACATTAATACCCACATAGAGGAAAATCAGGACCGCGCGGTTGGAAATCTCATGATTTAACATATCCATGCCGGCCACCAGGCCAAACAGCGGAAGCACAATCATAACGACCGGCACACCCATGGCCGATACAAAACCGGTCTGAATCGCCTTGTTTGCCACAAATTTAAAACGGGACAGTACATAAGCTGCCGGCGCGCAGATGAGGATCAAAAGCGTGCAGGCAATAATGGAGTAACCCAGAGAGTTTATAAAGAACGTGGAAACATTGGAGTTATTCCATGCCTTTGCAAAATTCTCGAAATGAATCCCCTGGGAGAAAATATCACCGGAGAAGATTGCCTTTGTAGTGGAAAAGCTGGCAGCAAGCACCCAGCCCAGCAAAACAACGGTAAATAATACCCACAGGATCAGAATCAGGTAACCGGGGGCAAGCTTAAGCTCTTTGCTCCAGTTTACGCGCTCACGCACTTTCTTTTCTTTCGCCATGCTTAAACCTCCTTCCTAGAATTCCAGATCATCATCTTTCAGCAGGTTATTGCACAGCCAGAAGATGAGAACGACACAGACACTTAAGAGCACGCCGACTGCGGCGCCCAGACCCGAATTTCGTTCGGTTACGCTGTTTCCTGCGCCGAAGATCTGCATATACATATATACCATCGGAGTGATGGTCTGATTATCTGCGGTAACGGTGGAAAAGAGCTGCGACCATACGAAGAAGCCGACGCTCGTAACGCTCCACATAGTAATATTCGTTTTAAATACGCCCTTTAAAAGCGGCAGAGTAATGTAGCGGAACTGACCCAGCTTATTGGCGCCGTCCAGAGTAGCCGCCTCAAAATAATCTTCACTGATGCGCTCAATGCCGCTGATGAAAATCAGCATATGATAGCCTACCATACCAAAACAGTAGGCAAACAGCAGCGCATAAAATTTATGATCCGAATCCAGCCACTGAATCTTCGCCAGCGACTCCATGCCAAGTTTCCTGAATACAGAAGACAAAAGGCCATAACGGTTATTGTATACATACTGTAACCACATGGTAGCCAGAGCCACGGCGCTGACTACGTTCGGCAGGTAGATCATGGCCCTAAAGAAGCTTTTTCCGCGGATTCCGCTGGTGATAATCACTGCAAACAGAAGCGCCAGGGACATTACGATGATTCCGCCCAGAAACCAGATACGGAACAGGTTCCACATAGATGTGCGGAACAGCGTGGTATTCATCAGCTTCACATAGTTATCCAATCCCGTGAACTGCCACTTGGAAACTGAGTCGGTAATGCCTTCAATCTTAAAAAAGCTCATTACCAGCGTTCGGCAGATCGGATATAAAAAGACTGCGATAAACATGAATAAAGCCGGTGCCAGAAACGTGACAATCATTGCTTTGTTCTTCTTCAAGCCGTTTCCCCCTCTTTTCTTTTTAAATTTGTAATTATTCATAATAGGGCATCTTCTTGAAGACAAATGTCATTCAAGAAGCATCGGAGGTTCCTCCGATGTAAAAACCGGCGGAAAAAGCTGCTTATAAGCAAGCTTAACACAGCTTTTTTCGTCTGTTTTCCCGCCGCTCTGAACAGTTACTTGGATTTTTAAAAAACATGGTGGCACCGATTTCTTATCGCTGCCACCATGTAACATCTCACATTACTGCTTTAATGCTGCTACGAAATCTTCTGCTGTGATAGAACCGCCAAGGAGTTTTAACATGTTCTCTTTAATGATAGGAGTCATGTCTGCGTTGTCCTCGCCGCCTGCTGCCCACGGATAGCGGACTGCCAGCTGCTCCATAACCGGCTGTGCACACTGTACCATAGCCGGCCACTCTGTATTGTTGGAGTCGGACGGGATACCGATACTCATCTCAGCTAACTTCGCATCGTATTCGCCTTTTGTAATCTTGCAGATTAACTGGAAGGCAGCCTCTGCGTTCTTGGAATTCTTGTTGATTGCGAAAACCTGTGCGCCGTAGTTGGAAGCCTCAACGCCGTCTGTGCCGCCCTCTAATGCCGGATAGCTGAAGCATCCCCACTGGAAGTCGTCGCCTGCGATATCCTTAACCTCGTTCGGAAGCCAGGAACCGTTTAAGTACATAGCAGCCATTCCGCCTGCCAGCTCAACGCTCTGACCCTGCGGCCATACGTTGGAAGCGATGTTCTCGGAGAAGTAGCCTTTTGCTGCAAAATCAGCAAAATCGGTGGCCAGCTGAAGGATAGCCGGGTCATCCCACTCCTCGTTCTTTACGATCTCGGAAGCTCTCTCATAGCCTACGAGACGGGATAAATGATAACCGAATAAGCTGTTGATGTAAGCGTCATCATCGGTAATCGGAATATATCCTGCTTCTTTAATCTTAGCGCAGGCTGCATCCAGCTCAGCCCAGGTAGTCGGAGCCTCGGTCACACCTGCCTCTTCAAAGATTGCCTTGTTGTAGAACATAGCAAATACGTTCGGCTGATAAGGAATGGACTTTAAGGTGCCGCCGCCAACCTCACGGCAGGCTGCAATCAGTCCTGCATTGGCAGTTGCCTCATAATCAGCTGCTGCTGCCAGTTCTTCCAGATCCATGATATACTCGCCCCATGTCTTATTTACACGGTCGATATCCTCATCGAATAAGTCAATGTTGGTTCCTGCATCCAGTGCCGGCTGTAAGCCCTCGCGGATACCGGTACGGCCTTTGAACTGTACATCTACTGCGATGCCGGTCTCAGCCGTGAATGCGTCAATAGCTTCTTTGATTGCCTGTCCCTGCGGCTCGGTAGCCTCCCACATGGACCAATATACGATAGTTCCTTCAGCGGCCGGTGCTGCTTCCCCGCCTTCTGCAGCCGGAGCCTCTGCCTGAGTCTCAGCCAGTGCTTCTGTCTTGCTGCCGCAGCCCGCCAGCATGGATACCGCCATAGCGGCTGTCAGAAGTACGCTCAATGTTTTTTTCTTCATATACTTTCCTCCTTAACACTTTTAGTGAATTTTCACATTTAGTGCAATTCATACTTTTATGATATTATACTAATTGCCAATTTTCTTTATACAAAACGTTCCCTTTTTTGCACTTTTAGTTTTTTATGCTTTACATGCCGTACGGACATGGTATAAAATAAAGTCAATCCTGCAGACAAGGCCTGAAAAATGACGCACAGATACATCCTCTCGGAAAGGAGAATACGATGGGATATCAGTTTACAGAATTGAAAGAAGAACTCAGCATTCACCGCATTGTCAGCATCCATTATTTCGAATATATGAGTGATTTCTCCTTTCCCGGGGAATCCCACAATTTCTGGGAATTTCTCTATGTAGATAAAGGGGAGATTCTGGTCACCTCCAATCGGGAACAGCTTACCCTGACCCAGGGGCAGATTATCTTTCACAAGCCCAATGAGTTCCATGCCCTGGCGGCTAACCATGTCATCGCCCCCAATCTGGTGGTCATTGCCTTTGAGGCCGTGGAACCCTGCATGGCCTTTTTTGAAAACAAGATCCTAACAGTAGGAGAAAGCGAGCAGATACTTCTTGCTCAAATCATCTCAGAGGCCCGTGAAACCTTCGAAGGACCCATGGACGATCCGTATATGGAACGGCTCATCCGAAGGGAAAACGCTCCCTTTGCTTCAGAACAGCTTATCAAGATCCATCTGGAGCAGTTTCTGCTTCAGCTGTTCCGCACCTTTGCCATACACCCTTTTTCCGCCGGAGCCGCCCAGATACATCCGAGCGGCACGCTGACATCCCTGTCTTTATCAGACAGCAGCGCTGTCTTTGCGGATATTCTGCTTTATCTGGAAGAGCATATCAGTGAACCTCTTACGATCAATCAGATCTGCCGTGACAATTTAATCGGAGTGTCTCAGCTCAAGCGGGTCTTCCGCACCTGCCAGGGCAGCGGTGTCATCGAATGCTTTAACCGCATGAAAATCAATGCCGCCAAGCAGATGATCCGAAACCGTCAGATGAATTTCACCCAGATTGCCGATGCGCTGGGGTATACCTCAGTCCATTACTTTTCCAGGCAGTTCAAAAAGCTTACGGATATGACGCCTACCCAATATCGGGCTTCGATTATGCATCGGGCGAAGCATCCGAAAAGATAGCCGTCCCGGCCGGAAACCATCCATGATCTGCGCGGCCCCGGAGCATTGTCCGGGACGGACCGCCTGCATCCGTCATATAAAGGAGACATATAGTGAAAAATTTAAAGAACCGGATACTGGAGCTTGGTATTATTCTGGCAGGCAATTTAACGCTGGCCTTTGCCACAGCCTGCTTTATTCTTCCCTACAATATTGTAACCGGCGGCGTGGCCGGTGTAGCCGTCGTTTTAGAGCCCTTATTCCACATACCGGCCCAATGGACCATCAACGGCATCGTACTCATTATGTTTGTGCTGGGTTCCTTCTGCCTGGGCAGGGATTTTGCAATCAAAACCGTCATAAGCTCCATCGCCTATCCTTTGTTTCTCAATATCATCATGGCGTTTCCCCTCTCCATGCCGGCCGATCTGGATCCCATCCTGGCCAGCCTTTACGGCGGCATCTTCACCGGCCTGGGGGTCGGCCTGGTCATGCGGACCGGCGCCAGTACCGGAGGTATGGATATCCCGCCGCTTGTGGTCCACAAATACACCGGTCTTCCGCTCTCCAGGCTGGTCTTTATAACGGATGTACTGACCGTGGCTCTGGGACTGATTGCCTACGGCGCTGTCAATGTACTGGTTGGGCTAATCTCCGTTTATACCGGAAGCAAGATGATCGATATGGCTCTCACACTGGGGGCTAAGCATTCCAAATCGCTGGAGATTATCTCCAGCCAGTATGAAAAGCTCCTGCCCTATATCCATGATGATTTATACCGGGGAACCACTCTGATCGAGGCTGCCGGCGGCTATACCAATGAAAAAAAGAAAATTATCCTCACCGCCATTTCCGCGGATCAGTATAACCGCCTGATTCAGCATGTGTATTCCGTGGACAAGGAGGCATTTGTCATTGTGCATGACGTACTGGAGGTGCGCGGGTATGGATTTACGTATGAATAACAGGAATAAACTGCTGATACCATAATACAATCAAAAAAGAGTATGACACGAAAGTCCCGGACTTTCTATCGAGGAGGACAAAAAATGGGAAAGGTAATTGTACTGGTCGGAAGTGTGAGAAAGGGCGGCAATACCGAGCGCCTGGCACAGGCCTTCGCAGAGGGCGCCGGACAGAACCACGAGGTAGAAATCATCTCCGTCGCCGACTACAGGGTGAATCCCTGCATTGGCTGCAATTCCTGCTTTGAGCGGGAGGGCCATGGATGCTTTCAGCAGGATGATATGCAGAAGCTCTATCCGAAGCTGGCAGAGGCGGATATCATCGCAGCGGCATCTCCGGTCTATTTTTACGGAATCAGCGCCCAGCTGAAGGCGCTCGTGGACCGTCTGCATACCCCGTTCCGCAATGAGTTTAGGGTAAAAAAGCTGGCACTCCTGCTGGTGGGGGCCTCACCGCTTCCGACTGTGTTCGATTCCATCAAGGTACAGTATCAGCTCATTCTCAGCTATTTTAATCTGGAGGACGCAGGAATGGTGCTGGTGCGCAGCGTGAAGGAAAAGGGCGATATCGAGGGGCATCCGGCACTTGAAGAGGCCCGGCTGCTGGGCGGGAGAGTCTGACATGTGACGGGGCATGGACTCATTGCCGGGGTCCTTTCCCGCACGCATTGGCAAGCACTGCAGAGGATATGGTACATAAAAATATTAGAGTATCAGCCAGATATACAGTAATAAAGAGGAGAGCTTTACTATGACAGTAGAAGAAAAAATTGTCTGTTATGCCAAAGAACGGGCAGAAAATCTAACCATTGATGCCGTGTGCCTGGGTGTCGGTTATACAGGCGTCATACTTTCAGACGGCTTTGGCGGCACAGCCTACACCTTTCGGGAACACTTAGGCGCCTCCTGCGGTGTTATCCGCCATGCAGGAAGCTTAAAGGGCCGGCCCGCTTCCCATGTTATAGACTGGATGCTGAGTGAAAACCCGGCGGAGGCATCTATCGGAGCGGCTGCTGTGAATGCAGTTCTGAACCGCGGCTATAAGCGGGGAAGCAATATTGCAGAGGCTGTTTCCTGCCATCCGGATGATCGGATCGGCATGGTCGGCTGGTTCTGCCCCCTCGTCTGGAAATATCAGGAGGCGGAGATGTTTTATATCTTTGAGGAAAAGGCAGCTTCCTGCCCGCCTTCCGGAAAGGCGCAGATTCTGGAAGCTGAAAAGGCTTATGACCTTCTTCCGGCATGCAATAAGGTCGTGCTCACCGGAACCAGCTTTATCAATAAAACAGCAGATCGTCTGCTTTCCGCCTGCACCAATGCAGAGGAAATCATCCTGGTCGGCGCCAGCACCCCGATGTGCCCTGAGGTTCTTCGGGAATATGGCGTCACGGTCCTGGCCGGAACGCAAATTACAGATGCCGGGCGCATGCTTCGGATCGTGGCAGAGGGCGGCGGAGGCATGGATTTATCGCCGGCTTCGGAGAAGCTGCTGGAGCGGATCTAGAGACAGGGCGCATCCCTTGTCTCTGGATTATACCTTGCCCGCAGATACTCAAGCGGAGTCCGTATGGACGCAGTTATCTTTGTTCCCTTCCCTTATGGATGTGGTCCTTGTTGGAGACACAGAGACACTCTTCACATTTTTCTTGAATATACAGCCAAGTATATTATAAAAATGGGGTTGTCGCACCAATTCTCAGTACGGCAACCCTATATTAATCTCTTACGTTATAAAACTTATTTGTCGTTTATCTCAATCAGGAACAGCATTTAGTTTATCTATTCCCTCCTCTATAATCTTTTGTTAAATTCTTTAACAACACGCTTAAATCTTCTTCTGTTTTGTTATCAAATCTCTGTTATCAATCAAAAATTCTCGTAATATCCTGATACCGGTTGATGACACGATAAATCTCTACATACTCGCTACTTACCTTGTAGATAATTACATAATCGTCCCATACCGCATATTTATAATCTGTCCGAAAGCTGACTCGTTTGGAAAGCTCTGAACCCATTCCCGGAAACATCTGGAGATTCTCAAATTTACCATAAATCTCCTTTATGATCTTTGCAGCGTATTCTTCATTATCTTCTGCGATATAATCCCGGATATTCTTCAGATCCTTTGCAACAATCGAATTGATCCGCAATTTTAACATCTTATTCGTATACGGTAAATCACTAGTACCGTGCTAGTTTCACTAAAATCTGAGATAATCGACTCTGAAAAAACTAAGTTTTTCTTGAGGAGGATGATCTCATGGATAAATCAACACATCAAATCCGGTG
>Ga0129308_1000596_pt1 | contig 50953 bp, 51 predicted proteins | sample L827metagenome_FD_94440 | JGI IMG/M metagenome (GOLD analysis project Ga0129308, IMG submission 94440) | Ring-tailed lemur group fecal microbial communities from Wisconsin, USA - L827 metagenome | ecosystem: Host-associated > Mammals > Digestive system > Large intestine > Fecal | place: USA... | reverse complement strand
ATCGTCTTTGTTCAGCAAAGCGTTGGAGGAGATATCATAAGCTTCGTCTTCGTACTTGGTCACTGCGGTGGCCTGGGTAGCCAGCTCATTGGTGGTACCCTGCTCGACGTAGTGAACGATGACGTTGTGCTGCGCCTTGCGGATATTCTCGACTTTAATGGTCAAGCCGTTCAGGGTAACGCCCGAAGGAGCAGTGCCTACAAATTCTAATCCGGTGCAGTCGGCTTTCAGTGTTACAACAAATTCCGATACGCCGTTGTAAGTTGCGGGAACAGTGCTTTCTGTTACGGTGTAATTTTCGCCGTAGGTAAAGGTCAATGCCGAGGTGCTGTTTTTACCGTCCCCTTGATCGGCAGCTTTCTCCTGCCCGTTCACAGTGAACACTGCGCCTTCCAGCGCATCGCCGTTTCCATCGACCTTTTCAATGCGGATACCGGAAACCGATTTCGCCGCATAGACATATTCAACGGTCTGTTTGCCTTTTTTCACCGGCAGCTGATAGGAGCTATCTTTCAGATAAGCCGCGTCAAATGCGGTTTTGCTCATTTCAACGCCGTTTACTTTTACGCTTTTCAGTTCATAGCCCGCGGGCGCCGCAATCGGAGCGGAAACAGCATAAGGCGTCTGGGGGAATGCAGCGCTGCCGACCAGTGTGTTTCCAACCGACTGGGTCGTACCGGACACACCCTTCGGAAGGCCGCTGGATGTTACTTCCAACGTACCGATTTCGATTACCGCAGTAGGTACCGGGAATTTGAGGGTCTGAGTTTCTCCCTCTTTGTTTTGATAGGTCAAAACAGCGGATTCGTTCAACGGAACATTAACAGAATCGCTGGTAGCGCCGGACACGGCGGTAGGATCCAGTTTGACCTTGTAGGTCATTGTTGCACTGCCGGATACATACGAGCCGGTGTTCCAGTTGATGGAATCGCCGCTGACACTGACCGACGGCTTCGTCGGTGTCGGCAGAGAATCGGTAGGATTCAGAGAAGTGGGGCTGTAGGAAATATCCGATTGCTCGGTGATCAGGTTCACCATGCCGCCCATCACGTCAGCAACCGCGCCGTTGTTGATGACCCACAGGATGGAGTTCAGAATATTGTTGAAGATGCTGCCGAGGTCAGCACCGACAGCATAGTGGTATTTGCTGGAATCAGAAGCGATGTTCTGCAGACATTCTACCTCGGTGGTAAAGCCAACCGTATACAACTCAAAGTTGGTTTTGTGGCTGTTTTTGATGGTAGTCGCACGGTTTTCTGCCGCAGTGGCAGCATATCCGCCATCGGAGCTGGAATCGGAACCGTCTTCGCTGTATACGTTAGGCTGACCGTCAGACAGCAGGATCATAAACTTCTGGTTGGCGGAGCCGCTGTCGCCGGTGGGATACAGGGTTTTGTTGCCCTGGATTAGCCCCGCCTCGATATTGGTGCCGCCAGAGTGTCCCTTATAGTAACCGCTGTCGATGCTGTTACTGTCAAGCCCGCTCATTTTATTGGCGTTGATGGCGTTTTTGATGGCGGTGACGTTTGCTTGGTTCACTTCGCCGTCCTCATTCAGAATGGAGGTCAGCGCCAGCTTTTGCTTGCTAAGTCCGCCGAACTGCACAACGCCAATTCGGGCATTAATGCCTTTGGTGACCAGAGAATCGACCAATGCCACCTGTGCCTTCTGGGCGATTTCCCGGCGGGAGCCGAGATCGCTGGATCCCTGTTCCTGCGTACAGGAAGCGGGATGGTTTTCCCCTTCGTAGTAGTGGTAGCAGTTCGAGCACCACCAGCCCTTTGTGACTTTGCGCTCAACAATGTTTGTAGAACGGCAGTCCTCACATTGCCAGCGACCGGTGATAAGGCCGCCTTTCCACTCGATATCATTGCTGCCGCATTTCGCGCAGACGCGGTTGGTTTCTTCGTCCGCGCGGAAAGAAGTGCTGCCGCAGACTTCGCCGCTGCCGTAAACATGTTTATCCATGCTGTCGGAATAGTCGGTGACCAGCACGATATCGATTTGCGGTTTTGCGGTAGTCGAACCGCCGCCGGAAATCTGCAAGGTCACTTCCCATTCGTCGATGGCCGTCTGTACCGCGGTTTTGGACAAAGTCACATTATCCGCCGGGTTGACGACGGCATCAGGCGTCAGAGTGGCTTGCGCTGCGTGAGCAGTTGTCAGCGCGCCGCCGGGGATCAGGGTGATCACCAGCAGAATGGCCAACAGACAGGAAGCAAGCCGTTTTAGATGTGTCATAGTGTTCCTCCTCTTTCCTTCTAAACTGTGCCGGTTGCTGATAAAGCGATACAGCCCCGGACTATTCCCAATCCACCGTGTCGCTGCCGCTGGATTCAGCCAAAGCGTTATCCATCAGCTTGATCATTTCCAGCGCACTGCGGAATTGCTGAATCTTTTTGTTTTCCATCCAGGCGATGGTTCCCTGCCAGGTGGCGTTTTGCCGGAACTGTACCTGAATGGTAAAGGTAGCTTTTTCTCCGTTTTTGGAGTGAAGAGCTTCTTCCGTCATAAATCGGGTTACCTCCTTTTCTGGTTGCCGTTGATCAGATTTTTTGGCCTGCCAGGCGCGGTATTGGTAATATGCCTGCGGGCACTGCATCCGGTCCAAAAAGCGGTCCATAACATTAATCAGGGAAAGATACCCAAAAAAAGCAATTCGCTCAGGCATATATGGATTGTATAAAAACCCGGACGGTTCGCCGTCTTGGACGCTGTCCACACAAATCTGCGTTTTGGTAATGTTGACGGATCGCTGAACAGTGTCTAATGCCTTCAAAGAACCCCTCCTTTCTGATTGGTATGGCACCAGTATAAAAGATACCGGTCATAAAACGGTCACAAATCAAAAAAAGAGCCTGCTTTTTAGCAGACTCTGAAAATTTTTATTTGCCGGGCCGGTCAGAAACGTTCCTGCATGCAGATGGGGTCCATGGGCTGCAGCTTGGGATGAATCCGCACGGCGATCCGGGGATTTTCCCGCTTGAAACGGCCGAGAATGCGGTCCTGCACCATCAGGCTGTTTTCAAAGGTGAGGGAGGAGAGCATTACTACAAACTGTGTTGCGCTGAACCGGGATACAACGTCGTTGCGGCGCAGGCTGTGCAGCAGGCAGTCCCGCAGCCGGTCCATGCTGTTGTTCAAAAGCTTGATAGCGGGAATCTGCCCCTGCGTGTCGGTGACGGTCAAAAGCAGCAGAAAAACAGATTGGCCGGTGCGCTCGGCGGCCCGGGCCTCCAGCCGGTAGATGTTTTTGAACACCTCGTATTCGCAGAAGAAAGCGCCGTATGCCAGCGAGGCTTCCCGCAGGTCCTCTTTGATGATTTCCAGATCGGTTTCCACGTGCTGAACGTTTTTGATGATCTCGCGGTACAGATTGCGCAGCCGCTCCGAGGGTTTTACCCCCAGTTCCCGGTAAAACAGGCTGGTCACATGTTCATAGTGGGCCATGGCGCGCTGTTGGTTGCCCATCGCGATCTGCGCCAGAATCAGCGCTTCGTGGAAAGATTCCTCAAACTGATCGATCACAATGGCCTGCTGGGCGATGTGGGCAATTTCCTGGTAACGCCCGGCATCCATCAAAAGGCGGATGGTTTTCTCCACGCATTTTACATACAGGCTGTGATAATAGGTGGAAAGCGGGACGACCCATTCTTCAAAGGCGGACTTGGGCAGCAGGTCTCCTTTATAATAGGAAAGCGCCTGCATATAAAGGTCCAGTTGCTCGGCGGACTGGCTTTCCTTTTCGTCCGCCTCGCGAATCAGCCTCTCAAACTCCTCAATGTCCACCGTGGTGGTCAAAGCGTTGTTCCAGGAATAGGTGCCGCGCTGGCAGAGGATCATGTTTTTGGCGCCGGGAATCCCATGGGAGACCAAAATAGTGCGGACGCGGTAAACCAGATTTTTCAAAGCGCTGGAGGGATTGTCGATTTCGTCATTATGCCAGAGAACATCGACCAGCTCGTCCGGAGAAATATCCCGGTGGCGGAATGCAATCAAATACTCCAAAAGGTTCCATAGCTGCCGCGCCCGGTTAAGGCTTTCGTCCACCTCATGACCGTTAGCCTGCAGCCAGAATCCGCCGAGCATGGAAACCTGTACAGGAGGATATGCCTCATCCTCAGGGATGATTGGTGTTTTCCCTGCCATTGCAGGATTCCCCCTTTCTGCTTTTATGTATACCAAAATCATTATAGCAAATTTTATGGATTTTTTCAAAAAAAACGCAAATCAGGTGTAAAAACATGAAAATTTTCTGATTTCCTATAAAAGGGAAAAGAGCGCTCCTTTCTCTTTTGGGCGTTTCCCTCCGTTTTTATGCAGTCTTTTGTTCCTCCGGTTTCCAGCAAAAGGAAGAAGAGGCAGGAAAAAAGCTCTTTCTTTTTATAGGAATATCGTTTATAATATTTTTTAAATGTTAGTTTTTTGTTCGTTTTTGCGCAAGTGTTTTAGGAGGTCGAAACAATGGAAATCAACCAGCCGGAGGAAAAACGCAGACTGACCCGCCGTCAGGCGATGTCGCTGATTCTTGCGGGCTTGGGATTGATTTTGCTGGTCACGGGCCTTTGGATGATGCGCAGTCCGGAAGCGCCGCCGGAGCGGGGGCTGGAACTGTCGGCAGTGTCTCTTGCCGAAGGGTGGAGCCTCAGCCAGGTACGGCAGGATTACCCGGTAGGCAAACTGGTGGTCACCACTGACCGGGAAGCTTACGAAAACGGCAATCTGCGCCTGGTCATTCCGTCCCTGGACCAGGATGTGCTGGTCCAGAACAATGTGGACACCGAATCTCTGCGCTCCGGCCCTGGATTATATGAGTATTCGCAGCTGCCCGCGCCGGATACCAACGCCAATGTAAGCATTGCCGGCCATCGGGATATTGAAGGCGCGGAGTTTTATTATATTGACCGGCTGACTGACGGGGATCTGATGTATCTGGTTTATCAGGAAAAGGTCTATATCTATCAGTACGAGTCTACGCAGATCATCCAGTCGGACAACTGGAACCCCATTGCCTGTAAGGACTACCCCTGCCTGACCCTGACATCCTGCGATCCCATCGGCACTTTTATCAACCGCATTGTGGTAACCGGCCGGCTGGTTGATGTTTGGGAGATGAACAGCCAGGTGATGTTTGCGGCGAAAGGGAACGCCGATTCTTCCGTATCCCAGGCGCAATAGGGCGGTTTTTCTGCGGCATATGATGAAAAGAGGTGAAGGAAAGGTGCCGAAACGTCCGCTTAGCCGCTTGGCGGCGCTGGTTTTGAGCGGTATGCTGTTGTTGACTCTTTGCAGTTGCGGAGATGAGGATTTTTCTTCTTTGGCGTCGGAGGCCTCCGGTTCCTCGGCGCCGGAATGGCCGTCTCAGTCGGCTTTGGGTGAGTGGGACGCCTTTTCTTCTGAAGCCGGCGCGGAAGAAATCCTTTCTTCCCAGTTTTCTCAGGAGCTGTCGCAGCAAAGTCAGGAACCGCTACCGTCTTCCTCTGCACCGGAGCCGTCTTCTGCGGCGGAACCGCAGGCGCCTTCTGTTTCGGAACCATCCCTGTCCGACGCGGTATCAGAGCAGACCCAAACGCAAAAACCGGCAGAGTCCGCCGGAACCTATACGGTGCTGACGCCGGTGGCCTCCGGCACAGAAGTTTATTCCGGCGGCGGTGCCCAAATCGACGCATCTAACACTTCTGAGGGATATGTCATGGTCAAATACAGCGGCAGCGTCTCCAAAATCCGGGTGCAGATTACCCGGGACGGAGGCAGCACCTATACTTATGCGCTCAATAACAGCGGCTCATATGAAGTGTTTCCATTGTCTCAGGGCAGCGGGGGATACAGCATCAATATATATGAAAACGTGTCCGGCAACCAGTACGCCTTGGCGTTGGGCCAGTACATCAGCGTGAGCCTGCGCAACAGCTTTCTGCCGTTTTTATATCCCAACCAGTATGTGAATTTTTACAATGGCAGCCAAACGGTGGCGAAAGGCGCCCGCTTGGCCAGCACGGCCGCCAATGATCTGGAGGTTGTGGAAAATATCTATAATTATGTCATTCACAATATTTCCTATGATTTCAATAAAGCGGCGAACGTCTCGTTTGGATATCTGCCCAATGTGGACAGCATTCTTTCCAGCGGCATCGGAATCTGCTTTGACTATGCGGCGGTGATGGCCACCATGCTCCGGACCCAGAATATCCCTACCAAGCTGGTGGTAGGATACGCGGGCAATATCTATCATGCCTGGATCAGCACCTATATCACCGATGTGGGCTGGGTCAACGGGATCATTTATTTTGATGGACAGTCCTGGAAGCGGATGGACCCGACCTTTGCCTCCAGCGGCAATGAAAGCAGCGATATTATGAACTATATCGGCAACGGAAGCAATTATAACGCCATGTATGTGTATTAAAAAGGCATTAAATTTGTGTGAGGAGTGACAAAATGGCTGCGAAAGATTCTACCAGAGGCACCCTTTCCGCCAACGAGCTTTCGGCGTTCTGCGCGCAGCTGGCTTTGATTACCAAAGCGGGTATCCCGGCGCAGGAGGGAATCTCGATTATGATGGAAGACGCCGGCGACGTCCGCACCCGGGAGCTGATGCAGTCGGTGCTGAACAAATTGGAGGAAGGTGCGCCGCTGCATAAGGCCTTGGCGCAAACAGGCCGCTTTCCGAAATACATGCTGGATATGGTGGGAATCGGCGAGCGGTCCGGCCGGCTGGATGAAGTGCTGGATTCCCTGTCCGCTTATTATGAACGCAGCCAGGCGATCAGCCGCAGCGTAAAAAGCGCCGTAACCTATCCGCTCATTATGATCGCCATTATGGCGGTGATCATCGGTATTTTAATCGGCAGCGTCCTGCCGGTTTTCAATCAGGTGTTCCAGCAGCTGGGCAGCGAAATGTCCTCTTTTGCACAGGGTATTATGCGTTTCGGAGCCGGGCTGAGCCGTTATTCGGCAGTGATTGTCGGCGTGCTTTTGGGTTTAACCGCCGCTTGGCTGATTTTGCGGCGGACAGCGGGCGGCCGCGCCTTTTTATCCCACTGCTACGGCAGCTTTTTTGCAACCCGCCGCATTGCGGCGAAAGTGGCGGCCGGGCGCTTTGCCTCCGCTATGTCGATGATGCTGTCCAGCGGGCTGGACGTGGACCAGTCCTTGGATATGGCCGCCAATTTGATTGATGACGTGAAAACCAGGGAAAAGATCAGCCAGATGAAACAGAAAATGGCCGAAGGCGCCTCTTTTGCAGAATCGCTGATGGAAACCCAGCTTTTTTCCGGCGTTTATGCCCGCATGATTACCGTGGGCTTTAAAACCGGATCGGCAGATGCGGTGATGAAAAAAATCGCCGAGCGGTATGAAGAAGAAATTGACGAAACCGTCGGCAAGCTGCTGGGGGTGCTGGAGCCGACTCTGGTGGCAATTTTGTCTATCATTGTCGGCATGATCCTGCTTTCGGTCATGTTGCCTTTGATGGGGATTATGAGCAGCATAGGCTGACCTGTTTCCCGGGTGCGGAAGAAAGGAGCAAGGCATGAGCCGGTATTTTAAACAGAAAAAGGAGCATGTTCTGTTAAAGGACTTGTTTTTGCCGTTGGCGTCGTTTGTTTTGATCGTCGCCCTGTTTTCTTTCGGCATTCAAAGCGTCTCCCAAACAGCCCGGGAAGAGCAGCTTCGTTTTGCGGAACAGGCGGTTCGCCGTGCGGCGGTGCAGTGCTATGCCGTCGAGGGGCGGTACCCTGCAAGTGTGGAATATTTGAAAGAGAATTACGGCCTCGCGGTGGACGACAGCAGATATGTGATTCATTACCAGCGTTTGGGCGCAAACCTGCTGCCGGAAATCGCCGTGTTTCCCATCGGGGATGAATCCGCCGGGCAGGAATAAAAAACAACAGGGAAAGGGGATGACGGCATGAAACCGTTTGGCGCACAGAAAGGGCATGTGGTGGATTTTTTGTTCACTCTGGCGCTTTTCTGCGTGTTTGCCGCTTCTGCGCTGATGGTTGTGGTCATCGGCGCCAACGTGTACCGGCAGACAGTCCGCGGGATGGACAGCAATTATGACAGCCGCACCTCCCTGACCTATTTGACCGAAAAGGTGCGCCAGAACGATGCGGCGAATGCTGTGACAATCCGCAGTGTGGGGGATAGTCCGGCTTTGGTTTTGTCGCAGCAGGCGGGGGAGCGGACCTATGAAACCTGGATTTATGTGTACGACGGCTATTTGCGGGAAGTTTTTGTGGAGCAGGGTGTGCAGGTAAAGCCGACCGACGGACAGCCGATTAAGGAACAGCAGAGCTTTCTGGCTGAAAAAGAGGGCTCTGTGCTGACGTTGACCGCCACGGGAACAGACGGCGAGACCCGCCGGGCGACTGTTTTCCTGCGGTGCGGGGAATAAGGGAAGGGAGACACAAGTCATGGCAGTGCACAAAACGTCCCGCTCCGGCCTTTTCTTGCTGGAATTGATGATTGTGATCCTCTTTTTCGCGGTGACCAGCGCCGTGTGTGTGAACCTGTTTGTGCAGGCCCATCTGACCAGTACTGCGGGAGGAGAGCTGACGGCGGCGACCCGGGAGGTCCAGTCCGCGGCGGAATGGCTTAAGGCGGCGGATGGCGATTTGGAAAAGCTGGCGGCCCAGCTGGATGCAAAAGCCGCGGATGGCAGATTGGATCTGTATTTCGACGTCGGATGGAACCGCACCGGCGCGCAGGATGCGATTTACACCGTAACAGTGCTTTGCGCCGGCCAACGCATGGTGCTGCCCGGCGGCGGAGAGATTACTCCGGCCCCAACCGGCCGGGAGGATTATTTTTCAGCGGTGGTTGCGGTTTGGAATGAAAAAGGGGAAATTTTACAAATACCAGTGGAAAAATATCTGGGATAAGCGTGACTGATGGGATGAGAAAGGGTGTGCAGCCATGAAAAAGGAAAAACGCAGTTTTGGGTTGAGTATCGGCTCTTCGTCAATCCTGATGGTTTTTGTTGTGCTGTGCCTGACAACCTTCGCCACGCTTAGCCTGGTGTCTGCCAACGCGGATTATAAGCTCAGCCGGAAAACCGCTGATGCGGCGGCTACCTATTATGCGCTGGACACAGCCGGTGAGCGGATGCTTTCGGATCTAGCGGATCTTTTGGAAAGAACGCGGCCGGCGCAGACGCAGGAGGAAACGGCCTGCCGCCTGGCGCTGGAAAATGCCCTGAGGGATTTTGACAGCCCGGATCTGTCGGAAGACGGCGCCGCGCTGACCGTTTCGGAGGACGGCCGATGGCTGATTTCCGGTACGGTGTGCGGGGCGGACGGATGGACACTGCAAATCCGTTTGGATGTGACGGAGCGCTACTGGCTAAATCGGGAGAACGCTTCCATCCAACGGCTTTTGTGGCAGGCAGTTCCGCCGCAGGAAATGCAGGAAGAGTCGGGTATGCCGGTGTTCCAGCCGGGTAATCTTCCTGTGGGATAAGGAGACGGACAATGCAACTGACTGAAATGCTCAAAGCGGCAGTGGAGAAAGGCGCTTCGGATATTTTTATCGTATCCGGCCTGCCGCTGGCTTATAAAATCAATAACAGCATCCAGAACCAGTCGGAGGAAAAGCTGTATCCGGACGCGACCCGCCGGATGATCCTGGAGATCTATGAACTGGCTTCTCAGCGGGACCCCAAGCGTCTGCTGGAAAAGGGAGACGATGATTTTTCTTTTTCTCTGGTGGGAGTGTCTCGTTTTCGGGTGAGTACCTATAAACAGCGCGGTTCTCTGGCAGCGGTAATCCGGGTGGTAAAATTCGACCTTCCGGACCCGGCGCAGCTGGGCGTACCGCAGACGGTGCTGGATTTGGGACGGTTGAAAAAGGGGCTTGTACTGGTCACCGGGCCGGCGGGAAGCGGGAAATCCACCACGCTGGCCTGCATGATTGATCTGATCAACCGTTCCCGCAACTGTCATGTTATCACGCTGGAGGACCCAATTGAGTATCTGCACAGCCACAAAAAAAGCGTGGTCAGCCAACGGGAGATTTCCAACGATACAGAAAGCTATGTCACGGCGCTCAGAGCAGCGCTGCGGCAGGCGCCCAACGTCATTTTGCTGGGCGAAATGCGGGATTATGAGACCATCAGCACCGCCTTGACCGCTGCAGAAACCGGGCATCTGGTCTTTTCCACTTTGCACACTGTTGGCGCGGCCAATACCATCGACCGGGTGATCGATGCGTTTCCGCCCAACCAGCAGCCGCAGATCCGGGTGCAGCTGTCCATGGTGCTGCAGGCGGTGGTGTCCCAGCAGTTGATTCCGGCCAAAGATGGGTCGGTGGCTCCCGCTTTTGAAATTATGAAAGTCAACGGCGCCATCCGCAATATGATCCGGGAATCCAAGGTGCACCAGATTGATACGGTGATTTATTCGTCGGCGGGCGAGGGAATGATCAGCATGGACGCGAGCATTCTGGAATTGTACCGGCAGGGAAAAATCAGCGCGGAAGAGGCAATGACCTGCGCCGCCGCTCCCGCTGCACTGGCAAAGAAGATGGGAATATAAATACGCGTTGCCGGATGGATTTCGTCCGGCAATTTGGTTATATCCTGTCTGCGGCTGGCCCATACTAGGAGCAGGCCTTGCGGCAGGAAAATAAAGGAGGCATATCATGGAGCAAATATACGATTTAATCATTCTCGGCGCGGGCCCGGCGGGCCTTGCAGCCGGGTTGTACGGCGCCAGAGCGGGGCTTTCCACGCTGATTTTGGAGCGGGGAGCCGAAGGGGGACAGGCTGCCCAGACCGACCGGGTGGAAAACTATCCCGGCGCAATGCTTGAGGACGAAACCGGTTATACCCTCACGGCCCGTATGATGGAGCAGGCACAGTCTTTTGGCGCTCAGCGAAAGACGGATGAAATCCGTTCGCTGGAGCTGGAGGGAGAGGTAAAGACCCTGACCGGCGCGTCCGGCGAGTATCAGGCCCGGACAGTGATTTTGGCCACCGGCGCCTCGCCCCGCAAGCTGGGCTGCCCCGGCGAAGAGACTTTTGCCGGGCAGGGCGTGTCCTACTGCGCCACCTGCGACGGTGCGTTTTTCCGCGGGTTGGAGGTTTATGTCGTCGGCGGCGGGGATTCGGCGGTGGAGGAAGCGCTGTTTTTGACCCGCTTTGCCCGCAAGGTAACGATCATCCACCGGCGCGATCAGCTGCGTGCGGTAAAATCGCTGCAGGACAAGGCGTTTGCCAACGAAAAAATGGATTTTATCTGGGATTCGGTGGTGGAGTCGCTGGACGGGCAGGACGTGTTGCAGACCATCTGCCTGCGCAATGTAAAAACCGGCGAAACCAAACAAATCACAGCGGATGAGACTGACGGGATGATGGGCCTTTTTGTCTTTGTGGGGTTAGACCCTAATTCCGGGCTGCTGGAGGGGAAGCTCCCGCTGGAAAAGGGCTATATCAAAACCGATGAGAATATGCGTACAGCGATCCCCGGCGTGTTTGCGGCAGGGGATATCCGGGTCAAGGGCCTGCGCCAGATCGTAACCGCAGCGGCGGACGGCGCGATTGCCGCCATGGAAGCGGAGCGCTATTTGGCGGCGCGGGAGTAGTGGATATGGGAGAAAAGAAAGGCTTGTCGCAAACGCCGCTGTGGGCTTTGAGTGAGGAAGAAATGGCGGTAGCCGGCTGGACCGGCACACAAGGAGAAGACCTCAATGGGCAGCCGGCGGAGCGGTCTTCGGTCTTGCAGGAAGGTTTTGGCGTACTGCCCAGCGTGTGGGACCCAATGCGGGACGATATGCCTGCCGAAACTGCTTCTGGCGGGAAGGAGAAACCAGCGCGGCGGTTTTGGCCGGGCGTATTTCGCCGCCTGTTTTCCAAATGACACATTCGGTCATAACCGCTCATCAGCCTGTTTTCCAATCGGTTTTTCTGTGCAAAATGCACAGTTGATGGCCGGGTCGAATTGTGTTATAATAAATCGACAATAGGAACCGGAAGAAAGAGGAGGCGGAAAAAATGGGCGTATGGCTGAAAGTGCTCCCCTTTCCCGCTTTTCTTTTTTGTATTCGGTGACGGTATTTCTGTTTTTTCAGAGATACCGTTTTTTACTGTGTTTTTGCAAAAATCACGGTAAAAGAGGTGTCATCGTCCGGCGCCTCCGGACGGGACCGCGGCCGGTGAGCCGCGGCGATGAAAACAAATAGGGAGGAAATGAAATGAGCAAACAGACCACCGCCCCTTCCGAGCCCATTCGCGACGCAAGAAAATTGGGTACGGGAAAAATGCTGATTTTGGGCATCCAGCACATGTTCGCCATGTTCGGCGCTACCATTCTGGTGCCGATCATCACCGGCCTGAGCGTACAGGTTACGTTGATCTGTGCCGGCCTTGGCACCTTGTTTTTCCATCTTTGCACCAAATTTAAGGTGCCGGCTTTTCTGGGTTCGTCCTTTGCTTTCCTGGGCGGATTTGCAGCGGTAAAACTGTTGGATACCGGCGTTTACGCCAATCTGACCGAAGCGGAAAAGCTGCCCTATGCCTGCGGCGGTATTGTGGTAGCGGGCCTTTTGTATTTGATTATGGCCGCCGTGGTGAAATTTGTTGGAATCAAACGGGTAATGCGCTTTTTGCCGCCGGTTGTCACCGGCCCGATCATCATTCTCATCGGCCTGATCCTGGCCCCCAGCGCGGTGACCAACGCCTCGGAAAACTGGTGGCTGGCCGCCCTTTCGGTGGTGGTTATCATCGTCTGCAATATGTGGGGAAAAGGCATGATCAAAATCATCCCGATTTTGATGGGTGTGTTGATTCCTTATATTGTCGCGCTGTGCTGCGGTATGATCGATTTTTCCGGCGTGGCGCAGGCGGATATTGTGGGCCTGCCCCCGTTCCAGATGGCGAAGTTTGATCTGTCCGCCATTTTGATTATGGCGCCCATCGCCATCGCTTCCATGATGGAGCATATCGGCGATATTTCTGCAATCAGCGCCACCTGCGGCGAAAACTATATTGAAGACCCCGGCCTGCACCGCAGCCTGATTGGTGACGGACTGGCAACCTCGCTGGCCGCGCTGTTCGGCGGCCCGGCGAACACCACTTATGGTGAGAATACCGGCGTGCTGGTTCTGTCCCGGGTATATGATCCCCGTGTGGTACGCATCGCGGCCTACGGCGCGATCATCCTTTCGTTCAGCCCCGCGTTTGCGGAAATTATCCACTCCATTCCCACTGCAATCATCGGCGGCGTTTCCTTTGTGCTGTACGGCATGATTTCCGCGGTAGGCGTGCGCAACGTAGTAGAAAATAAGGTCGACTTTACCAATACCAGAAACCTGCTGATTGCGGCGGTCATTCTGGTCAGCGGATTGGGCTTCAACGGCATTGGCGGCTTGACCTTTACCTTTGGCAGTAACAGCCTGACCCTGACCGGCCTGGCTATCGCCGCCATCCTGGGTATCCTGCTCAATGCGATCCTGCCGGGCAAGGACTATCAGTTCGGCAGCGATTTGCAGGGCGATACGTCGGTTACTTTCCAGAGCAATATGAAAAAATAGGTGCGCGATCACCGGATTGCCGCGTTGCAAAACAAGGCCCCGATGGGGCCTTGTTTTTTGCTTTCCAAAGGTCTTTAGGGAATCTGTGGCGGGATACACAAAATTAGATTCGGCTCCAGTATGCCGCGGCAGGCCATTAAATGGCCAGTGTATAGGCTTTGCGGTAAGGGTCGAGATTCGCATATGCGCTGAAATTTGAGCATACTGCCATTTTGCCATGCTTTTGCACCGAAAAAAGCCGGTAGCTTTTGGGGGAGAACAGCACTTTACTTTTACGGCGGGATTGAGCTATACTATAAAAAAGAAGGCCGCACGCTGTTGAAAACCCCGAAAAGGAGCCGGTGGGTTTCGGGCATTGGGGTACCCAGTGAGGGCAGGATCCGAAAGAAGGAGGTTGTTGTTATGAACAATCCAGTGTTGGAAAATTTGAAAACCAGAAGGTCAATCCGAAAATATCTGCCTCGGCAGGTGGAGCCGGAAAAGCTCGATCTGATTTTAGAGGCGGGTACTTATGCGCCTACCGGAATGGGGATGCAGTCTCCGGTTATCATCGCTGTGCAGGATCCCCAATCGGTTCAAAAGCTGGCAAAACTCAACGCCAAGGTGATGAACAGCAGTTCCAATCCTTATTATGATGCGCCGACGATTCTTCTGGTACTGGCCTCGTCACAGCGGGGCACCCGGGTGGAGGACGGCAGCTGCGTACTGGAAAATATGATGCTGGCTGCCCACTCTCTTGGACTGGGAAGCTGTTGGATTCATCGGGAACGGGAAATGTTTGAGTTACCCGAGGGCAAAGAGCTGCTCAGCCAGTGGGGGATTACCGAACCGCTGACTGGCGTTGGCGCATTGGCACTGGGCTATCCGGATGGAGACGCTCCGCAGCCCAAACCGCGCAAAGAGGGGTATATCGTCAAAGTGCTGTAATGAAATCCGCTGATGGTGTGCATTTGCAGGAAAAGGGATAGAAAAACACCCGATTTCAGGTGCTTTTCTATGAAAAAAATGCCTTCCAAATATCATAAAAAGGCCGGAAAAAGATCTTCTTTTCCGGCCTTTTTATCCCGCAAGGAGGAGAATCCAGGAAAACAGATGGGGAAAATGGGCCCACATCCCAATGATTTCCCCAAAAATGTCTGCCGGGGATAAAGAGAAAAACAAAGGATTATGGAGCCTTGCGGGTCCAACACTTTTTGCGATCTATCCCGCCTGTGTCCGGCAGGCTGGCCGCTTGGCTGTTTTCGGACTGGCAAGACGCTGTTGGGGACTTGCCGGTAATACGATACAGCGGTTCTCCTTGAGACGGGCAGACGGCTCTGCGCAATTTTTGCAAGGAACCAAAAAAGCAGGGGGAATTTATAATGAAGGGGAAGGCTGCCGGCGGAAAGGCGGCTGTTATCCGGCACTATTGGCTTCGGGAGAATCCAAAGCGGGCCAGCAGCGGATTGTGACGGAAATTTTTGTTTGCTTCAGAAAGCCGGCGTTCGGAGAAAATTCCCGCCGCTCCGGGGGAAACAAAACGTGCCGGCAAGGTGCACGCGGGGAGATACGGACAAGCATTTTACGGCAGAATCAGCGGGGTAAATTATGGGTACAGAAAATCGGACGTATGCCGGCGGAAAAGGAATTTTTGATCAGGCGAAGGCCTGGACCAGCTGGCGGCGGGCAGCGGCGTCCGGCACGAAAAATCCGGCCTTGTTCCACGCGCCGGTCAAGGTATAGGCTTGTGCCGGGTCGCCGCTGAGCTTGGATAAAAAGGTCAGGGCCGGCAGGCGGGATTCAAAATCCACATAAGAAAGGTTGGTATCCACCAAATTCAGAAGACCGCTGACCAGCGCCCCGGCGTTTTGGCCTAGAACAGCGGCAAAGCGGGTGTTGATATAGCTGGCGATCAGCTTGGCTCCTTCCCGGCATTGTTCCAGATCGCTTTCCCGATAGTTTGGATAACGCAGGATGTCCAGAAATTTTTGTCCGTCAATCAACTGACGGCCGGCGGAAAGACTGATAAAAATGCCGTCTTCGTTATAGGAAAGGCTTTGGCTTAGTTCGTATTCCGCAACGCCGATGCGGTTGACTGCGTCGATCAAAGACTGGCTGTCGCCATCGGCGTACCGGTCCACCGGGATGGAAAAGGAATCGCTCAGCGCCTTTGCGGCGGCACTGGCCCCGCCTTTTTGATAAGCCTCAGACACGGTGGCATATCCGGTTTGAGCATCCAGCGCAGTTTGGGGCGGGAACAGAATAACAGGAATCCGGCCGCCCAGCATATCCAAACGAACCAATGCGAAAAAAAGCGCGTCTTTTTCCTGGGGTGCGCGTCCGGTGAGCAGGATTGTGAGGTTGTCTTCCTCTCGGGGGAGGTAGAACGAATCAGCAGAAATCTGGCTGGAAGGATTTTCCTCTTCCACCGGATTGAAGACAAATACCACAATGAGACCCATCATGGCCAGAACAAAAAAAGACATGGCGAAAGCGAGAACAAAAAAGCGGGTTTTTTGTTTTTTAAAATTCTGCGCGGGCATATGACCCCTCCTTTACAAAGCCTGTCAATCGGCTCCCTTTTCCTTAGCCCAGCGGCAGAGGGTTTCCCACCATTCCACTACCGCAAGGCGCGCCCGATAGCGGGGGAGCGCGTCCTGCTGAAGAAGACTGTCGCTGATCTGCGCCTCCTCCTCGGTAAAACCGGTCTGCGCTGCGCTGACGCACAAAGGCGGATAAAGCACGCACCACCAGTTTTTTCCCGCCGCCGCCCCTAATTCAATGCGCACCGCTGTATAGGTCCCGGCGGGCAGAATCACGTGATCATAACGGCGGGTTTCGAAAAACATGTCGGTGACCGACACGGTGACCGGCAGCTCGTATCCATTGTGCAGCGCGGTCTGCTCGGCAACCTGCTGAATCTTTGGAAGCTGTTCTTGGGCGGCGCTGATCATCTTCTGGCGGGTATCGCAGCCGGAAAAAAGTTCTCCCGAGCAAGAGAGGACGGCGTCCCGGATTTTCAGTTTCAGGGCCTGGTCGGCCGGTGAATCGGAATTGGCCAGAATGTGCAGCCGCAGGGTGTTCTCCCGGATAAAGGAACATTCTTCCCCAAAAGAGAACAAAGCAGAGCAGGCGATACAGAAAATACAGGCGATGAGTACAAACCATTCTTTTTTTCTCATATGTAAAACCCCGTCCTTACGATCAATTTCTGAGCGTAGTATGGACGGGGTTTTGCAGTCTTATACCATTTTGAAAAAAGGACTATTCCAAAGACAAAAGCTTTGCGCCGTAACCGACCGGACGGGCCAGAAAGAAGGAACCGCCGAACCCGTACATCCGCCGGGCGCAGCGCAGCGCCTGGTTCTTATTGGAAAACAGGCCGAAAACAGCGGTGCCGCTGCCGGTCATCCGGCTGCCCAGCGCGCCGCTTTTGAGGATGCTTTCCCGCAATATCTGCACTTGGGGGAGGGGTACGGCCTGTTCCAGCACATTTTCCAAAAGTCCCCCCAATGCGGGAAGATTTTGGTCCTGCAGCGCTTGCAGCGCGCGGCGGGTATCCGGATGGCGCACTGCGTCCAGCGCGTCGTAGGCGGCAAAGCAGCCGGCGGTTTTCATGCCCTGATTTGGTTTGGCAATCACCAGCCAGCATTGCTCCAGCGGCGGCAGGGGAGTGATCTTTTCCCCGATGCCCTGCACCAAGGCGGCGCCGCCCCGGATGCAAAAAGGAACGTCGGCCCCCAGCAGAAGGCCGATTTCACACAGCTGCTGCTGAGAAAAAACGCCGCCCGCCAGATGGTTGAGCCCTACCAGTACGCCGGCGGCGTCGGCGCTGCCGCCGGCCATGCCCGCTTCCATGGGAACACGCTTTTCCACCTGAATTTCCAGCCCGACCGCGTGCCCCCAGGCGGCGAAAAAAGCCTGAGCCGCCCGGTAGGCGAGGTTCTTTTCTCCGGTGGGCACGGCTGGATTGGAACAGTTCAGGCGGATACCCGGCCGATCCAGTGTGGTGAGGCGGACGGTGTTTTCTAAACTCACCGCGTGCATGAGCATCTCCATTTCGTGATAGCCGTCCTCCCGGCGGCCGAGGATATCCAGCGTCAGATTGATTTTTCCCGGTGCGGATACGACTGCAGTTGCCATCAAAAGCACCTCCCGATGGTAAGCCGCTACTGTGGGAAAGCGGCTTTTTGTTCTTCTTCCAATGCGTCCTGAATCAGATTTTCCAGATCGGACAGGGTTTTTAACGAGCCGGTCCGTCCGCGCAGCCGGGCGGCGCCGTGGACCCCCTTGAGATACCAGGCGGCATGCTTGCGCGCTTCTTTTAAAGCGACGTACTCCCCTTTATAGCCTACGGCCAGCCGGGTTTGCTCCAACAGATAGCCCAGCCGCTGGGACAGCGGCGGGTCGGGCAGCAGGACGCCGTCGGTCAGGTAGCGGGCAATTTGGGTGAACAGGTACGGGTTGCCCAAAGCGCCCCGCCCGATCATGACCAAATCCACGCCGGTCTGTTCATACATGCGTACAGCGGATTCTGCCGAATCCACGTCGCCGTTGCCGATGACCGGGATGGAAACGGCTTCTTTCACCGCCTTGAGAATCTGCCAGTCGGCGCTGGGAGCGTACATCTGCTGACGGGTGCGGCCGTGGACAGTCACCGCCGCGGCGCCGCTTTGCTCCGCCATTTTGGCGAATTCCACCGCGTTGACCGACTGGGCGTCCCAGCCTTTGCGGAATTTGACCGTCACCGGAACCGGGACGGCCCGGGAAACTTCCCGGATGATCCGCCCGGCAAGTTCCGGGTTTTTCATCAGGGCGCTGCCGCCGCCGTTGCCCGCCACTTTCGGTGCAGGGCAGCCCATATTGATATCAATGATATCCGGCTCATAGGCCATAGACATTTCGGCGGCGCGGGCCATAGTCAGCGGATCGTCGCCAAACAGCTGAATGCCGCCGGGATGTTCCGATGGGCCGAGGGTTAACAGATCGGCGGTTTTTTTGTTTTGATAGGTAAGCCCCTTGGAGCTGGTCATTTCGCCTACGGTATAGGCGGCCCCGAGGGCGCGGCAGACCTCCCGGAAGGCCCGGTCGGCCACGCCGGCCAACGGAGCCAGGGCTGCGGTTTTGGGAATGGAAACGGTTCCGATTTTTGTGATCATCTGGCAACTTGCCCCTTTGTTCTGGCTTGGTATTAAAACCGGCGCCCGCCTGGGCGGATACCGGATGGCAGCGGCTGGGTTTGCCTGGGCAGCGGCGGGAGGAACCTCTGCCGCCCGGCGGTTTTGGCCCCGGGCTGTCCATTTTTTTCATCATACCAAAAAAGGGCTTTTTTCGCAACGGGCCCGGCGGCAAAAAAATTGCACGCAAGGGGATGGAGTCGTTACAAGCGGAGGGTTTTGTGGTATAATACGAAAAGTAGCCGGCAAGCATCCGCGGCGGCAGCCCGGATGGCGGGGAAAAGCGGTTCGGGCATCTGCATCGAAAAAAATCCCCGGTACCTTTGCCGCAGATCGGGCGCCGGCCTTTGCGCTGGGAAACCGATGAAACTGCATACCGAAGGCAATGAGCCTTTCGAAAAATGGAGAGGGAAACCAATGAAACTTTTGACGATTGACGGAAACTCCGTATTAAACCGCGCTTTTTACGGGATAAAGCTTTTGACGACCAAGGGAGGAATTTACACCAACGGCATCTATGGCTTTTTGAGTATTTTGCTCAGGGTGCTGGAGGAGACCGCGCCGGACCGGGTGGCGGTGGCTTTTGACAAAAAGGGGCCCACTTTCCGGCATCAGCAATTCGACGGCTACAAAGCCGGGCGAAAGGGCATGCCGCCGGAGCTGGCGGGGCAGCTTCCGGTGCTCAAGGAATTGCTAGCGGACTTGGGTTATGCGGTGGTGGAGTGCGAAGGGTATGAGGCGGACGACATCCTCGGCACCCTCAGCCGCGCCTGTCAGCAGCAGGGCGGGCAGTGCGTGATCGCCACCGGCGACCGGGACGCATTGCAGCTGGTCACAGAGCAGGTGCAGGTGCGGCTGGCTACCACCAAAATGGGACGGCCGGAATCCACGCTGTACGATGTGGCGGCCATTTTGGAAAAATACACGGTTCTGCCCGAGCAGCTGATTGATGTAAAGGCGCTGATGGGGGACAGTTCGGACAACATTCCGGGAGTAGCGGGCATTGGAGAAAAAACAGCGCTGGCCCTGATTCGTGATTTCCATGATTTAGACAATCTGTACGCCCATCTGGATGATCCGGCCATCCGCCCCGCGGTACGGCAGAAATTGGAGAAGGACCGGGAGACTGCCTATATGAGCCGGGATTTGGCGCGTATCCGGCTGGACGCGCCGGTGCCAACCAAGATGGACGCCTATTTGATGCGGCAGCCGGACGAGGAAAAAGCAGTGAAAACACTCAATCAGCTGGAGATGTTTTCTATGATTACCCGTCTGGGACTGCATCCCGACGAGAAAAAAATCCTGTCCGGCCGGGAAGAGGACTGCCTGGCGGTAGCGTCCGCGCCGGTGGAGGAGGTTCTCGCCGCAGGCGAGCCGCTGTTTTTGTGCTGGGATGACGAATGGACTCATTTTGCCCTGTCTGATGGAAAAAAGGCCGCCTGTTTTTCTGCAAAAGAGCAGGCGGTGCTGGAGCGGGTTTTGAAAAGCGGCGCCGCAAAAGCGGTGACGGATTCTAAGCAGCTGTACCGGCAGGGTTTGGAATGGGGAATGGAACCGGTCGGCATTTCGTTTGACGCGGCGCTGGCGGGATATCTGTTAAATCCAACGGCCAGCGGCTATGATCTGGAGCGGCTCAGCGCCGCCTATGGGGCGAAGAATTGGTCGCTGCCCCAGGTGCCGGGGTATGAAATCCCACTAGAACGGCTGGCGCGGCTCATGGCGGTATACGAGCCGATGGAAAAAGAATTGGCCCAAAACCAGCAGGAGTATTTGCTGCAGCAGGTGGAGATCCCGCTGGCGAGGGTACTGTTTCAGATGGAAAAAGACGGATTCGGCATTGACCGGGACGAACTGGTGGCGTTCGGAGAGGAAATGGCCAAACGGATTGACCTGCTGGAATCGGAAATTTATCAGCTGGCAGGCGAAGAATTTAACATCGCTTCTCCCAAGCAGCTGGGAAGCGTTTTATTTGACAAGCTGGGGCTGCCGGCGGGCAAAAAGACCAAGACCGGATATTCCACCAATGCGGACGTGCTGGATTACCTCAAAGATAAACACCCTATTGTCCCGCTGATTTTGGATTACCGCACCGTAACCAAGCTCAAATCCACTTATGTGGACGGATTTATGAAGCTGATTGGGGAGGATGGGCGCATCCATTCTTCCTTTAATCAAACGGAGACACGAACTGGCCGCATCAGCTCTACGGAGCCGAATATGCAGAACATCCCGGTGCGGACCGAGCTGGGCAGCAATCTTCGCAGGTTTTTCAAAGCGCGGCCGGGGTATCTGCTGGTAGACGCGGACTACTCCCAGATCGAGCTGCGGGTGCTGTCCCATGTGGCGGACGACAAGACCATGCAGCAGGCGTTTTTAGACGGCACCGACATCCATACGGTCACCGCCTCCCAGGTGTTTGACCAGCCACCGATGTTTGTCACGCCGCTGATGCGTTCCCGGGCTAAGGCGGTGAACTTTGGCATTGTATACGGCATTGGTGCCTTTTCGCTGGCAAGGGACATCGGCGTTTCGGTGGCGGAAGCAGACCGGTACATTCAGGATTATTTGCGCACCTATTCGGGTGTGAAGCGGTATATGGACGATATTGTGGCCTTTGGCAAGGAGCATGGCTATGTGGAAACCATGTTCCACCGGCGGCGGTATCTGCCGGAGCTGGCGGCCTCCAACAAAAACCTGCAGGCGTTTGGAAAGCGGGTGGCTATGAACACGCCGATTCAGGGCACGGCGGCGGATATCATCAAAATCGCCATGGTAAAGGCTGCCCGGCGGCTGGAAAAGGAAAAGCTGGACGCCCGCATTATTTTGCAGGTACATGACGAACTGATCATCGAGGCGGCGGAAAAGGATGTGGAAGCGGCGAAAATTCTGCTTCGTCAGGAAATGGAAAACGCCGTACAGCTGAAAGTGCCGCTGAGCGTGGACTGCGGTGTCGGCATCAGCTGGTATGATGCGAAATAGGGGGGGCTTACGATGGAGTACCAGCTGATTCCCATGGAAGAAAAGCACCTGCTGACGCTGGCGGCGCTGGAGCGCATCTGCTTTTCCGATCCCTGGAGCGAAAACGCCTTCCGGGCAGAACTGGATAATCCCGGCGCGCGGTTTACGGTGGCGCAGGACGGCGCCGGAACGGTGATAGGCTACCTGGGACTGCATTACGTGCTGGATGAAGGTTATATTGCCAACATTGCGGTGGATCCGCTGTTCCGGCGGCAGGGGATCGGGTCAGCGCTGTTGGATGACGCGGCGGATTTTGCCCGTCAGGCCGGCCTTGCCTTTTTAACGCTGGAGGTGCGCCAAAGCAATCTGGGCGCACAGGCGCTGTACCGCAGGCACGGGTTTTGCCCTGCCGGGGTGCGGAAAAACTATTACCGGGACCCTGTGGAGGACGCTATTTTAATGACACGGAAGCTGACAGAGGAGGAAAGCCAGAAATGAAACTGCTTGCCATCGAATCGTCCTGTGACGAGACCGCCGCCGCTGTGGTGGAGAACGGCCGGCGCGTGCTGTCGTCGGTGATCAACTCCCAGGTGGAGGAGCATCGGCAATACGGCGGCGTGGTACCGGAAATTGCCTCCCGCCGGCATACGGAGAATATCATCGCTGTAACCCAAAAAGCGTTGGACGACGCTTCGGTTTGCCTGGAGGGGATTGACGGCATTGCGGTCACCTATGCGCCGGGGCTGATTGGTGCGGTGCTGGTGGGGGTCAATTTTGCCAAAGGGCTGGCAATGGCTACCAAAAAGCCGCTGATTCCGGTTCATCATATCCGGGGCCACATTGCGGCCAACTACTTGGCCCATCCGGAATTGGAGCCGCCGTTTCTGTGCTTGGTGGTATCCGGCGGGCACAGCCACTTGATCGAGGTGCTGGACTACACAAAATTCCACATCGTCGGGCGCACCCGGGACGATGCAGCGGGCGAGGCTTTTGACAAGGCGGCCCGCGCCATGGGATTTTCCTATCCCGGCGGCGTGTTTTTGGATCAAGCGGCCCGGCAGGGCGACCCGTCGGCCTACAAGCTGCCCCGCCCGAAAGTGGAGGGCAGCCCTTACGATTTCAGCTTTTCCGGATTAAAGACAGCGGTGGTGAATCTTTTACACAACGCCTCGCAAAAGGGCGAGACGGTAGAGGTAAACCATTTGGCTGCGTCTTTCCAGCAGGCGGTGGTGGAGATTTTGTCCAGCCGCTTTCTGGCGGCGGCAGAGCAGTTCGGATACCGAAAGCTGGTCATCGCCGGCGGGGTGTCGGCCAATTCCGGGCTGCGGGAAAAAATGGAGGAAGCATGCAAAAGGCGGGGTTACACCTTGTATCAGCCGCCTCTGTCCCTATGTGGGGACAACGCTGCCATGATCGGTTCCCAAGGATACTATGAGTTTTTGTCCGGGCACACGGCGGGGTTGGATCTCAATGGAATCGCCAGCCTGCCGATTGACGCGGACTGGGGCGAATAGCAAAAAGAAAAAGGAAAGTAAAAAGCAGGTATGCTTTTACTTTCCTTTTTTTCATTGCGCCGACAGGAAAATTAGCTGATTTTCATATAACCGTCTTTGACCCAGCCGATTTTGCGCAAACACCAATCGAACAAAAAACTCAGAACGGCGGGCAGGACAAAGTGCATCAAAATCACCTGGAACCAAACTTCGGCTCCGCCGCCCATCGCAGCAAACGCGCCGAACTGGCCAACCAATCCGCTGGTGCCCATACCGGCGCCGGAGGCGGTATTGGTCATTCGAAACAGGCAGGTGGAAACGGGACCCAGCACTGCCGAGGCCAATGTGGGTGCAATCCAGATCTGCGGATGGCGCATAATATTGGAAAACTGCAGCATAGAAGTACCGATGCCCTGGCTGATCAGACCGCCCCAGCCGTTTTCCCGGAAGCTGGCTACGGCAAAGCCCACCATCTGACAGCAGCAGCCCACGACTGCCGCGCCGGCGGCCAGCCCGTTGAGATCCAGCATAATACATAAGGCCGCTGAACTGATCGGTGCGGTGAGCACCATGCCGACGATGACCGAAACCAGAATACCCATGGGAAAAGGGGTGAGTTGGGTGGCGGAATTGATGACAGCGCCCAGACCGTTCATCATGGCTTGGATGCCAGGGCCTACCAGTTGGGCGACGGCGCAGCCGCTGACGATAGTGGTGATGGGACTGACAATAATATCTACCTTGGTTTTGCCGGCGACCAGCCCGCCGATCTCCGCGCCGAACACAGCGCCGATGTATGCGCCTACCGGTCCGCCTACCGCATAGCCGTATGCGCCGGATACCGCGCAGGAGAAAAGAACCAGCGGTTTTGACTTAAGGCCTTGGGCAATGGCAACGCCGATGGCGGCGCCGACCACCGGTGAGGAAGCGCTGACCATAGCCGCATAAGGCTCCAAAAATCCCAGAAAAGAAAATTTACTCAGCTGGGAGAGGATCAGCCCGATGATCAGCGAAGAGAAAAGTCCCAGTGCCATCGCTCCCATAGCGTCGATAAAATAGCGCTGGAAGGCTTTTTTTAAGAATGCTGATGCCGTTTTGTTTTGGGTGAGTTTCTGTTCCAAAAAATACACCTCTTCTTCCTGTTTTTGGGTTCACTTTGGGATTTATTATATCAACCCAACCTTAAAAAAACAACCCAAACGCCGTTCTTTTTCCGGTGAAAAAAAGAATTGGCGTTTGGGTCAAAATCAGCAGAAGAAAAGGCTTTTATTCAGGGGATTTGCCCGGAGAAATGGGCGGTACGGCGCGGTGGTGCAGCAAGGACGAGATCAAGGCGGTGAGCGGGATGGCGCTGAGCATTCCCATGCTGCCGCACAGCGCAATGAGGATTTCTGCCGCCACGGTTTCCCGGTTGATGAGATGGGAAAAGGGAACCGGATAGGCGTACAGCAGCAAGATCAAGTGGATCGCGCCGCCGACGTAGGCCAAAATCAGCGTGTTGGACATGGTGCCCATAATGTCCCGGCCGATGACAACCCCACTGGAGAACAGCTGGCGGGCAGAGAGGTCCGGGGCCTTTTGGGCTAGCTCGTCCAAGGAAGAAGCGATGGATACCGCCACATCCATGGCCGCGCCGGAAGCGCCGATGATGATGGCGGCAAATAAAAGGCCTTTGAAATCCAGTACAAATTCGTCGGAGATAAAACGCAAAAACGCCGCTTCTTCATCTACGATTCCGGAAAGGCGCATCGCGTAGGAAAAGACCGCGGCCAAAATGCCCGCGACGGACAATCCACCCAGGCAGCCCAGAATGGCAGAACAGGCTTTGCGGGTAAAACCGCAGACCAAAAACAGGGTGAACCCGGTCATCAGCGCCGCACACAATAAAGACAGCCATACCGGATTGATTCCCCGCACCGCCAGCGGGAAAAACAATCCAAACACCACAAGGCAGGTAACAGCTAGGGAAAGCACAGTCTTGACCCCTTTTTGGCGGCCGAACAGAATCAGAAAAAGAAGAAAGCCGCCGCCCAGTAAGGCGAGGGGAAGATCCCGGACATAATCGGCGGCATTGCCGACCAGCAAATTCTGTTCATCCAGTTCCAGCGTGACAAAAAGAAGGTCCCCCGCTTTGGCGGGGTAGGCGGACGGAAGGCTGATTTCATCGAAAACCTGCCGGATCAAGGCTGTCTGCCCTTCAAAAGCGCCCTCCAGGACGCGTACCCGGAGCGTCAGCACCCGGGTTGTAATTTCACCCCCGGAATAAGAGGTGGAAGCTATCTCATCGGACACGACCTCTTCCACCCGGGCACGAACTGTGATTTGTCCGTCCGGCTCGGCGGCAAAGGCCGGTACACAGGACAAAACGAAAAGGGGAATCAGGAACAGAACACAGAAAAAAGAGATGCTTTTTTTCACAAAAGGCCTCCTTTCCTGCCAATCAGTATGCCCGCTTACAGGTCAAAAATTCCCAGCCGGCGGATATCGACAGCCTGTTTGGGGCACATTTCATGGCAGCAGAAGCAGCGAATACAGTTTGGATAAGCGATTACTGCTTTGCGTTCCAGTATCCGGATGGTGTGGGCAGGGCAGCTTTCGGCGCATTTGCCGCAGCCGATACAATCCTTCCGGCGAATGGACGGCCGCGGCTGCAGCCATCGGGTGACCTTTTTGACGGCCGGGCGCAGCGGTGCCGGAAATTGAGAAGAAAAATCCGTCTGTTTGGAGCGGGGCGGCAAAAACGGTCCCGCTTGGGTCAGGGCGTCCCGGTCGCCGAGCAGCTGGACCTGGGCAAGGGAGGCGGGGCAAAGGCCGCGCGCGATGGACTGGCGGACGGTGGGAATGCTGGCCGGGTCGATGCCCAGCACGGCGGCGTTGACCAAATCTAGCGCATAGCGGTCAGCAGAGCAGAGGGTAAGCCCCACATGCTTTTTGCGGCCGCCGGTAGGGCCGTCCCCTTCCATGGCTTCCACCGCATCCACAAAGGAAATCACCGGCGGCAATGCGGCGGACAAATCCAACAGCATGCGGCAGAAATCTTCCTTTTCCGGATAACGCATATGCAGTTCCGGCTTCATCAGGCCGGGGATACAGCCGAACAGGTTTTTGACCGCGCCGCTTAAAACGGTCATACAGTGGGTTTTGAGCTTACAGAGGTTCAAAATGAGATCGGCGTCTGCGATCGGATCAATTACCGTAAAACGGCGGGTGACCTGGCCGTTTCCGCCGATTTCCCGGCTGCCGGTGCCAAGATTCAGTTTCGCCCCGGTTCGGCGGGCCGCTTCGGCCATGCCGCAGGTTTCGTACAGGCTTTTTAAAAGCGGCTCCGCATAGGGGCCGCCGGAGCTTTCTGCGATGGTGATATCCTGTGCGCCCAGTTCCTGCAGCTGGCGGATCACCGCCTCGACTAAGGCAGGGTGAGTGGTGGCGGCGTCCTCCGGGGCACGCTTCATCACCAGATTAGGTTTGATGACGATTTTCAGATCCGGCCGGATCTGACGCGCTAAGTCCAGCGCTTCGAAATGGGCGCGGACAGCGGCCTGCATCCGGGCGGGGTCATAGGATTCGGTTTGACAGACGCTGACTTGCGGCAAAAAAATCAGCCTTCCTTTCCTGAAAAGAGATGAACACACAAAAAAGGCGGGCCGCCGGCCCGGCCGTTTGCATAGATTACAAAAACAGGGAAACAGCCGACGGACAGAAAACAGATTCTGTCCGCCCGCAGAAACGGCAGAATAATCCTTTCAAACGGCGGTTAATTCTGCGCTTTGTGCTGTTCCAAAAACGCCTGGATACGCCGCAGCGCCTCCAGAAGATGATCCACCGAATAAGAATAGGAGATGCGGACAAATCCCTCGCCTGACTCGCCGAACGCATCGCCCGGGACCACGGCGACCTTTTGCGAATACAAAAGCTGCTCGCAGAACTGCCCGGAAGTCAGTCCGGTGGACTGGATACTGGGGAATACATAAAACGCGCCTTCCGGAGAGAAGCAGGAAAGGCCCATCTGGTTGAGGGAATCCACCAGCAGGCGGCGGCGCATGTCATACTGCACCACCATGGCCTCGATTTCGTTGTCGCAGTGCCGGAGGGCCTCCACCGCCGCGTACTGGCTGGTAGTGGGCGCGCACATAATGGCAAATTGATGGATTTTGGTCATCTGCTTTAAAATTGGCGCCGGCCCGGCCGCATAGCCCAACCGCCATCCGGTCATGGCATAAGCCTTGGAGAAGCCGTTGACCACAACGGTGCGCTCACGCATACCGTCGATCTCCGCGATGGACACATGCCGCTCCCGGCCAAAGGTCATCTCTGCGTAAATCTCATCGGACAGCACCACGATATCGGTGCCACGCAGCACCTGGGCGATTTCCTCCAGATGCTCCCGGCGCATGACCGCTCCGGTGGGGTTGTTGGGGAAAGGCAGCACCAGCAGTTTGGTGCGCGGCGTGATGGCGGCGCGAAGCTGTTGGGCGGTCAGGCGAAAGCCGTCTTCCGCGCGGGTGGGGATGGGGACAACCCTAGCATCGGCCAGGGCGCCCATGGGCGCATAGGCCACAAAGCACGGCTCCGGCAGCAGAATTTCGTCGCCGGGGTTGATGAGCGCGCGGATGCAGATGTCGATGGCCTCGGAGCCGCCGACGGTGACGAGAATTTCGTCTTTGGGATCGTATTCCAGCGAAAAACGCCGTTTCAGATAGTTGGAAATCTCGGTTCGAAGCGGCGCCAGGCCCGCGTTGGCTGTATACCAGGTGCGCCCCTTTTCCAGCGATTCGGCGCCGGCATGACGAATGCTCCAGGGGGTTTTGAAATCCGGCTCGCCAACGCCTAAAGAGATTACGTCATCCATTTCCGCCGCAATATCGAAAAATTTGCGGATGCCGGAGGGTTTGATGGCCACTGCGCGCTGGGACAGGATCTTGTCGTAGTCGATCACAGCAGGGTCATCCTCCTCTCATCTTTGACCTCTTCCTCAAACACCACGCCCCGCTCTTTGTATTTTTTCAGAATAAAGTGGGTCGCGGTAGAATTGACCGAATCGATGGGGGAGAGACGGTGGGCCACAAACATGGCAATATCCCGGAACGTTTTGCCGGATACGGTCAGAGCCAGGTCGTAGCCGCCGCTCATCAGGCTAACAGACTGGACTTCTTCCAGTTCCATGATGGTGCGGGCGATCTCCTCAAAGCCAAAGTCCTTTTTGGGCGTGACCTTGATTTCGATGCGGGCGAATACGGTGGGGGAATCGGTTTTATCCCAGTCGATGACCGCCTGGTAGCCGCGGATTACCCCGGCTTTTTCATATGCATCAATCGCCTTTGCCACTTCCTCTTCTTCCCGTCCCAGCATGACAGCCAGCTGCTTGTTGGTAAGGCGTGCGTTGTTTTGCAGTAAAGAGAGCAGTCGATCCATAAAAATTCCTCCTAATAAATTTGCAGCAGCCGGGGCTGCCGTTTTTTGTAAAAGGTAAAGTAAGAAAAACCAGCCTGATGGGCCATTTCCATGGCCTGCTGGATGCCGTCACCCAGATTTTCGGCAGAGTGGGCGTCTGACCCCAGAGTGACGTATTCGCCGCCCAGTTCACGGAAGCGCTTGACATATTTCAAAGTCGGAGAGGTTTCGCCGATGGGGCCACGCAGGCCGGAGGTGTTGATCTCCAGAGCCTTGCCGTTCTGGACCAGAGTGCGCAGGGTCAGGTCGATCAGGTCATCCATCCGGGACAGGTCCACCCCAAGATGATGCGTCCCGTTCATATATCGAATAGGATAGGTGATATGAGCCATGGAGTCAAAAAGATTCAGCTTGGCAACTTCATAAAGCTCCTGATAATATTCTTCCAGCAGCGCGTAAGGGTCTTCGTCTTTAAAATCCATAAAGTAAAAATCCTCGTTGCCGCGGATACAGTGCAAAGAACCCAGTACAAAATCGTACGGCTTCATTTCCAGCACATGGTGGGTCAGGTCCAGATCAGAATTCATCTGTCCCAGCTCGATGCCGTAAGAGAGCATCAGGCTTTTGCCAAAGGCGGCCCGGGCTTTCAGCATTTCAAAATATCCCTGCCGGATGCGGGTTTCAATGTCCCGAGTCACATACTCGTTGATTTCGCAGTGGTCGGTGATGGCAAAACCGAGGATCCCCTTTTTTACGGCAGTTTCGCACAAAAAGGTGAGGGAATGCTCCGCATCCCAGGATGTGTCGCTGTGTGTGTGGCTGTCAAATATATTCAGATACATAAAAGTCCCCTTTCTTTGTGCGTGGTGAAAACAGTATAACATAGGAAGCGGCGGATTCACAATGGGAAAAGGCGCTTTTTTCCTCTTTTTGCGGCCGGAGCTGCGGCCTGTACCCGAAAAAACGATTGCAACCCAATAACAGGTATGCTATACTTATTTTCGTTTAAAGGCTTTACAGCCAATTGGGAGAAAGGGCAGGGATCCAATCATGAACAAAAAACCGATCATCGGCATTACCGGCATTTTTATGGGAAAAGTGGGCCCCAGGGGTCATTATGGCATCGGCGGCGACTATATCAAATCCATTCAGATGGCGGGAGGCTGTCCTGTCATTCTCTCGGAAACCAACGACCCGGAGCTGATTGCCCAGTATGTCGATTCCATCGACGGCTTCCTCTGCCCCGGCGGCGCGGATGTTGCTCCGCACTTGTATGGCGAGGATCCTGTTCGAGGAATGAGCCATTTTCGCATGGAGCAGGACGTGTTTGAAATCCAGATGATTAAAGGCTGCGTGGCGGCGAAAAAGCCGGTGTTCGGTATCTGCCGCGGCATGCAGGTCGTGAATGTGGCATACGGCGGGAATATGATCCAGGATATCCCCTCCCAGACCAAAAGTGTCCAAGCTCACGTGGGTAGCATGGATGACCGGGACGAGCCGTTCCACTGGGTCGATTTAAAAGAGGGCAGCGTCATCCGGCAGCTGATGGGGACGGATAAGATCATGACCAACTCGTTCCATCATCAGGCTGTGAAGGACATCGCCAGAGGTTTTACCGTTACCGGAACGGCGGCGGACGGTATTGCAGAGGCGATGGAATGTATGGATAAAAAGATCCTCTGCGTACAGTTCCATCCGGAAAATATGGCGCAGCGGTTTGGCGATTTTGTCAATCTGTTCCGCTGGTTGGTGGACAACTGTCAATAGGACGATATCCGCTGTAGGCAAAAAGCGGAGAAGATCTGTGTTTTTGTCCTCCCGGCGGAGACAAAGGGGCGAACAAACCGGTTCGCCCTTCTTTCGGTTTCATTATGGACATTTTGCAGAAAAATGTCTTTGATGCAAGGACAATTCAAAAGAAAGGAAAGAAACAAAGATGAGAGCAATTATTACAGTGGTGGGCCAGGATACGGTCGGCATTCTGGCGGCGGTCAGCCAGGTCTGCGCCGAGCACAATGCCAATGTGATCGAGGTGACCCAGTCGGTGATGGAGGAACTGTTCGTCATGGTGATGCTGGTGAACATTGACCATCTGTCCGGCGGTATTAACGGGCTGTCCCAGTCGATGAACGAGCTGGGAAAAGAAAAGAACCTCAAGATTCATGTGATGCACGAGGATATCTTTCATTCGATGCACCGCATTTAAGGGAGGGCATGGCCATGATTAACATGAAGGATATTATGGAAACGGTCCAGATGATCGAAGAGGAGCATCTGGATATCCGGACCATTACGATGGGGATTTCGCTTCTGTCCTGCTGTGACCCGGACATCGACCGCTCCTGTCAGAAAGTGTACGACAAAATCACCACCTACGCCAAAAACCTGGTGCAGGTGGGAGAGCAGATTGAGGCGGAATACGGAATCCCGATCATCAACAAGCGCATTTCGGTAACGCCTATCGCCATGCTGGTGGCGGCCTCCGGGGGAGATCCGGTAAAATACGCCCTGACTTTGGACCGGGCGGCAAAGGAAGTGGGGGTCAACTTTATCGGCGGCTATTCGGCTTTGGTACACAAAGGATTTGCCGCAGGGGATAAAGAACTGATCGAATCCATTCCGCGGGCGCTGGCACAGACGGAATTTGTCTGCTCGTCGGTGAACATCGGCTCCACCAAGACCGGAATCAACATGGACGCGGTCGGGGTAATGGGCAAAGTGGTCTGCGAGGCGGCGCGGCTGACCGCTGACCGGGACTGCATTGGAGCGGCCAAGCTGGTGGTATTCTGCAATGCGCCGGAGGATAACCCCTTTATGGCTGGGGCATTCCACGGACCCGGTGAACCGGAATGTGTCATCAATGTAGGCGTATCCGGCCCCGGGGTGGTACGGGCGGCGCTGACCAAGTGCCCGGACGGGGATTTGACCGATATTGCGGATATCATCAAGAAAACGGCGTTTAAAATTACCCGGATGGGTCAGCTGGTGGGGTCGGAAGCGTCCCGGCGGCTGGGCGTACCCTTTGGTATTGTGGATCTGTCTTTGGCGCCGACGCCGGCAGTGGGCGACTCGGTGGCGCACATTCTGGAGGAGATGGGCCTGGCGCAGTGTGGCTGCTACGGCACCACCGCCGCGCTGGCTTTGTTAAACGACGCGGTGAAAAAAGGCGGCGTGATGGCCTCGTCCCATGTGGGAGGGCTTTCCGGCGCGTTTATCCCGGTTTCGGAGGACGCGGGTATGATCGACGCCGCCCGGACCGGCTGTTTGAAGCTGGAAAAGCTGGAAGCCATGACCGCTGTCTGCTCGGTGGGACTGGACATGATTGTTTGCCCTGGCGATACTCCGGCGGAGGTGATTGCTGCGATCATTGCCGACGAAGCGGCCATTGGTATGGTCAACTCCAAAACTACGGCAGTGCGCATTATTCCGGCCATCGGCAAAAAAGAGGGAGAGGAACTGGAATTCGGCGGCCTGCTGGGCAGCGGCCCGGTCATGCCGGTCAACCAGGTGAGTCCCGCAAAATTTATCCGCCGCGGCGGTCGGATTCCGGCGCCGCTGCAGAGTTTAAAAAACTAAAAAAGATCAGAACAGACGATTGCTGCAAAAAAATCCTCCGCCGTGGGCAAGCCCATGGGGAGGATTTTTTAATTGGCGTCCCGGATTTTTGAGGACAGTCCCTTTTTGGCCCGCAGCCTTTCGGCAAAAGCTTTGCAGGGCATGAAAGCCTGCGCAGAGAAAAGGGGCCTTTTTGTTTGGAAGAGCCCCCAACGCAGTCGCGGTGGCCTATATCCACCATTCCGGGGTCAATTCCCCAAGCGTGACAACGCGATTTTTCTCATAATCGAGCATGATTTCAATGTCTTGATAATGTTCAGGCATGAGCTGGACCATCAATTCCCTGCAGGCGCCGCAGGGCGGAACCGCTTTTCCGTCCGCGACACGGCAATCACACGCCGGATTTGATGTTCCCCATTTGTAATCATATGAAAAATAGCATTTCGTTCTGCGCATATGCCTAACGTGCATGCTGAATCTACGCAGACCCCCACATATATTTTCCCGGAGTCAGACTCCACCGCAGCGGCAAACTCTCCCGCTTGGATCATATCAGATACCACACGGGGATTGGACGCTTTTTGAGCGGCATCATACAATTTTGACCAAATGTTTCCATTTTGGGCGACCTCCTTCTATGTTCGGACAGCATTTGCCTTTCGATAGGAACATCGATAGCAAAAAACCTGAAAAAGTCAAACATCACCGGGCGTACATGCGCTTCAGGCTCCTTTGGATTTCTCTTCTAATTTTTTGCCGCAGTGGGGACAGTGGACATCCGACCAGCCGCGCAAAGGCAAGCTTGCGCCGCAATGAGGACAGCGCAGAACCGCCCAGCTCCAGACAAGCGCGCCGAACGCCACAAAGCCGCCGGATACGGCAAAGGCGTGAATCATACGATCGGTTGGATTGGGGGAAAAGACCGGCAGCACCGCCAGAAGCAGCCCGGTGAGAACAACGGACAGGGTAATCATACGTTTTGCAAAAATCGACATCTCTTCGCCTCCTTTGCCGTCAGTTTACGGCAAAGAGGTAAAAAAACAGGGCACGCTGCGGTAAAAGAAAGGTAAAAACCGCGGCCCATTCCCCCCAAAAATGCTGATTTGGAAAGGAAATCCCCCAAAATGTTAGTCCTCTCCCAGCACATCTCCCACCAGGCTGTCATAGCCGAACGTTTCCACCGAAAAGGCAAACAATACCTGGTCAAAGGAATCCGGGTTGATTTGAGCAAGCTGGTCGGCGGTAACCGATCGCAGATCGACGACCCGGATCTGCTGATAATGAATGGCAATCAGCGGGAAAAGGGCGTTGCAGCTGCCGTCGGTCAAAACCAGCAAACGCCCGTCATAGGGAGTTTCGCTAACCAGAAGATCGGTTACGCCGCGGTTCGGCCCCAGATAGACCTGCAAAGGGTCGCTGCTCTTTAACAGGCTGGTATCATACAGCGGCGCCGCGGAGGCATTGCCCAATGGATCCTGCACCAGGCGGATGTCCCGATTGTGCTTTTGGTAATGGAACAGGGAGATCACGTCGGGCTCCACCTGGGCATAAGGCACCTGCTGCGTCAAATTACCCCGATAGTCATGCATCGGGTAGGAGATGGAGAAATAGTCCATGGAACGGGCGGTATAGCCCAGCTTTTCCCCGGCGCTGACGTACAGATAATAGCAGCCCAATGCGGTGAGGCGGGAATCTGTGCGGTAAAAAAGGTATTCTGACTGATGGGAAAACAGCCCGTTATATGCGTCGATAGTGCGGAAGGAGGAGAGGGAGCTGTAACAGCGCTGGATATACAGCTTTTGATTGAACAGGGATTCCAGCGCCAAGCTGGGGATTTTTTGCTGCGCAATCGCCGCGGCGGTAGGCGACAGCAGAAAATAGCAGGGCGAGGAGGTTTGGGCGGAATATGCCTGCAGCGCCTGCAGGTTATTGGCAGTAATGGCTTCGTCCGCGTCCGGCAGGTTCTGCAAAATCCCGTCTTCTCCGTAAAAGCAGCCGTTTTGCTGATTGCGGCCCAGGGCGGTTTGCAGCGCCGCCGCGGCGCTGCAAAGGAAGTCCTTTCCCGCAAAAGATTCGGCAAGGATGTTTTCTGTCCACTGGGCAGCAGTACCGTCCCAGATCGACGCGGCGGATGGCAGAGTAAGCGTCTGCCATCCGCCGGACAGGGCAAACAGCACCCCCGGCACAAAAAACAGCAGAAGCAGAAAAACAGAAAGCAGTTTTTGAGAACGCATGACATCCTCCTTTCCCGACACGGCTTATGGATGCAGAAGAAAGCCGGTGGTTAAAATCAGCAGGGCACCGTAGCAAACGGCTCCGGCCAGGGCGGCCGCCGCCGGGGATTTTCGCCGCAGGGCGCCCTTGAGCGAATGGGGCAGGCTGGTGCTGAACAAAACGGCCAGAATGAGATAAGGGGCGTATTGGCTGGCCAGATACAGCACCGGGGAAGTAGCGGGCGCAAGGCCGCCCAGGCCAAGCATTCCCAGAAAGAAAAACAGGCTTTGCCCGACGCTGCGGCCGTTAAAGATCACGAAAGAGAAAAGAACCAGCGAAAAGGTATAGACCCGCAGCAGAAACACCGGCAGCTTGACGAGAATCCTGCCCCAAACCGAACGCTCCAGCAGAATCAGCAGGACAAAATAAAGCCCCCACAAAAGATAGTTGATGCGAAAACCGAACCAGAGACCCCACAGCAGCGTGACCAATCCAATATTGAGGGCGGCGGAGGCAAAGCCGCCGGAGTCTTCGCCCAAGGGGTGATAGATATAAGTTTTCAGGTAGGCGGTGACCGAGATGTTAAAACGGCCCACAAAATCGGTCACGGACCGGGACTGATACGGGTAATAAAAATTCCGTGGAAGCGCCACGCCGAACATCCCGCCCAGGCCGCGGGCCATGTCGCAGTAGCCGGACAGGGTGAAATACAGGCTCATGGCGGCGCACAAAGGCATCAGCCACAGAGAAAAAACCGAATGTTCCGACCGGGAAAAGCCCGAAAGGGCGGTATACAGCTGTTGGATTGGCACGCCCAGAATGACCTGTTTGGCTGCCCCTTGAATCAGCAGGCAGATCGATTCGCTCATCTGCGCAAGATCCGCCTTTTTGGGCGAAAACTGCTCGCACAGCGAGCGGTAGCGGACCAGCGGCCCGGCGGGGAGCTTCATAAACAGGATATGGGCCAGCAGGAATTTCCCCCAATTATGCTCATAAAGCGCCTCGCCGTTATAGATATCCACCGCATAACCGGTCCCCAGAAGGGTGCATACAGCAAGACCCAACGGTGTTTGCAGGCCGTGCAGCTGGCAAAAACAGGAGACGCCGAAAAAGAAAAGCAGGTTTTTGGCGACCATCACCACCATAATGGCCCGCCGGCGCGGATTTTGCTCATCAAAGTGTTCCATCAAAAGCCCGAGCCCATAGTCCACTGTGGCGGAAACGGATAAAAATAAAAGGGAGACAGGATCGCCCAGCAGGAAAAAAACAAGGGAAATCCCCAACAGGACTCCGTAGCGCATCCGTTGGGGGAACAGGTAATATACTGCCAGCAAAACAGGCAGGAACAGATACAAAAAAGTGAAAGAAGCAAGCGGCATAACATCCTCCCCCTCGCGGTTATTTTTCCTGGGGCCCGGCGGCGTCCAGCCGATCCAGCAGCCGAAGAAAGTCCTCCCGGCTCATCAGGGCGTTGACCGCTTCCAGCAGCGCGGCAGCCGACAAATAGTGCGGCAGGTTCAGCTCCCGCAGAAGGGACAGCCGCTTTTGGCTGCTGTCCGGCCCGCCGGAAAGGCCGTTTTCGTAAAAATCCATCCGGGTGACCGGGTCCTTTTTCGGCCCCTCGGCGAACAGCACGCCGCTTTTTTGCAGCGCGGCGGCAAGGATCTGCAGGTCCATTCCCTCCACTCCCAGCGTCCCTTCTTTGGACGGGTGGTCTTTACGGGCCTCTTTCCCCAAAATTTCCGGAATATAAGCATGATAAATCCTGCCGTTTGGAACGGCCGATTTGATATAGTTGCGGATTTTAAAACCTGCCGCGTCGGAATCGGTGAGAATCAGGATCCCATCCTGCCGGGCCAGACGGCGCAAAAGCGCCAGCTGTTCCCGGTTTTTGAAAATGCGGAACCCGTTGGTCACCAGAATCGGGCCGTCCACCAAAGCGGACAGGCGTATTTTATCGTATTTGCCTTCGACGACGACGGCTTGGCGCAGGTGAATCATAGGCCGCCCTCCTGTTGGTGCAGCGCCAAAAACAGGCGGGTTACAGCCTCCTGCATCAGAATCTGGGAATCGGTACGGCTGCTTTTCAGCTGGTAATCGGTCTCGGCCAAGAGGAAAATGCAGCGGGCCAGCCGCCGCCGGGAAAACCGGTCGGTATCCCGCATGGCGTTGCGGATCCGAAATTCCTTGCCTTTATAGGAAAAGGCGGCGGTGACGTCAGCGGCTGCAAGGCCTTGTTCCCGCGCGGTTTTGCAGCGGTACAAATCAATAAAGGAGGTGTTCAGCGCGCCCAAAACAGCCACCGGTTCACTGCCCATGTCAAACAGTTCCTGCAAATTTTCCAGCGCGCCGGAGAGGTTTTTGGCAAGAATCCGGCGGGCTAAGTCGAACACATTGGCGTCCAGCTGGCGGATACAGAGCTTTTCCACCGCCGAAGTGGGAATTTCCCCCTCGCCCTGGTAGGCGCACAGCTTTTGGACCTCCTGCCCCAGCACCAGCATATCGTCGCCGCATCGGTCTATGAGGGACTCGCACGCCGCAGGGGAGATGGTGCAGCCGTTTTTCTGGCACAGGGCGGTTAAAAACCGCATGTTTTCCCGGCGGGAGCGCCCGTCCAGCACCACCGAGGCGCCGGATTCTTCCACCGATTTGAGGATTGCGCGCCATCGGGAGGATTTTTTGGGGTCCACCGGGATATTCTGCTGGCTGAGAATCAGCACGGTATCTTCGGGAAAGGCGGACAGCCGCTCTTTCCATTTGGCCCATTCGGCGGCAGAAAGCTTGTCCGCATCCAGATCGGTCAGCTGCACACAGCGGGTGCCGCCGGAAAAGGAAATGCTTTCCAATGCGTCGGATACCTCGTCAACGCCGGTGCGGGAAGCCTCAAAATAGGTGAAATTCAAATCCATCAAAGAAGGAGGGACCGCTTTTTCCCGCAGTTTTTTGGCGTACAGCCGTACAAGATAGCTTTGCTGGCCGTACAAAAGGTAAACCGGCAGGCAGGCATCTTCTTTTAAATGCCGCAGCAGGTCCTGTTCTTTTTCCAAACGCATGGCAAAGTGCCTCCTTCCCGAGTGGGGATTCTATTGATATCGGGTGCGATTTGTCTTTGCAAAGGGGGGGCCGCTCCTTTTTGGCGGCTGATTTGGGCCGCGGGGGCATAGCCCGTCATCCGGCGGATAGCCGGAACCGGATGCCCCGGCCATAGGACAAAAGCCACGCATTGGGATTTTGGTTTTCCTTTCCCCAGAATGGTCTTGCGCACAGCACCGCATCTGCGTGAAGCGGCGGTGCTGTGTCCCAGGAGGTGACCGCTAAATCCCAACGGGACTCTTCCTCATACAGTATAGCACAATCCGCCGGCAAAATTAACAGCTTTTTTGCCCCGATGCAGACGCTGACCATTCCTTTGCGGTATAGGCGGATGCTGCCGTTTTGCCAGAAGCTCAGGGCGAGGTCGGAAAAATCGTGGACAGCGATACCGGCCAGGCTCTCCGCCGCCTGGGTAGAGAGATTGTCCTCCGATGGGCAGGCGACGGTGCCAACCTCGAACCGGGTAGTCAGTGCGGCAAGGGAAACCCGCGGGCTGCCGCCCGTTGGCAGCAGGATCAGAGCGTCGATTGTGTGGACGTTCTCCCGCTGCAGTTCCAGCACCGCCTGTTCAATCTGGGCCTGTCCTGACAGGTGGCCGATGACAATAGCGTGGCCGCCGTAGGAGAAGATTTGCAAAAGCTTCTTTTCAAAGGCTGCGGTGTAACAGTGAATCTGCCGGTTTTGCACCAGCGCCTGGGTGCTGAGAGCGGTACCGCCGATCACGACGGCGATGCACAACGCAGCGGCGAGCTGCCTGCGGTTCACCTTGAGGGCGCCGTATCCGACTGCGGCGGCCAGCGAGAAAACGGCGATAAAAGGCGCGGGGCCGCTGCAGAAAACAGGAGGAGGGCCGACGCGGGACAGAAAAGCGGCAGATTGTAAAAACAATCCGGCCAAGAACCGTACCAGAACAGCGAAAAACGGACCCAGCAGCGGAACGGCGCAAAAAACTGCCAATCCGGCTGCAGCGGCCAAAACCGGTGTAAACAAAGGGGAGAGCAGCAGGTTGGCAGGAATGGACATGGGGATCAGGCAAGAGTCGTACCATACCGTTAGCGGCGCTGCGCAGGCATAGCCGCATAAAGCGACGCAGCAGGATTGGGTGAGGCGGCGAAACCGGTTTTGGCGCGGCCGTTTCTTTGGAAAAGACAAAATTTTTTCACTCAAAGGCCCCGCCAGGATCCGCACGCCGATGGTGGAGAAAACCGAAAACAAAAAGCCGGTATTCCTGGCAAGAAAGGGATTATACAAAAGCATGAGCAGAACTGCCGCAGCCAGGCTGACAGCCGCATCGGCCCGCCGGGAAACGAGCTGGGCCAGGAAGGACAAAAGCAGCATGATGCCGGCGCGGGATACGCTGGGGCTCATGCCGGTCAAGAGCATGTAAAACAGCACGAAAGCCATGGAAAAAAGAATTCGAAGGCGGCCTGAGCGAAAAAGCCGCTTCAAAAGAAGCGAACACATTCCGGTGAGAAGCGCCAGATGCATACCGCTGACCGCCAAAAGATGCTGAATGCCCAGCTGCTGAAACAGCTCATACTGCTCGTCCGGCAGGTCTGTACGGCTGCCAAGCACCACCGCGCAGACCAGTCCGCTGTACTCCTGCGGCAGCAGCAAGCGGATTTTTTGGCAGACAAGGTCGCTAAGGCGCCCTGGCAGGGTGGTCACAGAGAAGCGGGATGGGTCGTAAAAGCTGCCGGACAGAAGGTCGCCCTGCAGGTAAACGCCGCGGGAACGATAATAGCTTTCGCTGTCAAACCGGTCGGTGGAGGTGATTTCGGACAACGCTATTACGCCGGAAAACTGCTGGTACCGGTTTGGCACCATATCGCTGCTGCACCAGACCTGCACTTTCAGGGATTGCCCGCTTTCGGTCTCGCCGTCAAGCAGGAAACAGGCGCGTCCAGTCTCCAGAACCGTGCCGGACAAAGAGAGCGTACGACCGGACAAGTCCAGAGCTGGTTTGGCAAAAAGACGCCCATACAAAAGGCAAAACAACAGCATGAAAGCGGCGGAAAAGGAAAAAATCGCGGCCGGCCGGGTACGGGCGGAAAGAAGGCAGAATAAGCCGGACAATCCAAACAGGGCGATGGCCGGGAAAACCCATTCTTTTGCCGGATAAAAAGAGCAAAAGGCCGCTGCGGCGGCAAAGCAGCCCAGACCGATCCAGCACAGCGGTCTTTTCATAGCGGCTACCTCCTCCTTTTGTTCGGCGCATTTTGTCATATCCTGTTTCGATCATAGCAGATTTTCAAAGGGAAGAAAAGGGTTGGCGCCCTTTTCGAAAAAAAGCGCCTGGCGAGAAACCAGGCGCTTTCTGCATATGGAATTTATTCTTCGGTGAAGATGGGCAGCGGAGCGAGAAAGAGGATATCGTCCCGCTGGGCGGCATCTCCTTCCGCCAGGACAGCCGCACGGCCCGCAATGGTGCCGCCGGCCTTGCGGACCAGCTCCTCCAGCGCATTGAGCGACTCGCCGGTACTGATGACGTCATCGACCACCAGCACCCGTTTACCGTGCAGATATTCCAGATCGTGCTGATCTAAATACAGCGTTTGCAGGCGGGCGGTGGTAATGGATTTGACATCGACGCCGATGGGGTTATACATGTAAAGCTTGGCGCTTTTCCGGGCGAGGATATACTTGACGCCGCTTTGACGGGACATCTCGTATGCCAGCGGAATGCCTTTGGATTCGGCAGTGAGGATTACATCGTGCTGCGGCACCTTTTTCAAAAGCTCGGTGGCGCAGGCAACGGTCAGCTCCACGTCGGAAAACATGATAAACGCGGCAATGGAGGTTTTGTCATTGATGGGGCACAACGGCAGCTGCCGGGTGAGGCCGGCTACCTGTAACTCATAGGTTTTTGCATCATTCATGAAAAAGACTCCTTTCAAAACACAGGGAAAGGCAAATTAAGCCATGGTAAGGCTCAAAGGCTTTCCACCCAGAATGTGGAAATGCAGGTGAGGCACCGTCTGCCCGGCATCCGCGCCGCAGTTGGAAATCACCCGATAACCGCCGGTCAGCCCAAGGCTGGCGGCGATTTTGGGAATGGTTTGGAAGATATGGGCAACCACGTCGCTGTTTTCGGCGGTGATGCCGTCCACCGACGGGATGTGCTCCTTGGGGATGACCAGCACGTGAACCGGGGCCTGCGGCTGAATGTCGCAGAATGCGAGGATCTCCGCATCTTCATAAACCGTTTTGCTGGGGATTTCCCCAGCGATAATTTTACAAAACAGGCAATCCATCCCAAAAACCTCCTTTGTTTAGTCCTGAATCATCTTTTCCAGCATAGTAGGAATTTCGGCCAGTGCCTCGTCAATTTTAAAGATATCAGCAACGCCGCCCTGCGCCTGCTCGGGCCGGCCGCCGCCCTTGCCGCCCAGCTTGGCGGTGAGCTGACGGATCAGGTTGCCTGCATGGGCGCCTTTTTTCACCGCTTCGTCGCCGCAGGCGGCAAACACGGTGGCTTTTTCACCCAGGATCGAGGCAAATACCGCGACCATTTTCGGCGCGTTGGCGCGGACCTGATCGCACATGGCTTTGACCGCATCCGGAGAGGTGCCGGTAAATCCGGCAAAAATTACCTTGCAGCCTTTGACCTCCATGGCGTTTTCGAACAGTCCTTCAATGCGCATATCGGCAATTTTATGCTGCAGCGTTTCAATTTCCTTTTCTTTTTCCTTCAGCTGCGCGGTGATGGCCTCCGCCTTCTGAGGCAGCTCCGACGGGCTGCCGGCCTTCAGGCTCTCGCAGGTACGGGCCAGCAGCGCCTCGTCCTGACGAATCAACTCCAGCACATTAGCGCCGGTGGCCGCTTCGATCCGGCGGACGCCGGCGGCGACAGAAGATTCGGAAATGATTTTAAACAGCCCGATGCGGGCGGTGTTGGAAATATGGGTACCGCCGCACAGCTCCACCGATTTGCCGGAAACGTTGCAGACCCGGACGGTTTCGCCGTATTTTTCCCCGAACAGCGCCATGGCGCCGAGTTTTTTTGCTTCGGCAATGGGCATTTCGGTGACGGTTACATCATATGCGCCCAAAATCAGCTGGTTGACTTTTTCCTCTGTCCGGGCGATTTCCTCGGGGGTCATGGCCGAGAAATGGGTAAAGTCGAACCGGCAGCGGTGTTCGTCCACCATGGAGCCCGCCTGCTGCACGTGGGTGCCCAGCACCTGGCGCAGGGCAGCCTGCAGCAGATGGCAGGCGGTATGGTTGCGCATGATGGCAACCCGGCGCTCTTCATCCACAGCGGTTTCCACGCCGTCGCCCACGTTCATCAAGCCGCTTTTCATCACGCCCAGATGTAAAAATTGTCCGGTAGGCGCTTTTTTACAGTCTTTGACCTGGAAAATGGATTTGCCGCGGACGATTACGCCGCTGTCGCCCACCTGTCCGCCGCTTTCGGCGTAGAAGGGGGTGGAATCCAGAACGACGGTGGCTTTCATCCCTTCGGTCAGGGAATCTACGGGCTTGCCGTCCTCGTCCAGAAGGGCGAGGATTTTGCCTTGGCCGCGAGTTTTTTCATAGCCGATAAATTTAACCTTGCCCTCTACGTCCAGCATTTCGTCGGTGTCCCAGCCGCTTACGTCTTTTCGGGCGTCACGGGCGCGTTTCTTCTGCTCGCCCATCAGCCGGAAGAATCCTTCCTCGTCAATGGGAAGGCCCCGCTCAGCCAGGATTTCCTTGGTCAGGTCGATGGGGAAGCCAAAGGTATCGTACAGGCGGAACGCATCCTCACCGGAGAACACGGCCTGATTGATCTGGTCGGCGCTGATTTTATCCATAATGCTGTTGAGGATTTCCATGCCCTGATCGATGGTTTTGGAGAAACGCTCTTCCTCCACCTTGAGCACCTTGATGATATAGTCTTTCTTTTCCACCAGCTCCGGATAAGCGGAAGCGTTTTCGGCGATGACCGTTTCGCATACCTGATACAGGAAAGGATGATCGATTCCCAGCAGGCGGCCATGACGGGCGGCCCGGCGCAGCAGGCGGCGCAGCACATAGCCGCGGCCCTCGTTGGAGGGAACGACGCCGTCGCCCACCATAAAGGTGGTGCTGCGGATATGGTCGGTGATGACCCGCAGGGAGATATCCTCCTTGGCGCTTTCGCCGTAATGAGCGCCGGCAATGGAGCTGATGTGCTTCATAATGTTCTGGACGGTATCCACCTCAAAGAGGTTGCCCACATTCTGCATCACGCAGGCCAGCCGTTCCAGTCCCATGCCGGTATCGATATTGGGCGGGCTCAACAGCTCGTAATGGCCATCGCCGTCGCTGTCGTACTGGGAGAACACCAGGTTCCAGATCTCCATGTAGCGGTCGCAGTCGCAGCCGACGCCGCAGGTGCTTTTGCCGCAGCCGTATTCGGGGCCGCGGTCAAAATAGATTTCGGAGCAGGGGCCGCAGGGGCCGGAGCCGTGCTCCCAGAAGTTGTCTTCTTTGCCCAGGCGGACGATGCGGTCCGGCGCCACGCCCACCTGTTTGGTCCAAATGTCGAACGCCTCGTCGTCATCCTGGTAGATGGACACCCACAGGCGGTCCACCGGGATTTCCAGCACCTGGGTCAAAAATTCCCAAGCCCAGGCGGTGGCTTCTTTTTTGAAGTAATCGCCGAAAGAGAAGTTGCCCAGCATCTCAAAATAGGTGCCGTGGCGGGCGGTGTGGCCGATGTTGTCGATATCCGGCGTGCGGATGCACTTCTGGCAGGTGGTTACCCGGCGGTTGGGCGGGGCCTCCATGCCAAGGAAGAATTTTTTCATCGGCGCCATGCCGGAGTTGATGAGCAACAGGCTCTTGTCGTCAATCGGCACCAGCGGGTAGCTGGGCAGGCGGGTATGGCCCTTGCTTTCAAAAAAGGAGAGGAACTGCTCGCGCAGCTCATTTAATCCTGTCCATTTCATTTTGTTCATCCTGCTTTCTTTGTTTTCATTTTCCAGGCGGCAAAAAAAAACGCCCCGCCCCATGATCTGGGACGAAGCGAACACTCCGCGGTACCACCCGTATTACACCGCCCAAAAGGGCAATGTCACTTTGCGGCCTGTAACGGGGCCAGCCGTCAGCGCTTTTCACGCCGCTGCTCCAAGATGGCTTGTATCCGTGCTTTGGGAAGGCTTGCAGCCAAAGGCCTTCCTCTCTAAAGGCAAAGCGGGCGGACACTGGTCTTTTCAGCGCATTGTTACAAATATCATTATAAACACGGCGGATGAAAAATGTCAATGGGAAAATTGCGAAAACCGGCGAAAAAGGAGGCTTTCCAAAGATTCGTACGGCTTTGGCCGACTGGAAAAATGCAGGCTTTTGAGGAGAATCTGCATTTTGCCCAGGACGGGCTGGACAGCTCCCCTTTCGTGCTGTTATACTAACCTTATTATAAAACGGCGAAAACGGCCCGGATAAAAAGAAAGCGGCCATTTGGACAGGCGAGGTGCGGACAATGAAACAATATATCGTGGCGCTGGATCAGGGAACCACCAGTTCCCGCTGCATCATATTTGACAAAGGGCAGCATGTGATTGGCATGGCGCAAAAAGAATACACGCAGCTTTATCCCCAGCCCGGCTGGGTGGAGCACGACCCGATGGAGATTTATTCCTCCCAGTATGGCGTGTTGATGGAAGTGCTGGCGCAGACGGGCATAACGCCGGAGGAGATTGCGGCGGTGGGCATTACCAATCAGCGGGAAACTACTATTTTATGGGATAAGGCCACTGGACGGCCGGTGTATAACGCCATTGTCTGGCAGTGCCGGCGCACTGCCAAATTGTGCGAGCAGATCAAGGAAGACCCGGATTTAACGGCGTACATCAAGGAGAAAACCGGGCTTTTGGTGGACGCGTATTTCTCCGCCACCAAGATCAAGTGGATTTTGGATCATGTGCCCGGCGTTCGGGAAAAGGCCAGACGGGGCGAGGTGCTGTTCGGCACGGTGGACAGCTGGCTTGTCTGGAAGCTCACCGGTGGAAAGGTGCATATCACGGATTATACCAACGCCTCCCGCACCATGCTGTATAATATAAAGGATCTTTGCTGGGACGAGCGGATCTGCCGGGAACTGGACATTCCGATGGAGATGCTGCCGCAGGTGAGAAATTCCAGCGAGGTATACGGCACGGTCAATATCCAGGGGGTGCAGGTGCCGATTGCGGGCATCGCCGGGGATCAGCAGGCCGCGCTGTTTGGCCAGGCTTGCTTTTTCAAGGGCGAGGCCAAGAATACCTACGGCACTGGCTGTTTTTTGCTGATGAACACCGGCGATCAGATGGTTCACAGCAAAAACGGGCTTTTGAGTACCATTGCCGCGGGACTCGGCGGAAAGATCAGTTATGCGCTGGAGGGCAGCGTATTTGTCGGCGGCGCGGTCATCCAGTGGGTGCGGGACCAGCTGCGGTTTGTCACCGAAGCGGCGGACACGGAATATTTTGCGCAGAAGGTGGCGGATAACGGCGGGGTTTACATCGTCCCCGCTTTTACGGGGCTGGGCGCTCCTCATTGGGATATGTATGCCAGAGGGGCCATATTAGGCGTGACCCGGGGAACCAGCCGGGAGCATATCATCCGGGCGGCGCTGGAATCCATCGCGTATCAGACCTGCGATGTGCTGCACGCGATGGAGGAGGATACCGGCGTGGAACTGGAAAACCTGCGGGTGGACGGCGGCGCTTCGGCCAACCGGTTTTTGATGCAGTTTCAGGCGGATATGATCGGCCGGTCGGTGCTGCGGCCCGGCGTTGCCGAGACAACGGCGCTGGGCGCGGCATTTTTAGCAGGGCTTGCGGTGGGCGTATGGCGGGATCTGGACGAAATCCGCGCCACCTGGAAGCCGCAGGAACGGTATCTGCCGCAGATGCAGGAACAGCAGCGGCAAAAGCTGCTGCGCGGCTGGCGCAAGGCTGTGAGCCGTGCTTTGGATTGGGCAGAAGAAGAGTAAAGTCAAAAAAAGAAAAAGGGGCGGCGGCCCCTTTTTCTTTTTACCGGTTTTGAATGGAGACGCCTTCTGCCTCCAACGTGTAAATGATATACCGAATCTGCATGGTGCGCTCCTGGTCGGTGAGACCTTCTTTTTCCAGAATGTCCCGGATGCGCTCGATTGCCAGAAAGCTTTTCATCTCCACCAGATCGTTGGGATTGACTGTCAAATTTGGGAAAGTCACCTGCACTGGAAGATCCCGCAGGCAACCCCAAAGCAATTCTTCGTATAAAGTCATAGGTCTTCACTCCATAATAATGATTGAATTACGTTTATATAACGTAATTCTACTCTCCCCTTTGTGATAATGTCAATAACAGATACGTTACATTAACGTGGAGACGCAAATGAAGAAAATAGACTATGACGGCAGCAAAAACATCATTGGCAGCCGGCTGGAGACACTCCGGCGGGAGAAGGGACTTTCCCAGGCGCAGCTGGCCGCCAGAATGCAGACGATGAATGTGAATATCGATCAACAGATGATTAGCAGAATCGAACGGAATCTTCGCATCGTGACCGATTATGAACTGGTATGTTTTAGTCGGGTATTGGGTGTGGAGGAAAAAAGCTTGCTCGAGGATTTTTACAAAAAATTGGAAGAAAAAGGATAACAGTCTATGATGAAACGTATCCAAAAGAAAACAGGCGGAGTGGCGCTCCGCCTGTTTTGACCGGTTTTTATACGGTATGGGAAAACGGGGTTACCATTTTTTGAGCAAAACCCCTTCGTCGGCAAACAGATACCGGATATAACGGATTTGCCGGGCGCATCCTTCCTTGCGCATCTGGGGATCCTCCAGAATATCGCGGATCTGCAGAAGCATTTGGGTACACCCGCATTCGATCAGCGGCAGCAGTTCATCCTCGCGGCGGGGCAGAACAATTTGGACGTGCAGCCCTTTTGTTTTTCGATATAAGATTTCTTCGATCAGCCGCATGAAACACCACCTCCTCATTAGTTTATCTGAAAATAAGATAAAAAGCAATATCTTGTTTTCAGATAGAATATGGTTTTGTTGGTGATACAATGAAAACGGAGATGCTGAAATTTGAACGGATTCGAAACCTAAGGGAGGACCGCGACCTGACCCGGCAAAAGGTGGCGGATTATCTGCATGTCAAGCAAAATACTTATTTCCAGCATGAAATCGGCGTGCTGAATTATCCCGTTGAGGTGCTGATAAAGCTGGCGGTCTTTTATGATGTCAGCATGGATTATCTGGTGGGGCTGACCGATGATCCGACCCCGCCGAAACGTACTGTAAAAAAAGAAGGCGCAGAGTAATTTTACTCTGCGCCTTCTTTGTAAAAGTGCGGATGGATATGCTTATTTTCTGCGGTATTTTACTGCGGCCGCCGCGCCTGCCAGGCTGACAGAGCCCAGCGCTAGGGCGATTGCGGTAAAGTCGGTCCCGCCGGTGGAGGGGTTGCCTTTATCGGAGCCGGCGCCGGAATTGCCCGCACTGCCGGAGGAGCTGCCGCCCACTGCGGTGCCGTTGGGAATCTTTGTGTCCGAGACGATATAGCTGCCCAACTGCTTGGTCCGAATGGAAATGGTTTGGGCATCCTGATCCAGATCATATTTCAAGGAATAGAGCACACCGTCCAAGTAACGGTACAAATACAAATCTTCATACTCTTCCAGCACGGCGGATACGTCCAGAGTCAGGGTGCCGTAGAAATCAAAAGCAGGCTTGCCGCCAAAGGTAAGAAAGCGGAAATCAGCCTCTGGATACCGGTCGGAAACAGCCTTGATGTTTTGAGCGGAGTAGTGAAAGTTCACCGCTTCCTGATCCAGCAGGCGGACATGGAACTGCCAGCCGCTGCCGGTAAAGGAAGCCTGCTCGTCGCCGGTGATTTTCTCAATGGCGGCCAGCTGCTCTTTGGTGAGCACCGGAGCAGACGGGTCAATGGCGGTAGAGGCACCCAGATCGCCGTCATCCACAGAAGGGTAGCCTACTTTCCACTGGACGGTAACCTGAGAAAGAACAGCGGAGCTGTTTTTGAAAGAAAGAGAGACCGTGTATTTGACATCCTGGGGCGAAACGGTGAAAATTGCGCCGGGGGTCAGGGAGAGATACTGCTGACGGCCGGATTCCAGGCGCCCGGCATCGGCCATGGCGCCGGCGCCGGATTTGGCGGTTGCTTTGATGTCATAGACCTGCATGTCCTCCACCGTCATGGGACGGGCCTCTTCGCCGTTTTCAGCGATCATCAGCGGAAAACGGTATTCCTGGCCGGGATGCAGCAGCGCGCTGCCGTCGAGGGTCAAGCCGTCGGCAGAGCCCACCTGCAGGGTGGCGGACGGCGCGGCCTCCTGCGCAAAGGCCGTGGCCGTTACAGAAGCGGCGGTGAGCGCCGCGAGAAGAAATGCGAACAGTTTTTTCATCAGGATTCCTCCGTTTTTGATTTTACCTTTCGGTTCGGACAAAGCCTATCATGAAAAAACCGCTGGACGCAATGCAAAGTATTTGCCATTCCATCGTCTTTTTTCCAATTTTTATAATCCTTCCCAGCGATAATGGGCAAGATCTGCCTTGCCGCCGGGCAAAATGGAAACGCCTTCCTGCAAAAGCAACATTTGCTGCTCTGGCCAGTGGGGCGCGCAGCGCCCGTTTGAGGCGACGACCCGGTGGCAGGGCAGGCCCTGGGGCGCGTGGTGCATGGCGGCACCGGCCAGTCTGGCGTGCCGGGGATAGCCCAGCATATCTGCCAGCTGCCCGTAAGTTGCCACCCGGCCGTATGGGATTTCGGCTACCAATTCCCATACCCGTTCAAAAAAATCCTCCCGCTGGACCATGTTTTTCACCTCGCTTGCTTTTCAGTCTACAAAGCGGGAGAAAAATGTCAAGTTTTGCGCCCAAAAAATAGACAGAAACGGGGAAAATATGCTATACTGGTCTGCGGAATTTTGGAAAGAGGAATGGAGAGTCGCTATGGAATACAAAATCCTGGTGCTGGACATCGACGGCACCCTGACCAACTCGAAAAAAGAAATTACCCCCCGCACCCGGGCAGCGTTAAAAAAAGCCCAGGAGAAAGGGGTCAAAATCGTGCTGGCCTCCGGGCGGCCTACCTACGGCATCATGCCAGTGGCCAAGCAGCTGGAGCTGGAGGAGTATGGCGGCTACATCCTGTCTTTCAACGGCGGGCGGATCATCAATGCCCAGACCGGCGAGGTGATTTATCAAAAGACGCTGCCGGCTGATATGCCCGCTCTTTTATACGATATGTCCCGGGAATACAAGACCAATATTATGACCTATCTGGAGGAAACGGTCATCACCCCCAAAAAGGACGACCAATATGTGGAACTGGAATCCCGCATCAACAAGATGGAAGTGCGGGAAGTAGAGGATTTTAAGAGCTTTGTCAACTTTCCGGTGACCAAATGCCTGATGGTCGAGGACGGGGAGTATCTGGCCGAGGTGGAAAAGAAGGTCAAGGCCCGGCTGGGAGACACGTTGAGCGTACTGCGGTCGGAGCCGTTCTTTTTGGAAATCATGCCGAAAAACATTGATAAAGCCTATTCGCTGGGCAAGCTGCTGGAGCATTTGGGAATGGAGCGCGAGCAGATGATTGCCTGCGGCGACGGCTTTAACGACCGGTCGATGATTGAATTTGCAGGCCTGGGCGTGGCGATGGCCAACGCGCAGGAGCCGGTCAAGGCGGCTGCCGACCATGTGACCGTATCCAACGACGAGGACGGTGTGGCGGTGGTTGTGGAACAGTTTATCCTGGGAGAATAGAGGTGCGGTGATGAAGGAAAAAAAGCTGGTCGTATTCGACATGGACGGCACCCTCAACCGCATTGAGCTGTTTATCATTCCCACTTACAAAGAGGTGCTGCAAAAGTTTGCCGGCGCCCAGGCGGATGACGATACGGTGATGCGGCTGATGGGCTGTGTGGACGAGCAGATCTACCAGGGCCTTCTGCCCGGCGCGCCGATGGAGCGGTTTGATGAATTTATGGCGCTGACCGCCGAGGCGGAATACCGCAACATCGACCGGTATCACGGCGCTTTTGACGGGGTGCCGCAGATGATCCGTCAGCTGTCGGAAGCGGGATATATTCTTGCCGTGTGCACCAACGGCACCAATGGTTATGTGCGTAAAATTGCGTCCGCGCTGGGGCTGGCGCCCTATTTTACCTGGCTGCAGGGAGCGGAACCGGGCTGCACCAAATCGGATACCCTGAAGATGGTGCTGGATAAAATCCGGCCGGACAAGGCGGTGATGGTGGGGGACCGCCATCACGACATGCAGGCGGCCCGGGACAACGGGCTGCCGTTTATCGGCTGTCAATACGGCTATCTGCCCCATGAGGTGGACGGCGCGGACATTCGAGTGGCCTGCGCCGCGGATATCCCCCGGGCCGTAAAGGCATTGATCGGAGAATAGGCTGCAAAAAAACAGGAGGAAGCTGCATGGCGGCATATCGAATCGTAAAGCTGGACGATTCCTGGAAAGGGAGAACACGGCAGTTTCGGTACCGGACCGATTCCTATCTGGATGTCCAGATTGTAGAGGAACGGGGCGTGAGCCGGATAGAATTTCGCAAAAAGATGTTTGACGCCCCGGTGGAGAAAGAACTGGAAGTCTCTTGGATGAAAGATCACATGGCGGCGCCGATGCTGTTTGCCGCGGTGGATGACGAGGAGCAAATTGCAGGCTATCTGGAACTGAATCCGGAGAGATGGAACAACCGGATGCGGGTGGCCAACCTGTTCGTAGAGGAACCGTTTCGGAGAACGGGAGCCGGCACCGTTTTGATGAGACATGCCGTCAGCGTGGCGGAAAAGGCCGGAGCCCGGATGCTGGTGCTGGAAACCCAGAGCTGCAACATGCCGGCGATTGGTTTTTATCTGTCCCAGGGTTTTGCCATCGGCGGGCTGGATCTGTTCCACTATTCCAATGAGGATTTGGAAAGACATGAAGTGAGGATTGAAATGATGCGGATGCTGGAAAGCATCAACGCGCCGTGATAAAGTCGGTTTGCTGTGTGAAAGGAAACCGGCCCTGTACCGCTTTCAAGAAAAAAGGCGGCTTTGAGGGACGGTAGAATAGGAGAGGACAATGGAAAATCAACGCAGAATAGACTGTCACACCCACATTGTAAACCAGAAAATTAAAGACGCTTATTATCAAAACCCAGGAGGATACGCCATCATCATGGAGTTTCTGCCTCAGTTTGCCAACGCGCAGATGCCGGATGAATCCTGGCAGATAGCCGCGGCGGATGAGCGGTTGTTTTTATCCCCTAGTATCGATATTCACAAGGAAATTTTGCCCCAGCTGTCGGCAATCGAAGAAAAGATGCTGGCGCGGCCGGAGTGCAAGGTGGTAGGCCTAAAGATTTTTTTAACCTATCAAAAGGGCCGGGCGGACGATGAAAAAATGATGTGCATTTATGATTTTGCCCGCCGGTATGGCCTGTCGGTCACCTATCATACCGGGCTGCCTTCGCTGCATCTGCCCACGGATGACGATATGGAGGGTTCCAACCCGAAATATGTGCGCAACGTGGCGCTTGCCTATCCGGATGTCAACTTTATCGTTGCCCATCTGGACGACCCGCGCTT
>Ga0129308_1000595_pt1 | contig 50996 bp, 48 predicted proteins | sample L827metagenome_FD_94440 | JGI IMG/M metagenome (GOLD analysis project Ga0129308, IMG submission 94440) | Ring-tailed lemur group fecal microbial communities from Wisconsin, USA - L827 metagenome | ecosystem: Host-associated > Mammals > Digestive system > Large intestine > Fecal | place: USA... | reverse complement strand
TGTGCTATAATATTCATGAAGATAAACGCCTCTTTCGTTATGTGTTTTTGTGGTTATTAACATCATAACATTTTTGAGTGCGTTTGTCTTCTTTTTTGTAACAGTTCTATTGTATCATAACATGTACAGAAATATTTTATGCTCAGGTTGACAGACGGTAAGACTTAACGTATAATAATAGCGTATCAATGTTAAAACGGAGGTACATATGCAAAGATGCGCATGGTGTCTGGGAAGTGAGAATAACCTTAGGTATCACGATGAAGAGTGGGGAAGACCTGTTCATGACGACAGAAAACATTTTGAATATCTTTCACTTGAAGCAATGCAGTGCGGACTTAGTTGGTCGATAATACTCGGAAAAAGAAAAATTCTGCGCGAATGCTTTTCCTGGTTCAACTTCGCAGAGATATCGAATTACACCGACGCAGACGTTGAACGCATAATGAATACTGCGGGAATGATACGATCTGAACGAAAGATACGCGCAATAATATCCAATGCGGCAGCATTTGAACAAATAAGAGAAGAGTTCGGAAGTTTCGATAAGTATATATGGGCGTTTACAAACAATCGGGTCCATGTTTATTTAAAGCATCACCGCGGCGGCACGGAAACACATAATTCGCTTTCGGAGAAGATAAGCAAGGAGTTGAAAAAACGAGGCTTCAAATTTCTGGGTTCAGTCTGCGTTTACTCCTATCTTCAGGCAAGCGGGATTATTAACGACCATTCGCCGGACTGTTTTGTTTATCGTGAACTTGCAGAGGCTAAAAATGCCGAATACATAAAATAGTATGCTTTTCGGGAAATTTTTGCAAAAAAATTCACAAAATCACTTGAAATTTTTCTCAAAATGTCGTATAATAGACTTGATTTTTGACATTGCGGTTTTCGTTTTGTCGCAAAAGAAAGTATAAGGAGATGAATTATATGGATATGTTCAATTTCATGGCGCTGTGCGCCGGCGATTCAGTATTACTCACTCCGTCTGATGACGGATACTGGGGGCTTGTGATATCTACTGTCATAACCGGTATTGCGGTGGTGTTTCTTGTACTCGCAATTCTTATTGCGTTGCTTTATCTCATGGGTGCGATTCTCGGTCGAAAGAAGAAATCACCGGAACCTGTCAGGACAGAAGTTCCTGTTGTTCAGCCCGCTTCTGAGACTGTCGAAGAAGTCTGCGAGGACGACGGCGAGGTTATCGCGGTTATTTCCGCGGCGATTGCCGCATACGGCGAGGCAGAGGGAAAGCAGTACCGCATAACCGGCGTCAAGAGAAGAGATAAGGCTCAGCGCTCCGGTTGGAGTACCGCCGGCGTTATAGAAAACACAAGAGGTTTCTGATTAAGCGCTGACAAAAAGCGGAAAGGTATGGTCATAAAATATGGTTGAAGTTTTTCTTGAAACGGTTGCGGATCTGTGGCAGGAATCCGCATTCTGCAACATAACATTGCCGCAGGGAATAATGCTGCTCATTTCCTTTGTACTTATGTACCTTGCAATCGTAAAGGGCTATGAGCCTATGCTTCTGCTTCCTATTGCTTTCGGTATGGCGCTTACGAATATTCCCGGCGCGGAATTGTACCACCCTGAATTTTTCCTTACAACAAATGTGGATTACGGTCAGGTTCTTCATGACGGCGGTCTGCTGGATATAATTTATCTGGGCGTTAAGCTTCAGCTGTTCCCGCCGCTTATTTTCCTTGGAATCGGCTGTATGACCGATTTCGGTCCGCTTATTGCCAACCCGAAGAGCTTCTTCCTCGGTGCAGCGGCGCAGGGCGGCATCTTCATTACTTTCCTTGGCGCTTGTGCGCTTTCAGCTACCGGGATTGTTGATTTTTCGCTCAAACAGGCTGCTTCCATTGCAATTATCGGCGGCGCTGACGGTCCTACAGCAATATATCTCACCTCGAAGCTGGCCCCGGAAATGCTTGGTTCTATAGCGGTTGCGGCATATTCGTACATGGCGCTTGTTCCCGTTATCCAGCCGCCTATTATGCGTGCGCTTACAACAAAGAAGGAGCGTCTTGTAAAAATGGGGCAGCTCCGTCAGGTTACAAAGCGCGAAAAGATCATCTTCCCGATTGCGGTTACCGTAATCGTTTCGTTCCTCGTTCCCTCTGCGACTCCTCTCGTAGGTATGCTGATGCTCGGAAACCTGTTCAAGGAGAGCGGCGTTGTTGAACGTCTTGTAAAGACGGCTTCAAACGAGCTTATGAATATTGTTACAATTATGCTGGGCGTAACGGTCGGCGCAACCGCGACTGCGGCGAACTTCCTGAGCGTAAGAACGATTATGATTATTGTTCTCGGTCTGATCGCATTCTGCATTGGCACAGCCTGCGGCGTTCTCCTCGGAAAGCTTATGTATGTTCTTTCCGGCGGAAAGATCAATCCTCTTATAGGTTCCGCGGGCGTATCCGCAGTTCCTATGGCGGCTCGTGTTTCACAGAAGGTCGGTCAGGAAGAAAATCCCTCAAACTTCCTGCTCATGCATGCAATGGGTCCGAATGTAGCCGGTGTTATCGGTTCGGCTGTTGCGGCGGGCGTCCTGCTTGCGATATTCGGTTAATTAAAAGCTACAGCACTGCAATTCCGGTTGCGGTGCTGTTTTTTATATAAATATTGCAATATCTGTGTAGACTTTTGGAGAAAAATGTGATATAATAAAAAAGAATAAAAACAGAGTGCGCGATCGCGCTCAGAGGAGAACAAGATGAACTTGCTGCACATGAAATACGCGGTTGAAATTGCCGAAACAAATTCGATAAATAAGGCGGCGGAAACGCTTTATGTCGGACAATCGGCGCTGAGCCGCGCTATCAAGGAGCTTGAAACAACTCTCGGCGTAACGCTTTTTGAGCGCAGCGCAAAGGGAATGTTCCTCACTCCGGACGGAGAAGTTTTTGTGCGGTATGCCAAAACGGTTTTAAAGCAGATTGACGCTATTGAAAATATGTTCAGCAGCGGAAATGTCAGCAAAAAACGTTTTTCTATTTCCGTTCCGCGTGCAAGCTATATTACAAGTGCTTTTGCTTCGTTTTCAAAGTCGCTTGACAACAGCGCGGAGGTCGAGGTTTTCTATAAAGAAACCAACGCCATGCGCGCCATTAAAAATATACTGCAGGAGGATTATAAGCTCGGAATAATCCGCTACGCGGAGAGCTATGACCGCTACTACAAGAATATGATGGATGAAAAGGGACTGGACTATGAGCTTATAACCGAATTCTGCTATCTTCTGCTTATGAATGAAAAAAGTCCTCTTGCCGAAAAGGAAACGATAACTTTTGAGGATCTTAAGGATTATGTTGAGATAGCTCATGCCGATCCGTATGTTCCGTCAATGCCGTTTTCAGAGGTGAAAAAAGAGGAGCTGCCCGACAATTCCGGCAGACGGATATTTGTTTTTGAGCAGGGAAGTCAGTTTGAGCTTCTTGCGGAAAATCCCGAAACATTCATGTGGGTGTCGCCGGTTCCTGAAAAAACGCTGAAGCGTTATGGATTGGTTCAGCGCGTGTGCGGCGAAAACAAGCGCGTATACAAGGACTTGCTTATTCATCGCCGGGACTATACGCTTTCTGCTTTGGACAGCCTTTTTGTTGAAAATCTTGTAAGATCAAAGCGTGAAACATTCTCTCAGCTCAAATAAAGGAGAAATAAATGAAGCTTTTTATCGCGTCTGATATACATGGAAGCGCATATTACTGCCGTCTGATGCTTGAACGCTATAAGACCGAGCAGGCTGACAGGCTGCTTCTGCTCGGAGATATTCTGTACCATGGTCCGCGAAATGACCTGCCGGAGGAATATGCTCCGAAGCAGGTCATCGCCATGCTCAATGAAATTAAAAATGATATTTTATGTGTAAGAGGCAACTGCGACGCCGAGGTCGATCAGATGGTGCTTCAGTTTCCGATTATGGCTGATTATGCCGTTCTTGAAATTGACGGAAGAACAATATATGCAACCCACGGACATATTTATAATGAAAGCAATCTTCCGCCGCTGCGTGAAGGGGATATTTTGCTTCACGGACACACGCACATTCCGAAGTGCATCAAGCATGAAAAATATATTTGTATGAATCCCGGCTCGGTTTCGCTTCCGAAAGAAAGTTCGCACCATGGCTACATGATTATTGAAAACGGAAAATTCTTTTGGAAGGATATTGGCGGTACAGTAATAAACGAGTACTGCGAATAACAGGCGCGAAAAGCCGCAAAATAAATGTGTCTGCGACGAATTTTCTGATTTAGCTAATATGCATATCGATATTGGCAATACCTATATGAGAAAACGGCAATTCACAAACTCTGCAAAAACTGTTAAAATAAAGACAGAGAAAAGAAGCGGAGGTGATAATTCTGAAGGAAACGGAAATTTCCCGCGCAACGCTCGGCAGGATACCTCTTTATCTGAGCTATCTTGAATCATTGCCGCGGGAGACAGAAAATATTTCCGCAACATCAATCGCAAAGGCGCTTGGACTTGGCGACGTTCAGGTCAGAAAGGATCTGGGCGCGCTGTGCGGATCGGGAAGACCTAAAATAGGGTATCTGACAGATGAGCTTATTGCTTGCCTGAAACATTTTCTTGGGAGCAGGAATGGCGAAACGATCGTCGTGGGAGCAGGGAAGCTCGGAAGAGCGCTTCTTGATTACGGCGGCTTCGGACAATTCGGATTATCGCTGCTTGCGGCGTTTGACGCAGGGCTGTGCGCGGAGGAAAAATCGGATACAGGCAAGCCTATTCTTCCGATGTCTGAATTTTCTGTATTCTGCAAAGAAAACAACGTAAAAATAGGTATTATTGCAGTTCCTGCCGAATCGGCGCAGAGCGTCTGCGATCTGCTCATCGAAAACGGAATAAAGGCGATATGGTGCTTCGCTCCGTGTCGGCTCAGCGCGCCGCCGGACGCGATAATCCAATATGAAAATATGGCGCTTTCTCTTGCACACCTTAAATCTCAGATAACAAATTAACAGGAGGTATCATATGGAAACACAGGAAAGAAAAATCGTTGACGGCGTTGAAGCTCTTGAGGACGCTTTAAAGCGTGTGAAAGAGGCACAGAAGCGATTTGCGACCTACACGCAGGAGCAGGTCGACAAAATCTTCTTTGCCGCTGCTTCAGCCGCTAACAAGGCGAGAATACCGCTTGCAAAAATGGCGGTTGAGGAAACCGGCATGGGCGTTGTGGAGGATAAGGTAATTAAGAACAATTATGCTTCCGAACATATTTACAACGCGTACAGAAAAATTAAGACCTGCGGAGTTATTGAGGAGGATAAGGCATACGGATTAACGAAGATTGCCGAGCCTATCGGTATTGTCGCAGCTGTTATACCTACGACGAACCCCACCTCGACTGCTATTTTCAAGTGCCTTATCGCGCTTAAAACAAGAAATGCAATCATTATCAGCCCCCACCCGCGTGCAAAGAAATCGACCATTGCCGCGGCAAAGCTGGTTCTTGACGCAGCCGTTGCGGCAGGAGCTCCTGAAAATATAATCGAATGGATAGACGTTCCGAGCCTCGATATGACCAACCTTGTTATGAAGGAATCTGATATTATTCTTGCAACAGGCGGTCCCGGAATGGTAAAGGCAGCGTATTCAAGCGGAAAGCCCGCTCTTGGCGTAGGAGCAGGAAACACACCTGCAATAATTGACGAAACGGCTGATATAATGCTTGCCGTAAGCTCGATAATCCATTCCAAGACCTTTGACAACGGTATGATCTGCGCTTCGGAGCAGTCGGTTATCGTTCACAGAAACGTTTACGACGCGGTAAAGGACGAATTTGCCAACCGCGGCTGCTATTTCCTTGACCCCGAAGAAACCGAAAAGGTAAGAAAGACGATAATTATAAACGGTGCGCTCAATGCCAAGATAGTAGGACAGCCTGCACCTAAAATTGCGCAGCTTGCTGGAGTTACAGTTCCCGATGGCACAAAAATCCTTATCGGCGAGGTAACGAGCGTTGAGCTTTCAGAGGAATTTGCCCATGAAAAGCTTTCTCCCGTGCTTGCAATGTACAAGGCGGAGGATCTGAACGACGCGTTTGAAAAGGCGGAACACCTTATCGCAGACGGCGGTTACGGACACACATCTTCGATATATTTAAACGAGGTTACCGAGCGCGAAAAGATAAGCGAATTTGCGGCGCGCATGAAAACCTGCCGTATTCTTGTAAACACACCCTCGTCGCACGGCGGTATCGGCGATCTTTACAATTTTAAGCTTGCTCCGTCGCTCACACTCGGCTGCGGCTCGTGGGGCGGAAACAGTGTAAGCGAGAATGTCGGCGTAAAGCATTTGCTAAATATAAAGACTGTGGCTGAAAGGAGACATAACATGTTGTGGTTCAGAGCGCCTCAGAAGATTTATATCAAGAAAGGCTGTCTGCCGGTAGCGCTTGACGAGCTTAAGAACGTAATGGATAAGAAAAGGGCGTTCATTGTTACCGACAGCTTCCTCTATCAGAACGGATATACAAAGGCGATAACCGACAAGCTTGATGAAATGGGAATACAGCACAGCACATTTTTTGACGTTGCTCCCGATCCGACGCTCGCCTGCGCAAAGGAAGGCGCAAAGCAGATGTCGGCATTCCAGCCGGACTGCATTATTGCTCTCGGCGGAGGTTCGGCTATGGACGCTGCAAAGATCATGTGGGTAATGTATGAGCATCCGGAAGTTGACTTCATGGATATGGCTATGCGCTTTATTGATATAAGAAAGCGTGTTTACACTTTCCCGAAAATGGGCGAAAAGGCATATTTTATCGCTATCCCGACCTCAGCGGGAACAGGCAGCGAGGTAACGCCGTTCGCGGTAATTACCGATGAGCAGACAGGCGTAAAATATCCTCTTGCCGACTATGAGCTTCTTCCGAATATGGCAGTAATCGACACGGATTTCCACATGAGCGCGCCTAAGGGACTTACTTCCGCTTCTGGTATCGACGCGGTTACTCATGCGCTTGAGGCTTATGCTTCGATAATGGCTACTGATTATACCGACGGTCTTGCACTTAAGGCGTTAAAGACAATTTTTGAATATCTGCCCCGTGCATATGAGAACGGACAGACGGATGTTGAAGCGCGCGAAAAGATGGCGAACGCTGCAACTATGGCGGGTATGGCATTTGCGAACGCTTTCCTCGGCGTATGCCATTCCATGGCACATAAGCTCGGCGCGTTCCACCACCTCCCGCACGGCGTTGCGAACGCTCTGATGATTGAAGAGGTTCTTCGCTTTAACGCAAATGAAGTTCCGGCAAAAATGGGTACTTTCTCTCAGTATGATCACCCTCACACGCTTGCGCGTTATGCGGAGGTTGCAGATTATCTCGGTCTTGGCGGAAAGAACGATGAGGAGAAGCTTGAAAATCTTATTAAGGCAATAAATGATCTAAAGGAAAAAGTAGGCATAAAGAAGACGATAAAGGATTACGGAATAGATGAAAAGAACTTCCTTGACCGTCTTGATGAAATGACCGAGCAGGCGTTTGACGACCAATGCACGGGAGCAAATCCTCGTTATCCGCTCATGAGCGAAATCAAACAGATGTACCTGAATGCTTATTACGGAAAGCATTTTGTTGAAAAGGAAGTTCCGCACGCACAGGATGCCGCTTCCGGTGATGACGAGCACAATTTCAAAAAGACATACAGCAAGTCGAAAAAATCAGCTAAGTAAGGAGGAAAAGATAATGAATCTTGACAAAATTATTGCCGTGAGAAACCGCAAGACCGTTTACCGCGACGGTGACCGCTGCCTTAAGGTTTTCAATGAGGAATATTCAAAGGCTGACGTTTTAAATGAGGCGCTCAATCAGGCGCGTGTTGAAGAAACAGGTTTGCATATTCCGAAGATTCTCGAAGTAACCATGATTGACAAGAAGTGGACGATTATTTCTGAGTTTATAAAAGGCAAGACGCTGGCGCAGCTTATAAGCGAAAATTCAGATAAGAAGGACGAATACCTCGAACGCTTTGTGGATCTTCAGCTTGAAATGCACAGCAAGACCTGCCCCATGCTGGGCAAGCTCAAGGATAAGATGAACCGTAAGATAAGCCAGACGGATCTGTCTGCGACGGTACGCTATGACCTCCACACACGTCTTGAAGCTATGCCTAAGCACAACAAGCTCTGCCACGGTGATTACAATCCCTCCAATATCATCATCTCTGATGACGGAACGCCGTATATCCTTGACTGGTCGCATGCGACGCAGGGCAATGCTTCCGCGGACGCTGCCCGCACATACCTGCTGTTCTGGCTTAACGGAGATATAGAAGGCGCGAAGAAGTATCTCAAGCTGTTCAGCGACAAGAGCAACACGGCTATTCAGTATGTTCAGAAATGGATGCCGATCGTTGCAGCTTCGCAGAGCGTAAAGGGTAATGCGGCTGAACGAGAATTTCTGTATTCGTGGATTGACGTTGTGGATTATGAATAAAGCATTCCACATAAAATAAGGCGGCGCTGCGTTTAAAATTTGCGCAAGCCGGTCTGAAAAAGAGGTTTTGTTCCTCGAAGCGTTTTCGGGGAACAAAACTTTCTGCGTTTGAAAGGAACTACATAAAATGAAAATCACAGTATGTATCGGCTCATCATGTCATATTAAAGGCTCGCGTCAGGTCGTCGAGCAGCTTCAGTATCTTATCAATGAAAACAATATCGGGGATAAGGCAGAACTTGCGGGGACTTTTTGCATGGGCAAATGTCAGCAGGGCGTCTGCGTAACCATAGACGGCGTCTTTTACTCCGTTGCGCCGGAGAATGTTAAGGAATTCTTTAACGAAAATATTCTTGCAAAGGTGATGTAAATGATTATTCAGATATGTGTCGGCTCTTCATGCCATTTAAAAGGCTCGGAAAAGCTTGTAGAGCTGCTGCAGAAGGCGATTTCCGACAATAAGCTCGACGGAGATATTACTCTGGCGGGTAGCTTCTGCACGGGCAGGTGCAATCGAGAGGGTGTTACAGTGACCGTTGACGATACGGTTTACACGGGAATAACTCCGGAAAATTTCAGCATCTTTTTTAATGACAAGGTGCTGGGCGAACTGAAAAAGGAAGGGGTATGACGGTATGGACTGCCTTACACTGAAAAAATCCAACTGTAAAAACTGCTATAAATGCATACGCTACTGTCCGGTAAAATCCATACGTTTTTCGGGAAATCAGGCGTATATTATCGAGGATGAATGTATCCTTTGCGGACAATGCTTTGTAGTCTGTCCGCAGAACGCTAAGCAAATCGTTGACGAAACAGAAAAGGCGCGCGTCCTTTTACAAAGCGGAGATCCTGTTATTGTAAGCCTTGCTCCCTCTTTTGTCGCAAACTATGAGGGCGTAGGGATTGAAGCGATGCGCAAAGCGCTTAAAAAGCTGGGATTTTATGATGTTGAGGAAACTGCTGTCGGCGCTACTATTGTTAAAAATCAGTACGAAAAGATGATAAATGAGGAAAACCGCGATATTATAATTTCTTCATGCTGTCATTCCGTAAATTTGCTTATTCAGAAATATTTTACAGATCAGCTTCCGTATCTTGCGGATATTCTTTCGCCTATGCAGGCGCACTGCAGAGATATAAAGCGCCGCTATCCAAATGCAAAGACCGTTTTTATCGGACCCTGCGTTGCTAAAAAGGACGAAGCACAGCACTATGAGGGAATAACCGACGCGGTGCTGACATTTGACGAGCTTACGGCATGGCTGAAGTCCGAAGGCATTGAGATCGAGCAGAAAACAGATTCAGAGGAGAAGAGCCGTGCGCGCTTTTTCCCGACGACAGGCGGTATACTCAAAACGATGGATCTCAGCAACAGCAACTATACATATATGGCTATTGACGGGACTGAAAACTGTATCGCAGCACTTAAGGATATTCAGAGCGGAAAAATACATCGCTGCTTTATTGAGATGTCAGCCTGCGTAGGAAGCTGTATAGGCGGTCCGGTTATGGAGAAATACCATCGTTCGCCGGTCAAGGACTATATGTCGGTATCTAAATTTGCGGGAAATAAGGATTTTGAGGTTGAACAGCCAGACGAACTTACTCTGCAGAAGAAATTTACCGTTATTGAGCGAAAGCTCCAGCCGCCGGAGGAATCTGAAATACGTGAAATTCTTCGTCAGATGGGCAAGACGAAGCCTTCCGATGAGCTTAACTGCGGTTCGTGCGGATATAACACCTGCCGCGAAAAGGCAATAGCTATATACCACGGAAAAGCGGAAATTTCGATGTGCCTGCCGTATCTTAAGGATAAGGCGGAGAGCTTCTCTGATACGATCGTACGCAATACGCCGAACGGTCTTATTGTTCTTAATGAAAAGCTCGAAGTTCAGCAGATTAACAAGGCAGCTCTGAAGATAATGAATCTGCGTTCCGAAACGGATATTCTCGGCGACGGCGTTGTTCGCGTATTAGACCCGAAAGATTTTCTTGAAGTGCTTCAGACGGGAACGGCTATTCACGGAAAGAGGATTTATCTTGCGGAATATGAAAAATACACTGAGGAAACTATCATTTACGATAAGGAATTTCGTTTGCTTGTATGTATCCTGCGTGACGTGACCGAAGAGGAAACGCAGCGCGAAAAGAAGGAGAAAATAAGCCGGCAGACGGTTGAGATTGCCGACCGTGTGGTTGATAAGCAGATGAGAATCGTTCAGGATATTGCGTCGCTGCTCGGCGAAACGGCTGCCGAAACCAAAATTGCACTTTCCAAGCTAAAGGAGTCTATAAACGATGAATAATCTTTGCGCTGACATCGGTTGGAAAAGCATAAATCACGATGGGGAGCAGTTGTGCGGCGACCATATCGACATTATCGAACAAAATGAAAATTCTACTGTTATCGTTCTTGCTGACGGACTTGGAAGCGGAGTTAAGGCGAGCATTCTCTCAACACTGACATCAAAGATAATTTCAACGATGATGGCGGAGGGGCTTCCGCTTGAGGAATGCGTTTCGACAATAGCGGCTACTCTTCCGATATGCTCTGTACGCGGCGTCGCTTACTCTACTTTTACGATAATCCACCTTATTGACAACACGACTGCCGAGCTTATACAGTATGATAATCCGATGGTTATTCTTATCCGCGACTGTGAGGTTTATAATTATCCGAAAACCGAGCTGAATATTGACGGAAAGAAGATCTACAAGTCGGTCATCAAGCTCATGGAAAACGATATTTTCATTGCCATGAGCGACGGCTGCCCGCACGCGGGAATCGGTCTTGCTTATAATTTCGGATGGAAGTGGGAAGATATAGCCGATTTCATGAAAACCTTTGCTCATATCGGCTATACGGCGAAAACCCTTTCTACTATTCTTGTTGATGAATGCAACAAGCAGTACGGTTTTCATCCGGGCGACGACGCGACTGCCTGCGTTGTACGCATACGCGCAAGAGAGCCGATGAATATTCTGTTCGGTCCCCCGCGCAATCGTGACGACTGCAACCGTATGATGTCGCTGTTCTTCTCTAAAGAGGGGAAGCACATAATCTGCGGAGGAACAACCTCGTCTATTGCGGCTAAATATCTCGGAAAGCAAATCAAAACCAGCCTGGTGTTTGAACAGAGCGATGTTCCTCCAATTGCGGAGATTGAGGGTGTAGACCTTGTTACAGAGGGCGTCATTACAATAAACAAGGTTATCGAGTACGCAAAGGACGCGCTTGATAAGAATGAAAAATACGAGCATTGGAGCATAAGCCGCGACGGGGCTTCAATGATATGCCGCCTGCTTTTTGAAGAAGCGACGGACATAAATTTCTACGTCGGGCGTGCGGTAAATCCCGCTCACCAGAATCCGGATTTGCCGATAAATTTCAATATCAAGATGAACCTTGTCGAAGAACTTTCCGCCTGCCTGAAAAAAATGGGCAAGCGCATAAAGGTAAGCTATTTCTGATATTGACTTTTCGGCGGAATTGTGATAAAATAACATGTAGCGGCAATGCCGCTGTAATATATTTGCAGACACGATACACGAGTTCACGACTCTGATACGAAACAGGGTGCGAGCCGACGCGTGTATTGGACGGAATTACAATTTTGTTTCCTTTTGGCACACGTTTTTCGGCGTGTGCCTTTTTGTGTCTATGAAAGGAAATAGAATGGAACAAATAACAAACTCAGTTTCGGTGCTTGAAACCGAAAAAACAGGGAAGCTGATGAGAAAATACTCGCTTCCTTGTATAATTTCACTCCTCGTTGGGGCGCTTTACAACATTGTCGATCAGATATTTATTGCAAATGCGGATTATCTCGGTTCGTACGGAAATGCGGCAAATACGGTTGTATTCCCGCTTACGGTTATCGCGCTTGCAATATCGACGATGATTGGAGACGGCTGCTGTGCCTTTGTCAGCATTTGTCTGGGCGCAAGGGAAAACGATAAGGCAAACAGAAGCGTCGGAAATTCGGTGCTGCTTATAGTCGTTTCAAGCCTTGCGCTTACAGCGGTGTATCTGCTGTTCCACACGCAGATATTAACGGCATTCGGCGCGGCGGTAAACGACGAGACTTTCGCGCTATCCGAAGAATATTTTTTCTGGATAACGCTTGGTATTCCGTTTTATATGTTCGGGCAGGCGCTCAATCCTATAATACGTTCCGACGGAAGTCCTGCTTTTGCGATGTTTTCGCTTCTTGCGGGAGCAATTTGCAACACTGTGCTTGACCCGATTTTTATTTTCACATTCCGCTTGGGAATGAAGGGAGCAGCTGCTGCAACTGTTATCGGTCAGATTATTTCCGCAGTGCTTGCGCTTATTTATCTGTTCAGAATGAAGACCGTAAAACTGCAAAAAAGCAGCTTCGTACCAGATGTGAAGCTGCTGGGAAAAATTCTGCCGCTTGGAATGACGAGTTTTTTATCTCAGGCGTCGATTGTTCTTACAATTGCGGCGACTCTGAATATGTGCCGTGAATACGGTGCGAAAGACCCGATTTTCGGTCAGCCTGAGTATGCTCAGATACCGACGGCTGTTGTTGGTATTGTAATGAAGTTTTTCCAAATCGTTATTTCGGTCGCGGTAGGACTTTCGGCAGGCTGTATCCCCGTTGTCGGGTATAATGTCGGTGCGGGAAAAAATGACCGTGTAAAGGAGATAATGAAAAAGCTGTTTATTGCCGAGGCGGTGATCGGTGCGGCGGCAACGCTTGTATTTGAACTTTTTCCTCAGCAGTTTGCCGATATATTCGGTGCCGGAAGCGAGAGCGTTTACTACAATGAGTTTGCTGTTCGCTGCATTCGTCTTTTCCTCTGCACTTTGCCGCTTGCCTGTGTGAACAAAGGCGCGTTTATTTTCCTGCAGTCGCTCGGAAAGGCGCTTGAATCCACGGTTTTATCGCTTATCCGCGAGGTGGTTTTTGGGGTTGGGCTCGTTCTGCTGCTGCCGATATGGTTCGGACTTGACGGGGTGCTTTATTTTATGGCGCTTGCGGATATACTTACGTTTCTGATTACGATAGCCGTTGTTTTAAAGACATACAGACATCTTACTCATGAGAACAGCGCAAATTCCTGCGACCAGTAGTAATAGGTGTCCTTGCCGACCTTTAGAGTGCAGAGCCCGAATGCGACGCACTCGTATTTCGGATTAAGAATATTATCGCGGTGGCTGGGAGAGTCCATCCACGCTTTAAATACTTCCTCGGCAGTTTCAAACATATTGCGGCCGTAGGCGATATTCTCGCCGACCTTTCGGTAACTCAGCCCAAGCTCCTTGAATGCGGTATAAAATCCGCTTCCGTCGGGTCTGGTATGCGAATAGTACGAAGAAAGTTCATAAGCTCGCAGGGTAGATACATCGTGTACGCGTGCAGAATACCACAGCTCGTTCAGTCCGTTTTCGACGCGTGCTTCGTTCACTAGATTCAGCATTTCAATATAAACTGAGTCATCATTTGAAACGTTTCCGCCGCCGATATTTGTAAAAGGCGTTTTTGACGTCGAAGATGACGGTTTCGCGGTCGTTGTGACTTCTGTGGTTTTCGCAGTAGTTGCGCGGGGAGTTGTCGCTGAAGTTGTTGTAGTAGGAGCCGCTTGCGTGACAGTTTCAGCAGTGGTCAGAAATGTTGTTTCAGCAGGTGTCGTCGTCGTTTTAGTTGGTTCAGTCGTGGACGTCTGTGCTGTTGAAGGCGTGGGAGTAGTTTCAAGCAAAAGAACTCCGCCGGCACCATGAGACTCCGATTCGGCTGAAGCGGAGGTTGATATAATAAGCAGCTCGGTCGGGTAAAGCGTTTCGTACAGCCGTTCATGCTGCATTGTTTCGGCAGCAGGCTCGTTTTCGGAAGGCTCTTCAGTCGCGGTTGCACCATCGAGTATGTCTGAAAAACGAACGGGAACTGAATTTTGCGTATTTGCGACAGTTACAGTAACCATAATTACCGCAAGTATCATGCAGCAGCTCATTGATACCGCAAAAGTACGGAGGGTGCGCTTCTGGCGTTTTGTGAAATTGCGCATTGCCGACCCTCCATTCTTAAATTATAGCTTTTTTCTTTTTATTTTCTTTTGTTGCAGTTTGTGCAGTTAGCGCTGCATCCTGTACATTTTCCGCTTTTCCGCGATGAAATAAGCGAAAAAACAACGATTGTGAATATCACTGCAACAAGTCCCACTATAAGATATTCCAGCCGCGAGAAAAGAAATGCGGCAGTCCATGCGATAATGCATTGAAGCAAAGCCGTAAGAGCCGCCTTCGCCCCGGAATTGAGTTCGCGGCGGATAGCCGCTATAGCCGCAACGCATGGCGTGTACAGAAGCGTGAAAATAAGAAAAGAGAAAGCCGACTGCGGCGTGAAAATTCCCGAAAGCGCGGCTCCGACGCCGTCAACATCCGTTCCTGTAAGTATCGCAAGAGTGCTTACCACTGCTTCCTTAGCAGTAAAGCCTGTTATGAGCGCAGTTGAAACACGCCAGTCTCCGAAGCCGAGCGGTGCGAAAATCGGCGCGATAAATCTGCCGATAGCCGCAAGTATGCTTGCTGAGCTGTCATCAACAACGTTAAGCTGCCAGTCGAATGTTTGCAGAAACCAGATGACGACCGTTGCGGCAAAAATCACTGTGAATGCTTTCTGAATAAAGTCCTTTGCCTTGTCCCACATAAGCAGAAGCACGCTTTTTGCGGACGGGAAGCGGTAGTTGGGAAGCTCCATTACAAACGGAACAGGATTGCCCTTGAAGCGCGTTCTATTAAGGATAAGAGCTGAAAAGATTCCGATAATCATGCCGATAATATAGAGAAGTATCATTATAAGCGCCTGATGTTCGGTGAAAAATGCGGCGGTAAATACTGCATAGATCGGAATTTTTGCCGAGCAGCTCATAAACGGCGTGAGAAGTATCGTCATTTTGCGGTCGCGTTCGCTTGAAAGCGTACGGGTAGCCATTATAGCCGGGACTGAGCAGCCGAATCCGATAAGAAGCGGCACGAAGCTTCGTCCTGAAAGTCCCATTTTACGCAGCAGCTTATCCATAACAAATGCAACGCGCGCCATGTAGCCCGTGTCTTCAAGAATTGATAAAAAGAAAAACAGCGTTACGATTATAGGCAAAAAGCTAAGCACACTTCCGATACCCGCAAAGATCCCGTCAATGACAAGACTCTGTACAACCGGGTTAAGTCCATAATCGGTAAGCGCACTGTCAACTAAAGCGGTGAGCGCGTCTATTCCCGTTCCGAGCAGGTCGCTGAGAAACGCTCCGATAACGTTGAAAGTAAGCCAGAAAACAGTACCCATTATAAGGATAAACAGCGGAATTGCAGCGAAGCGGTTTGTAAGAACGGCGTCAATACGAACGCTTCGCTTATGTTCCTTGCTTTCCTTGGCTTTGATAACGGTTCTGGAACATACGCCCTCTATGTATGTATAGCGCATATCTGCCAGTGCAGCGTTTCGGTCAAGTCTGCAGTCATGCTCCATTTCAACAATGGAATGTTCTATGAGGTCAAGCTCGTTTCGGTTAAGTTCAAGCTTTTCAATTACGGCGCTGTCGTTTTCAATGAGCTTTACAGCGCAGAAGCGGCGTGACATTCCCGCACGTTCGGCGTGATCCTCTACTATATGGCTTACCGCATGAATGCAGCGGTGAACCGCTCCCGAACAAAAGTCGTTTTTAAGCGGGAGAGCCTTGTTTTTTGCCGCGGACACGATCTGCGTGATAAGCTCATCGATACCCTCGTTCTTCGCTGCTGAGATAGGAACTACCGGAACTCCCAGCTCACGGCTTATTGCCTTAATATCGACCGAGCCGCCGTTATTGCGCACCTCGTCCATCATGTTCAGCGCAATAACCATGGGAATATTCATTTCAAGCAGTTGGAGAGAAAGGTATAGGTTTCGTTCGATGTTCGTCGCGTCGACTATATTTATTATGCCGTCGGGCTTTTCATTTACCAGAAAGTCGCGTGTTACAATCTCCTCGGTCGAATACGGGCGCAGAGAGTATATTCCAGGCAGATCGACGACTGTGCAGTTCTTGGCGGAACGAATTTCGCCCATTTTCTGGTCAACAGTTACGCCGGGAAAATTTCCTACATGTTGATTTGAGCCGGTAAGCTGATTGAACAGGGTCGTTTTTCCGCAGTTCTGATTGCCAGCAAGCGCGAAAATCATACTTGTTCCTCCTTCTTTATCGGTTCAACTTCTATGCAGCGCGCATCATCAAGACGTATCGTAAGCTCGTATCCGCGCAGATGAAGCTCGATCGGATCTCCCATAGGAGCAACCTTACGGATCATCACTTTTGTTTTCGGGATTATCCCCATGTCGAGCAGATGATTTCGCAGCGAAGTGTCGGAATCAAGCCCGTTCACTGCGGTTATAACGGCTTCTTCGCCGATTTTAAGCATATCAAGAGTCAAATTTATCAATCCTTTGGAAATAATTATTATCTTATTATTATATCATTCCGATTGCTAAAAGTCAATAATGAGGACATGATTTTTCCGTAATTGAATATCCCCATGTCAATGGTATGTTACAAAACGCTTAAAAAATAATTATGATGAGGGAGAATTTATTGGGCAAGCTGTTTTCAAACAGTGTTTTGTTATTCTTGATATTTGTACAGAGCTGTTTCATCCATGTAAAGAAAAAGCTATCGTATTTTTAGCTCGATACTTCAATAAGGGGCTTGCCCCGTCATTTAACGTGGCAAGGGTTGGCGAAGCCAACCTCTCATTCAGCAGGGGATTGTATCTCCTGCTGAATGAGAAAATGGAACCAGCCGCCTTAGAGGCGGGGGACATTCTTGCCTAAGCTATAAAGAAGTTTAAGCCCCGAAGCAATTATTGATAACTGCTTCGGGGTCTATGTTAATATTCATACTCGAATAAATCAGAATTTAGTCATCCTCGCTGTCAGACTGAAATTTGAGCGTGTGTAATCAAGTTAAAGTCACATTATCTTTATCGTTGTTTACTTTTATTAAAAGCATTATGAGGGAAATAACAAACAAAATTATAAGCATTATGTCAAATATTGAATTCATGTTTACAAACAGCGTTGAATTATTCCATTCAATATAGCCCGCTAAGTTGGCAAATACATCATATATAAAATGCAAAACCATGGGAACTACTATGTTTCTAGACTTTAAATACATAACCGCAAATGCAAAGCCAATTATTCCTGTCTGCAAAAACCTATATGTACTCCATCCATCCACAACATGCAAAGCACCAAAAAGCACGAAGCTTATAAAACCATACATCAATTTATTCTTAATATTTTGAGCGCCATAAAAATAACCTTCTAATATTAGAAAACGATAATTAAGTTCTTCATAAAAACCGGTTGCAATCTGCTGTAGAATAATCCTTGAAATCAATATCTCAATTGTTAGTCCTGTTATCGATTTTATACCCGAACACCAAACTATTAAATAATAAAAAAGAAAGATTAAGAAACCACTTCCTGCAATTAACGCCTTTTTACTTCCTTTGATATTCAGAACTTTTTTGATTGGTGTACCATATAATTTCTCTGCAACAAACAAAATGAGAAATCCAAAAACAAATCTTAATATACTACTAAAAACGAACCAGGATGCCCCACTGAGAAACTGTATCCCTAAAAGTGAGATTGTCACAAATATGCTTGCAACAACTATCGCCCAAAGTATTCCAGAATATTTTTTATTACATAATATTTTCTTCATTAATATTCATCCTATTTGTAAAATTCCGATTTATCTCAATAGTATATTAAAATGAGCGCTCGTATTTCTACAGCGGTCGCTTTATTATATTTTTTTGAACACTCTCGCGCTGTGTTCTTCAACCGGAACACCCTGCGAAAGGTCGAATTTCTCGCCTGAAAGAATGTCCTCAAACATTCCGTGCATATTTACGTTAAATGTGAAATTTTCTCCCGCATTTATCATTGCAACGACCGTATCGCCCTCATATTCGCGCGCAAATGCATAGTGATGGTTCTGAAGCTGGAGCTGTCTGTATGAGCCTGCGCAAAGCGGCAGGGAAGCGGTGTGGAATTTCGCAAGCTTGGAGATATGTTCGGTAAGCTCGTTGGGCTGCTGCGGTTCAAATTTTCCCCGCAGACATTCGTCGCCGTTCTTCTTGTCGCCTTCAATACCAAATTCACTTCCATAATACACTGCGGGTATGCCCGGCATGGTGAACAAAAGCGCGTAAATAGGTTTAAGCTCGCGCTTGTCCTTGAGCATTGTCGCAATTCGGCTTACATCGTGGTTATCGAGGAAGCAGTAGAGATTTTTTCCGCGGTACAGACACCAGTTTTCGCTGCCGAACTGACGGTTTATAGAGTGCGCGATTTCAAACATATTCATATCGTTGAAGCTCGAATACAAGCCCTTGTAGCATTCGTAATTCGTTACGCTGTCGAGCATTTCCGGGTTCATCCAACGGTTGTAATCGCCGTGGAGCGTTTCACCCATAAGCCAGAAGTCGTTTTTGAGCCATTTGCAGTGTCCGTGCAGTTCTTTCAGAAAATTGAGGTCTAGGCAGTATGCTACATCAAGCCGCAGTCCGTCAATATCAAATTCCTTTACCCAGCCGGAAATGCATTCCTTGAGGTAATTTTTGACGTCGGGATTGTAGAGGTTGAGCTTTACAAGCTCGAAGTGCCCCTCCCAGCCGTCGTAGAAAAATCCGTCGTTGAAATATGAATTGCCTTCGCGGATATGGAACCAGTCCTTGTACGGACTGTCCCAGCGCTTTTCACGGACGTCGCGGAACTGCGCAAATTCGCGTCCTACATGGTTGAAAACACCATCGAGAACAACTTTTATTCCATTTTTGTGTAACTCGTCGCATACCTTTTTGAAATCCTCGTTCGTGCCGAGGCGGCGGTCGATTTTCGTGTAGTTGACCGTGTCATATCCGTGCTTTACGGACTCGAAAACCGGTCCGAAATACACCGCGTTAAAGCCCATTTCCTTAATTGAAGGAATCTGATCGATAACTTTCAGGATAGCGTGCGTCGGCTCCGACGTGAAGTCGTTCGGCTGAAGCTGTCCGCAGTAGCCGAGCGGGTAAATGTGATAAAATGCTGCCTGTTTGAACCATTCCATTGTTGAATTTATCCTTTCTTTTGCTGTTTTTATTGAATATTGCCTGTTTTCAGCGCTTTAAGAACGGCTTGCGCCGTTCGCTCCTCCGCTTCGAGGAAGTTTACCGGTTCGTTTATATGTTCAAGATAGTGAGCGTCGGAATTTGTTATTACTGCGCATTTTTTCAGGTAAGGATGCTTTTCCCGCAGCTCATCGAGATAGCCGATATGTTTCAGCTCAAAGCATGCAAAACGGCTGTCATCGGGTATAAATCCGAGATTTGCAAGCAGGCTGTTCGTACTTTTTTCAATATGTGCGGGTATCATTGCTCCGCCGAAATTTTCGGTAAGTCCGAAAACCTCGTCGAAGCCGATATTTGTCGCGTTAATAAGCAGGGTTTCTTCCTCACCGATTATTTCGTCGTTTTCGTTGACAATCTGCTGCTTTCCGAAAATGTCACGGCTGTTCATAACGTTTTGATATTGTGAACGAACGTATTTCCCGAAGTCCATTGCTGCGGGAACATTGTCAAAAAGGCAGAGAACGTGTACTTCCTCAACGGTAGTAAGCTCCATTCCGAACAGTGCCAAAACGCCGTAGGCCTCCGCCAGCTTTTCTACTGCGGGACAGTTCTCGCAGGAGCAATGGTCGGTGACGGCGATCACGTCCAGCCCTTTCAGCGCCGCCATTCCCACAATATTTGAGGGAAGCATATCGTCATCGCCGCACGGTGATAGACAAGAGTGAATGTGCAGATCGTAGCTCAGCTTCACGTCATCGCCTCATAAAGCCGCAGAGCCGCGTCGAAAATCGGCATATCTCCTGCGGAAAGGACGGTTATATCCTGTTCGGCGGCTTTCTGCGAAGCTGTTTCGTCGAGCTGCGTCCCCTCACAGAGAACTATGCAGGCGCAGTCCGCAAGTGCGCACACCGCGATAGTGTTCACATTTCCCATTACTGTGAACCAGGCGCTGTCTTTTCCCGCTTTGCTCATTGCAATACTCAGCAGGTCGCATGCGAACGGCTTGCTTATAACCGTTTCATGGTTTCCGCCGTCGTTTATTACCCGGAAAATCCCGCTTTCTAGCAGGTCCTTTATAGTCAAATCATTCAGTCCTTTCGTTATTTATCGTTGAGCTTGTTTACATATTCGCGCAATACGAAAATACAGTCGCGTTCGGAGGCGGCGCCGCGCACAATGTCCTCCGCAAGAGCCTTGCAGCTCGGCGCACCGCATGAACCGCAGTCAAGTCCCGGAAATTTCCTGCAAAGCTCCTCGACCTGCTGCATTTTGTCAAAGCTCTCGGCAAAATTCTTTCCGAGTGTAAAAACAGGCTGATATTCTACGGTTTTCTGCGAAAAAGCTCCGTCTATATATGAGTTGCCAAGATGATTGCGCGCGACCGGCAGGTATTTGCACAATTTCTTCAATTTAGCCTGCGCGACATACGGGTTTTCAACCGTAAGAACTCCTCCGACGCAGCCGCCGCTGCAAGCATTCAGTTCGATAAATTCAAGGTCGGTGAATTTCTGATCCTCAAGGTCTTCGAGAACTCGTATAACATTTTCAATGCCGTCTGCTGCGAGATAGCTGTCAGTGAGCAGTCCGCCTGCTTCGCCGCCGCTGTTGCCCCATCCCACGCCTATGCGTCCCGAATGAACGTAATCGACCTCAAGGTCGTCCTCGTGAGTCATGTGGGCAAGAAGCTTCGGATAAACATCTTTTATTGCAACAACGGCGTCAACCTCGGATTTTTCGGTTATCAGCGCAGTTTTGCAGGCTGCGACCTTTGCGGGACACGGCGAAATAAACACGATTCCGATTTTATCCGGCGGAAGTCCTGTTTTTTCGGCTGCATCCCTTCGGGCAAGCCCTGCTGCAAGCTCCATAGGTGAGTTGAACGGAAGCAGGTGGGGGATTAGATTTGGAAATCTTACGCTTATAAGCCGTACGACCGACGGACAGGCTGTGCTTATGAACGGCTTTTTTTCCGGATGTTCGCCGATATATTTTCTCGACATCTGCGAAATCATTTCCGCTGCCGCAGTAACCTCGAAAACATCGTCAAATCCCATTTTAACAAGCGCGCGAAGTATAATATTCGCGTCGTCGATATTGTTGAACTGTGCGTAGAGCGACGGGGCGGGAAGCGCAACAGCGTATTCATAGTTTTCAAGCACGCCGAGACTGTCAAATGTGGCTTGCTTTGCGTGGTGCGGACATATACGGATACATTCGCCGCAGTCGATGCAAAATTCCTTTTTGATAACGGCTTTTCCGCCGCGGACTCTGATAGCCTGGGTAGGGCAGCGCTTGATGCAGTTGGTACAGCCCTTGCAAAGCGAGCTGTCAAGATGTACCGAGTGAAGAAAATCGCTCATCGCAGCCGTCCTCCTTTACCGGTTCAGGAACACCTTCATTGTTACGGTAGTTCCCACGCCAATCTCCGTATCTATCGTCATTTCGTCGGTATATTTTTTCATGTTGGGAAGTCCCATGCCCGCGCCGAAGCCGAGCGTGCGGACATTGTCGGGAGCGGTCGAAAAGCCCATCTGCATAGCCTGTTCGACATTCTTTATTCCGGGTCCCTTGTCCGCGAGTATCATTTTTATTTCATCCTTGCTTATCTCGACAGTAATAACTCCGCCGTGCGCGTGGATAACCATGTTTATTTCGCCTTCATACATGGATATAGCGACCTTTCGGATAGCGTCGGGAGGTATACCGAGTTTTTTCAGCTTGCCCTTGACATCGCTGGAAGCTTCTCCCGCTCTGGTGAAGTCGTCGCCCGAAACGTCGTATGAGAGCCGGATTATATCTGACACTTAGGATCACCTCCGCGCAGCCCGTTATCGTACAGAAGTCCGCAGGCGGTAAACATGCGGTGCGGCGTTGTAAGCAGAGGAATGCCGCGCTCTTCTGCGAGCTTCGTCATAGCATCGTCGGGCTGTTTTCCGCGGACGAAAACTATGCATACAATGTCCATCATTTCGGCAGTGCGTATAACCTGCGGATTGCAAAGTCCCGTAAGAAGTACGGACTGATCCTTGACGAATGCGAGTACGTCGCTCATCATGTCCGAACCGCAGGCGGAATGAACTTCATTTCCGATATTTTCCTCGCAGCAAAGAACCTGCGCCGAGAGAATGCGCTTGATATCCGATATTATCATAAGATCACCTTTCTGTGCATAGATTTGATTGTATTTATCAAAGTATCGCCCTTTCGCATGTGATTAACACGCGGTACTGCTGTAAATTACATTATATCATATTAAAATGAATATGTAAAGCCAAAAAGAGAAAGGCAATTTTGTTAAAAATGACGGATTTTCTATATTTTGTATTATTGTTCTGCGACATAAGAAATATTTTGTAGAAAATTGCTAAAAAAGAGCTTTCTTTTTAGGTACATATATATAGTAGCTTTTTTTAGCGAAATATGATATAATAACGGTATGTACGGTGTTAGTTTTTTAACGAACACGGCAAATTTTAAGGAGGTTCAACAATGGGTTCCACACAAAAAAAATCTGTTCCTTTTAACGGCACTGCCGAACAAAAGGCGGCTCTTATGAGCATGATTGCCGAACATAAGGGACAGCCCGGCGCTTTAATGCCTATTCTTCAGAAAGCACAGGAGATTTACGGCTATCTTCCTTTTGAAGTGCAGCATATGATTTCCGAGGAAACCGGCATTCCTATGGAGAAGATCTACGGTGTTTCGACGTTCTATTCTCAGTTCTCGCTTTATCCGAAGGGAAAGTACAAAATTTCTGTCTGTCTCGGCACCGCGTGCTATGTAAAGGGTTCCGGCGACATACACGAAAAGCTTAAGGAAATCCTTGGCGTAGACGACGGCGAATGTACAGCCGACGGTAAGTTCTCTCTTGACGCGTGCCGCTGCATAGGAGCGTGCGGTCTTGCTCCCGTACTTACGATCAACGACGACGTTTACGGCAGACTTACAGTTGATCAGCTCGGCGACATACTTGCAAAGTATAACTGATGCTTCCGGAAATCTCGCTGAATATTCTTGACGTTGCGCAGAATTCGATCCGAGCAGGCTCAAAGCTGACCTGTATATCAGTAGATATTGACACGGCGGCGGATACGCTCTGCGTTGTTATAAAGGACAACGGCTGCGGAATGACGTCCGAGCAGGTGCAGCGTGTTACCGATCCGTTTTTTACAACAAGGACGACCCGTAAGATAGGTCTCGGAGTTCCTTTTTTTAAAATGGCGGCGGAAAACACCGGAGGAAGCTTTTCTATTGAGTCCGAAGTCGGAAAGGGGACCGTTGTTACGGCAAGCTTCGGTCTTTCGCATATCGACAGGATGCCGCTCGGTGATATGACCTTTACGATCCATTCGCTGGTGACTTTGAACTGTGATATTGATTTTGTTTACCGCTATTCGGTCGATAGGCGGAGCTTTACGCTTGATACAAGGGAATTCAGGGAAATCCTCGGCGGGGTGCCTTTTGATACGCCGGAGGTTTCGGCATACATAAAGGAATATCTTGAAGAAAACAGAGCCGAGGTCGATAACGGCAGGGTTTATTGATGACATTCATTGAAAGGAATGGTATAAATTATGAAAACGCTTGCAGAATTACAGGCAATTCGTGACAAAATGAAGAATCAGGTTGATATAAGAGCCGAGGACAGCTCGTGTATAAGAGTTGTCGTAGGTATGGCTACCTGCGGAATCGCGGCGGGGGCAAGACCTGTTTTAAAGGCATTTTCCGACGCTGTTCAGGAAAAGGGTCTTCACAATGTTATGGTTACACAGACAGGCTGTATCGGTCTTTGCCAGTACGAGCCTATCGTTGAGATCATCGAACCGGGCAAAGAAAAGGTTACTTATATAAAAATGGACGCGGCAAAGGCTGCCGAGGTCGTTGAACATCATCTCATCGGCGGAGAGGTCGTATCCAAGTATACGATCGGCAATTCCGAATTAAAATAAAACTGAAAGGAAATAGTGATATGTATCGTTCACAAGTATTGATTTGCGGTGGTACAGGCTGTACTTCTTCGGGCAGCATGAAGATTGCTCAGAAGCTTGAAGAAGAAATCGAAAAGAACGGTCTTGCCGACGAAGTAAAGGTCGTAAGAACAGGCTGCTTCGGTCTTTGCGCATTAGGTCCGATTATGATTGTTTACCCTGAGGGTACGTTCTACTCCATGGTAAAAGAAGAAAATATTCCGGAAATCGTCGAGGAGCATCTCCTCAAGGGTCGTGTTGTAACGCGTCTTGTTTATGATGAAACGGTTGCGGAAAACGAGATAAAGTCGCTTAATGAAACTAATTTCTATAAGAAGCAGCATCGTGTAGCGCTCAGGAACTGCGGCGTTATCAATCCTGAAAATATTGAGGAATACATAGGTGTTGACGGTTATCAGGCTCTTTATAAGGTACTGAAGGAAATGACTCCCGACGATGTTATCAAGACAGTCCTTGATTCCGGTCTGCGCGGACGCGGCGGCGGCGGATTCCCGACGGGCAAGAAGTGGCAGCTCGCAAGGAACCTCGTTAAGGACGCCGACCAGAAGTATGTATGCTGCAACGCCGACGAAGGCGACCCCGGCGCATTCATGGACCGTTCAATTCTCGAAGGCGACCCGCATGCCGTTATCGAGGCTATGGCTATCGCAGGCTATGCTATAGGTGCGACACAGGGTTATGTATACGTTCGTGCGGAATATCCTATCGCTGTTCACCGCCTTCAGGTTGCTATTAACCAGGCAAGAGAATACGGTCTGCTCGGAAAGAACATTTTCGACAGCGGTTTTGAATTTGACCTTGACATCCGTCTTGGCGCAGGCGCATTCGTATGCGGCGAAGAAACTGCTCTTATGACCTCTATCGAAGGCAACAGAGGCGAACCTCGTCCGCGTCCTCCGTTCCCGGCTGAAAAGGGTCTGTTCAGAAAGCCTACCGTTCTCAACAACGTTGAAACCTATGCAAATATCCCCCAGATCATACTCAAGGGTGCCGACTGGTTCGCTTCCATGGGTACTGAAAAGTCCAAGGGTACAAAGGTATTCGCTCTCGGCGGCAAGATCCACAACACGGGTCTTGTTGAAATCCCTATGGGTACGACTCTGAGGGATGTTATTTATGAAATCGGCGGAGGTATCCCGAACGGAAAGAAGTTCAAGGCTGCTCAGACAGGCGGACCTTCCGGCGGATGCATCCCCCCCGAGCATCTCGATATTCCGATTGACTATGACAATCTTATTTCTATCGGTTCCATGATGGGCTCCGGCGGACTTATTGTTATGGACGAAGATAACTGTATGGTTGATATAGCGAAGTTCTTCCTTCAGTTTACGGTTGACGAATCCTGCGGCAAGTGTACACCCTGCCGTATCGGTACAAAGCGTCTTTACGAAATGCTTGAGAAGATCACCAGCGGCAACGGAACAATTGAAGACATCGACAAGATGGAAAAGCTCTGCTATTACATCAAGAATAATTCGCTCTGCGGTCTCGGACAGACTGCTCCGAACCCCGTTCTTTCTACGCTGCGCTATTTCAGAGACGAATATATCGCACACGTTAAGGACAAGAAGTGTCCCGCAGGCGTATGTACAAAGCTTCTCAGCTATAAGATCATGGAGGACAAGTGCAAGGGCTGTACGGCTTGTGCAAGAAAGTGTCCTGTCGGCGCGATTTCCGGTACGGTTAAGCAGCCGCATTCTATTGACACTAATAAATGCATCAAGTGCGGCGCTTGTATGGATACATGTAAGTTCGGCGCTATTATCAAAGAATAATTCAGGAAAGGAACGTTATAACTATGGTTAATATTAAAATTAACGGCGTAGAAGTATCCGTTGAAGAAGGTACTACCATTCTTGAAGCTTGCCGCAATAATGGCGTCAGAATCCCTACGCTTTGCTGGCTCAAGGAAATCAACGAAATCGGCGCCTGCCGTATCTGCGTTGTAGAAATGACCGGCGCAAGAAGCCTTGTTGCTTCCTGCGTATATCCGCTCTCCAAGTTTGATGAGGGCAAAAATATCCTTACGCATTCTCCCGCTGTTCTTGAGAGCAGAAAGACAACTCTCCAGCTGCTTTTAAGCAACCACAAGAAGAAATGTCTTTCCTGTGCAAGAAGCGGAAACTGCGAGCTTCAGGAGCTTTGCCGTGAACTCGGAGTTGATGACGAAAACGCTTTTGAAGGCGTAACAAACGAATATGAAATCGACGACAGCGCAGCTCATATGTACCGTGATAACAACAAGTGCATTCACTGCCGCCGCTGTATCGCTGCCTGCGAAAAAACTCAGGGTATCGGCGTAATCGGCGCAAACAACCGCGGTTTCAACACCTATATCGGTTCTGCGTTCGACATGAACCTTGCGGAAACTGCTTGTGTATCCTGCGGTCAGTGTATCGCCGTATGTCCTACGGGCGCTCTTTCTGAAAAGGACGATACCGATAAGGTATGGGCTGCTCTTGCCGATCCGGAAAAGGTCGTTGTTGTTCAGACAGCTCCCGCTGTACGCGCGTCTATCGGTGAAGCGTTTGGCTATAAGATGGGTACTCCCGTTGAGGGCAAGCTTGCCGCTTCGCTCAAGAAGCTCGGCTTCGACGCTGTATTTGACACAAACTTCGGTGCTGACCTCACTATCATGGAGGAATCCAACGAGCTTATTGAAAGAATTACAGGCAACGGAGTTCTCCCGATGATCACTTCCTGCTCGCCCGGATGGATCCGTTTCTGCGAAAACTATTACCCCGAATTTATCCCGAACCTCTCGACCTGCAAGTCGCCTCAGCAGATGAACGGCGCAATGACCAAGAGCTACTGGGCTAAGAAGATGAATATTGATCCCGCTAAGATCGTAAGCGTTTCAGTTATGCCGTGTACTGCAAAGAAGTTCGAGATTGGCAGAGAAAATCAGGGTAATAACGGTCTTGCAGACGTTGATATTGCTATTACAACAAGAGAGCTAGTAAAAATGATCAACAAAGCGGGTATACGCTTCAACGAGCTTGAGGATGCAGAATACGATTCTCCTCTCGGTAACGGTACCGGTGCGGCTGTTATTTTCGGTGCAACCGGCGGCGTTATGGAAGCTGCTCTCAGAACCGCAGTATGGAAGCTTACAGGAGAAAATGACGATTCTCCCGTTGAATTTAAGGAGGTACGCGGCGTCGAGGGCGTTAAGACCGCTACCTACAATGTTGCGGGAATGGATATTACCGTTGCTGTCGCTTCAGGTCTTGCAAATGCAAGAAACCTTCTCGAGAAGGTAAAGAGCGGAGAGATCAAGGCTCAGTTTATCGAGATAATGGCTTGTCCGGGCGGTTGTGTAAACGGCGGCGGACAGGTTATTGTTCCTGCGGACGTACGCAATTTCACCGACATCAGGGCTGAACGGGCTAAAGCGCTTTACAGCCTGGACGAAGGTCACAAGGTAAGCAGAAAGTCTCACGAAAGTGCCGATATTAAGCAGGCTTATGCCGAATTTCTCGGACATCCCGGCAGCCATATCGCACATGAGCTTCTTCACACTACCTATAAGGCGTCCGGTCTTATTAAGTAACTTAATTTTAAAACAACAGCGGCGTATCGCTTATGCGGTACGCCGTTTTTTTCATATTTTTCAGTTGGCTTATTGACGATAAAAGCCGAAAAGTTCTATAAGTATTTCTTTACTCGAATAATTGTTTTATGCGGACGCACTGAGAATAGGGAAATAAAAGCCTAGTCATAAACAAGACAAAGTACGGTCGGATATTGTATATAATAAACTAAAAGAAGCTTCCGTAGCTGCCTGTAAAGCGGAAATGCTATGCATGGCGCAAATAGCAGCACAAACGCAGTAATGTCCTGCTGTGTTTTACCATATTTTATGTTCCTTCAGGGACGTCTTGCACACAAGTCGGATTTTGCTTTATTTGTTTTGTCTGAAAATGCACTCAGCTGTGAATTTGTTTTTGATCTCTATTTTTAGGCTGAATCCTAACTGTTCGAGGTCCGCCTTTGCGATTGCAAGCCCTATTCCGCTGCCTTGCTCTTCGCCGCGCGCATCGTTTTCGCGCACAAACGGCTTAATCAGTTCTTCGGCTGATTTTTTTGGAATTTTTGCGGGGATATTGGAAATTTTCAGACTTTCGTCTGTTATTTCCGTTGTAATTTCACTGTTTTCGGCAGAATATATAGCAGCGTTTTGTAGGAGATTCAGAACCGCCTGTGAGAAAGTATTTTTGTCAGTGTTAAGCATTGTATCTCCGCAGACCTTGTAGTTCAAACCGCGCTTTTCAAGCGTTATGCTTATTGCTGAAATAAGTTCCTCAACAATATCTTTTACGGAAAAGCGCTCGGTTTTCAGCTCCGAAGAAAAGCTCTCGGATTTTGCAAGTTCGAGAATATCTCCTACTGTTGCGTTCATTCGGCAGATATTTTCACTGATTTTTTCAATGTAATACTCACGCTTTTCGGGGTTAATATTTTCGCCAAGTATTTCCGCATAGCCTGAAATCGAAGCAAGGGGAGTTTTAAGGTCATGCGCCATTGCGTTTGTGGTTTCGCGCCGCGCGCTGAATATTTCATATTGCGCATTTTCCCGCGAATACTGTGTTCCAGCAGCAAATAAAGCTATAAGCAGGGCAGCGGCAAGAATAACTGTGCAAGCAATAATTACCCATAAAAGATAATCGGAAATGAACGAATCCGTGCCTGAGAAGTAAATGCATACGTTATGCTCCGTCCCATCGGGGAAAGACAGATATTCGTAATAGCTGTCAATATAACATCCGTCCAAATTCCTGTTTGTGTATTTTACGTTCGTTAAGCTGTTTTTTTCGAGAAAGCTGTTCAAAGCTTTTGCAGAGCGCGAATTTTTGTCCGTACCGGCAATGCACCAAAGGTAATTTTCACTGCCTGTTCCGTTGGTGCAGTATTGCTGGTCGGTTTGGTCGTAAATGATTTCGGTTTTTTCTAAATAGATGCTGTTTTCGGTGTTATCGGGAGCATAATCCACACTTTTAAAAATAAGGCTGCGCTGGTTTCTAAAGTCATGCTTCAGAAGGGCAATACGCGGGAAGACCACACTGTCTTTGATATAAATTGAAATACATTCAACAGAATAGTCGCTGCCTAGCTTTTCCGCTTCATCTGAAAGCTTTCGATAGTCCGCGCTAATTTCCTCGCTTTTTAGAGCAGTGTAAACGATGTTTTTACCTACGTCGGCACTCAGTACAAAGTATATGCGCTCTTCAGAATCGGCGAGCACCTTCTCTGTGTTCTTGTCGATTATTCGGCAGTAAATATTTCCGGCATCACCGACGGCGGGAGAGCATGCAACCGCCATTTTAAAATTTATGTTTAATAACATATCGCGGAAGTTTTCTTCAGAAATGCCTTTTTCATACTCGCTGAAACGCTCTCTTAGAATGTTCACCTGCTGAAGATATTCCGATGAAAGATAATCATCTCTCGACGAGCGGTATATTAGTGATAGTGCAGTTAGTGCAGCGGTAATGACTGCGGCAGCAATAGCTGCGCTTATGATGATTTTTTTGAGAAATATTTTTCCGAAAGTGGGTTTTGTGATGTTCTTCATAATTACTGCGACCTGCTTTATTTTTCTGTAATTTTGTATCCGCCGCCAAATACTGTTTTAACTGCGGAGCTTTCTTTTCCGAGTGCTTTTCTCAGCTTCTTAATATGGTTATCGACAACGCGTTCGTCTCCGTCGAAGTCATATCCCCACACTTTTGTGAGCATAGTGTCGCGGCTGATAACGCTTTCTTTATTTTCGAGCAGCAGTTTGAGCATAAAATATTCTTTCGGCGCCAGTCTGACGATTTCTTCGTCGATTTTCACCTGCATGGTTATCGGGTCAAGCGAGATGTTTCCGCAGGTAATTGCGGTTTCGCCGCGAACCATGCCTTTTGAACGCTTTATCAGCGCGACGGTTTTCGCGTAGAGTGCCGCAAGAGAGAAGGGCTTTACGATATAATCGTCCGCGCCGAGTTCATATCCGCGCAGAATATCGATTTCCGTTCCGAGCGCTGTAATAAATATTATCGGGCAGACGCTTTTCGTGCGAAGCTCGCGGCAGATTTCAAAACCCGATGTTCCGGGCAGCATAATATCAAGCATAACAAGGTCGTATTCATGCTCATAGACCATTTCAAGCCCTTTATCGCCGTCCTCAGCAAAGAAAAGCTGCATTGTTCCGCCGCATTTTGCAGTAAAGAAATCGCCAATTGTTTCTCTTATCTGAGATGAATCCTCAACTACAAGAATGTTGTATGACACAGGTCTTTCCTCCTTTTACGAGAACATTATAGCAAGTATATGTGTCTTTTTTATATCCTGCGAATATTTTTGCTTGGAAAATAATATATCCGCAGGGCGAAGCCCTGTATACGGCGCAGCCGCGGTTTACGGAGTAAATAGATATATGCTTCAATTTGTAAATTATATACCAAAAATTCTTTTTTGTCAAGCGGCGAAAAACATGACATTTTAATTGTTATATGCATTTATTTATATATAATTCCGTTTCTTTCGGAAACTTTTAGTAAAGTAATCGCAAGAATAAGTACAACGCATTCTGATATTCCGAATGTAAACCAAACAATACTGCTGCCAATGAGGGCGGAAAGTCCGAGAATAACCGCTGTGTTCAACACAAGGCTTCTGGCAACATTCAGAACGATAGCATAAGTGGAACGCTTTGTCGAGTACAGATAAGCCGAAATCAAGGTATTTATACCGGAAACGATAAACGCCCACGCATACTGCGGCAGATATTTTACCGTATATTCCAGCGTCTGACCTTCTGCGCCGAACATGGTGCAAATCGGGCGATCCAGCAAAATAGCCAGCAGGACGATCAAGCCGCTGCCTGCAAGACAGATTACGATGCCTGCACGGAAATAGTATTTCAGATCCTTTTCCTGCTTTGCGCCATAGCTCTGTCCGAACAAAGGCTGCAAGCCCTCGGAAGCGCCTGCCAGCACAGACATCGTGAGAGAAGCGATATACGAAATAATGGAAAAGGCGTTGATTCCAAGATCGCCAAGCTGCGCCATAAGCACATGGTTCATACAGATTGTCGTAACAGGCGTTGCAAACTGTGCAATCATTTCGGGTAATCCGCGGAACAGCACCTTGCGGTACAGCTTTGCCTCCGGCTTGAAACGGCGTATTCGGAGATCGCCTTTTTTCAAAATAAAGTGCATCAGCACAATCAACATAGATACCGTCTGCGAAATACCGGTTGCCAGCGCTGCGCCCATAATCCCCATCTGCATAGGGAATACGAACAGCCAGTCTAAGAAGATGTTTGCAACCGTACTAAGTGCGGTTGCAACGCCGACCAGCATAGGGGAACCGTCATTTCGGCAGAAGCTTTGGAAATTCAGGGACAATGCACAAGGAATGGCAAATAATCCCCACCAGAAAATATAATCCTTTGCAAGCGGTATGTATTGTGCGTCTGCGCCGAGCATTCGTGCAAGCGGCTCGGTGAAAAACACGCAAAGGATTGTCATAATGGCGGAAAGAATGAAATTTGCTGTCAACGAGTGCATAAACGCTTGGTTTGCGCCTTCTTTTTCACCCCGTCCCAAACGGATAGCCGCTACCGTAACGCCGCCGATAGAAGTGAGCATATTGATTGCCGTTGCGATCATTACAAGGGGCATAGCGATATTGACAGCGCCTAAAGCGTCTGAGCCAACGCCACGGCCTACGAAAATTCCATCAATGATTGTAAATAGGAAAATGCAGGCATTCGTAAGAATGGCGGGCGTTACATATTGAAAAAGTGTTTTGGTTCTTGCTTTTAACATAATTGTTAAACCTCCTAAAAATATAATTGTGAAATTAACGCTAAAAAATGAACCCGGCTACTGTAAAAATACAATAACCGGGCTCACCCGACATCTTCAAATCGACTGGGGCTGATAAAATCAGCCTCGTGTGCTACGGCACACCAGTCCTCCGATGAAAGCTATTAAGTTCAAAGCTATATTATATCACATTTTTTTCGTTTGTCAAGAGTTTTTATAAATTTTTTTATTGTTTACTCAGCAGTGATAAATAAAAACTATTTTACAATGACGAACGTATTCGGCTGAAAACAAAACAGGCATTGCTTGTTGCACTCCGCCTGTTTGCTTTTTAATCCATGCCATATCCTTTACCATGCGCATTATTCATTTGTGACAGTTTTTGGCGGAAGCCATTTTTTAAGAACCTTTACAAGCTTATCAATATCAAGCGGTTTAGCAATATGCTCGTTCATGCCTGCAGATAAAGCTTTTTTAACATCCTCCGCGAATGCGTCGGCAGTCATTGCAATTATCGGCACTGTCTTGGCGTCGGATTTATCCATGTTTCTTATTGCCGCAGCCGAATCGTAGCCGTTCATTACGGGCATCTGTATATCCATAAATATAATCTCATAATAACCGGGTTCAGAAGCGTAGAATTTATCTGCCGCATCCTTTCCGTTTTCGGCATACTCAACGGTCACTCCCGCCATATCAAGAAATTCTCCCGCTATCTCGCGGTTCAGGATGTTGTCGTCAACAAGAAGAACCCGCCTTCCGCCTAGGTCGAGCTTCTGAAGATCATCCATTCCGAATTTGTCGGGCTTATCGGAAGCTATACTGTTGCCGCCAAGCTTAAGATAGAGCGTCACTATAAATTCGGTACCTTCTCCAAGACGGCTTTTTACCTTTATTTCACCGTTCATCATTTTAACGAGATTGTAGGTTATCGCCATCCCAAGGCCTGTTCCTTGCTGTTTGTTTACGCGCTCATCCTCAGCTCTTTCAAATGGTTCGAAAATGTTTTTCAAAAACTCCTCTGACATGCCTATGCCGTTATCCTTAAAATAAAATTCATAACAGCCGACTATAGGATTTTCAACAGTCTTTTCGGTTACATCTACCGAGATAGTTCCGCCGTTGTTGGTGTATTTTATAGAGTTACTTATAATGTTGATAAACATCTGCTGTATTCTAAGCGCGTCGCCTATCACATTTTCATGAACTATGTGTTTGCGGAGAATAAGCGTATGGTTTTTCTCAGCCGCAGAGGACTGCGACATTTCAATAAGACCGTCCAGGAACGAACCGAGATTTATATTCTCCTCTGTAATCATCATTTTTCCGGATTCAATCTTACTCATGTCAAGAATGTCATTTATTAAAGAAAGCAGGTAATTTCCGGAAACGGATATTTTATCAAGACAGTCCGCTACTTTATTTTTATCATCAATATGAGTGGACGCTATCGAGGTCATTCCTATGATTGCATTCATCGGAGTTCTGATATCATGGCTCATTCTGGAGAGAAATTCCATCTTTGCATTATCGGCGCGCCGCGCGCTGTAATACGCGTCGCGCAGCGCTTTGTTTGCTTTGATGAGCTTGTCGGTATATTCGTCGTCCTTATACTTTGCAATCTGCTTTTTTTCGCTTACCGTTTCTGTTATATCCTGCACAAGACCTATAATATCGTCATTCAGCATTGAAAGCGAGAATTTATACCAGACCTCAGAGCCGTTCTTCTCATACCTTATTTCAAAGCTCCTGCTTTCACCGAATAAAGCTGTCTGTTCGCTCAGATCTTCGTCGTATCTGAATATTTTCTGCTGCGCGTCAATTTTTCTGAGGCGCCCGATAAAGTCATCCTCGGAAATTGTTATGTCCGTATGAGGTATGCCCTCAAGATCCATGATTCTGGAAAGACTTTCACTTATAAACACGGTATGGTTTCCGATATTTAGTCTGAAAACGCCTATTCTGTTGTCCGTAAGAGTAATTATTTTCGACACTCTGGAAGCATATTCGTTTGCATTCTCCTGAAGCTTTACAATAGCAGAGGCAAGACTGTCGATTTCAAGTATTCCTGTGTTTGAAAATGTAAGAACCGTGCCATCGTTCTTCGGGGCGTTATTCAGCATGGTTATCATTTTTGAAACAGGCTTGCTTATTCTTCTGCCCGTAAAGATAGAAAATGCGGCGCAGCATACAAGCGTTATAATTATTGAAATCACAAACACATTTATCAGAAAATCATAAATGTTCATGACGCTTGATCTTGTGGCGGCTGATATAAGAGCCCAGTGCTGGTCAAGATACGGCGAACCCGAATTGTACAGCTTCATCCGATATATCGAGCCGAGAAAGCTGTTTTTATTATTTGTTGCAAATTCGTATACATTGTATGCGGACGGGGCATTCTCGTCGAAAACAGTACTATCTGTAACTAATCTGCTGTATGCGGCTCCCGAATATATGAGCGGATCATATATACCGTCATTTTCTTCGTCAGCCGCGATTATATAGCATGCGTTTTCATTGAAAAAATCGTTGATAGGAATCGCTTTAAGAACCGTTTTTTCAAGCAGACCTATGCCTATAACGCCGTAAAGCTCTCCTTCGGATGTTACAAGCGGAATGCTGTACTTCATGCTTTTATTGGCAAAAGGCGAGATTTTTGAAAACCCGCTCCAGTATCCGAGATTATAGACGGGCTGACCGCTGTTTTTGTAATATGTTTCCATAGGCGTTGTATAGAAACAGAAGTCCTTGCTATCGTTTATCGTAAGATACGGCGACCATTCCGAATCCAACGGAGTACCAAGCTCATGCGCAATATCCGAACTGCCCATTTCAACATAAATATCCTTGTTATCGGTCGTGCTGTTGGTGTATGTATCGGTATCGCGCAGATACAGCCCGGCACGGACCATTTCAGAATCCGAATCATAAAGCGTACCTGTATCCAGAATTATATATGCGTCGTTTACTGCATTCTCCCTGATAAGGCTTACGAGCAAATCGGCATAGAGCTTCAGCATATCCTTGCTGACATTTTTACTGCTGCGAAGAGAGCCTATATCAAGCCCGTTTCGTTTAAGATAGTCTTCAGTTATGCCGTTTACCTCTCTCGCCGTTTCATAGACCAGAGCGGTTTTCTGAAAAAGCATATTTTCAACATAGCTGGCTCTGTTTTCCGTCTTTTCGGCAAGAAGATTATAGGAATATTTTTTGATATGGTTAAGCTCGCCGCTGGCAACCATAATAACGGCAAAAATTGTAACCTCAAGCACGCTCAACAGCATCATTGCAGCCATTATCTTTGTTATAAGCGAACGTCCTTTAATAGGCTTTTCATTAGACGCGGATCTGCTTTTTTTCATATTTTATTTACCTGTAATATGGTCTAAACCTGTTATAAATTCTGCATACCATTTTTCATACGCTTCGTCCCCGGTATATTCCCAAAGTACCGATTCACGCTCTTCACCGTCGGCTATACGCTGCTGAGCTGCGGCATAAGCTTCGGTAAAAGAACCGGTGAAATAATCGGAAATATATTCACGGATTTCTGCCGACGATTCATAAGGCGGGCTTGTATAAAGCTTGTAGCTGTTTATCTCTTCTATCGCCAGTCCAAGAGCTTCCTTTATTGTTTCGTTCATATCGGCTTTTGCGGACGCTATCTTTTCAATATCATTTGAGTCCTTTTTAACCGGAAGATATCCCGAATTTACTGAAAATTCGATATTTCTGCTTTCATCAGTGAACCATTTAAGAAATACCGCGCAGGCATATTCCGTTTTCCTGTCGGACTTGATTACTGACATACCCGCGCCCTGCTGTACAACGTATGGGTCGCTGTCCTCAAAATTCGGAACGGGAAGAACGGTTATATCTATAGGATATGTATAATCATCGTCAATTGTAACCTCGTTCGGACAATAGAATGCAGCCGGCGTCGAACATACCATTGCGATTATGCTCCCGGTCTTCATATCGTCGCTGCGGAAACGATTATTTTCAGCAAAATATCCTTTTACAAACGGAACATAATAGTTATCCCATAATCTGCGGAAGGTATTCTTATCTGCATTCACTGTGATATTTCCGTCTTCTCCGCTTGCTATCGGACTGCCAAGCTGCTTCGCTCCGATAACTATATAATTTGCGATAGAGTCTCTTCCAAAGAACGCTTTTCCGTCATTAGGAATATCCGGCGTAAGCGCGTCGGTATAATTATAGTATTTTTCAGCCGTTTGAACAAGCCCTTCCCATGTGGAAAGAGAATCAAAGCTTATATTTTCGGCGGCGGCGAACTTTTCCCAATCGGTAGAATTTATCATCATAAGCTCTGTGCTTTTTGCAATAGGGAATATCTTCAGCCCCTTGCTTTTGCCTAACCTGCCTTCCGAGATATATTCGTCTACATAACGGCTTAATTCATCTTCGGTAAAATATTCGGAAAGATCAGCAAGCATACCCATATCATCAATGATATATGCGGTTTCGGCGTAGGTTCCGAAAATATTTGGAACGGGATCTGAACCGACATCATTGTTTACAGACGCGAGAATACTGCTCGAAAGGTCATTTACGGAATTTTTGGAAAACGCCTCTGCAATTATGCCTTTCTCTGCTCCTACAGTATTGTTGAATTCTCTTACCATCTCATCAAACTGAATCTGCTGCACGCCATTATAATAATGCCATATAGTAATTACAACAGGCTCATCCGTTTTAAGCAGATTGTCATATCCCGACGAACTGCAGCCGGAAAGCGCCGAGAAAATTGCAGAAGCCGATATGATTGCAGATATGCCTTTTAAATGCTTCATATAAAGCCCCCTTTTCATTATAAAATTGCTTTTTACGAATATGCAGTGTAATCCGCAGCAATTTTCATACTTTATTTATAATATCATATTTTCCTTAAAAATGCAACCGTTTACAGTATAAAAATACTTGCATGATTTTTAAAGCTGTATGAACCTTGCCGTACTTGATTTAAATGCAGCGATATGTTATAATAAACACACGCCGTTAGCCGAATTATAAATTCGGACGGCTGAGTGTTTATTGAAACATATCCCGATTTACTCCATAAATCACGGCTTCGCCGCTTGCAGCGCTTCACGCTGCGGATATGCTATAACAGTATCTGAACGGAGGCGAACATTATGCCGCTGACAGTAGCAATCTGTGACGATAACGAAAATCAGATAAAGGAGCTGCGCCGTCTGCTTGATAAATGGTCGGCGGACAAGCCCTTTGTACTTGCGATAGACGAATACATAAGCGCAGAGAGCTTTCTTTTCAGTTACCGCGATAAGCCCTGCGATTTGCTTCTGCTTGATATTGAAATGAAACGTCTTAACGGCATGGAGCTTGCAAGGAAACTGCGTGAGCGAGGCGATATGCTCCCGATAGTGTTCATTACAGGCTATTCGGACTACATTTCCGAGGGCTATGATGTTGAAGCCTTGCATTATTTGCTTAAGCCTATAGCCAAGGAAAAACTGTTTGCTGTTCTCGACAAATATGTGGAGAAACACTCTGTCAGAACTGATGAACTGCTTATTGAAACCGACGCTGGTGCGACCCACATTTCAACCGACAGAATAACCTATATTGAGGCGTTCGGCAGAAAAACGGGAATACATTTTTCCGATGGGACAGCCATAGATTGCACAATGAGTATCAGTTCATTTTCTGCAAAACAGCTGAAAGGATTTGTGAGCTGTCACCGCTCATATATTGTTAATTTGCGTTATATCAGAACTATAGTAAGGACAGGCTTGATTCTTGATAACGGCGAGGAAATACCGCTTTCAAGACGTCTTTACAGCGAGGTCAACAGACAGTTTATACATTTCTATACAGATAACAAAAAGGACGGTTGAAATGAAACTTATTATAATAGCTTTAGTGTGTGCAGGTCTATTAGCTTTAGTGATGTTAGCTGTATTCCTGCTTCGCTGCGCACTCTGCAATATGATAGACCGCCGCATAGAACGCTTTCAGAGCGAGCTTATCGAAAAGCAGGTGCTTGAAATACAGAATATGTACAAGCAGGTCAGAGGCTGGCGGCACGACTACCGAAATCATATACAGAACATGAAGATCCAGCTTGCACAGGGCAATTACGCCGAGCTTGACAGCTATCTGGACAGCCTTGCAGACGACCTCACTACCGTTGATACCGTCATAAAAACAGGGAATGTTATGGCGGACGCAATACTTAACAGCAAGCTGTCCGTTGCAGAAAAGCTGAATATCAGGATAAACGTCAAGGCTAATATCCCGAACAATATTCCGCTTTCCGATGTGGAGCTTTGCGCCGTGCTTGGTAATCTTCTTGACAATGCGGCGGAAGCCTGCGCAAAGCTTCCCGAAAGCGACCGCTTTATGCGTATTTATATCGGGTGTCTGAAAAATCAGCTTTATATGTCGGTTCAGAACAGCGCGGGGGCTGTGAAGAAAATCGCAGGGCGCTACCTCTCCACAAAGCAGTCGGAAGGCGAACACGGCTACGGCATATTCAGAATTGACAGAGTTGCCAAAAAATACGGCGGTTATGTCAATCGGCAGAACGAGGAGGGCGTATTTGCGACTGAAATAATGGTGCCGCTTGGTAATTGACAATTGACAATGGACAATTTAGGTGTCGGCTTCGCCGACGGAATTGAAAAGGGGTAAAATTGAGCAGTAATATAATTTTGGAAAAAAGCAAGAAATTTGCAATACGAATAATAAATTTATACAAGTATCTTGGCGGCGAGAAGAAGGAATATGTAATTGCAAAGCAGGTATTACGCAGTGGAACAAGTATTGGAGCTAACGTAAAAGAATCTGTCGATGCACAAAGCAAGCAGGATTTCATAAGCAAAATGAGCATTGCGCTTAAAGAAGCGGACGAAACGGAATACTGGCTGGAATTGCTGTTTGAAACTGAGTATATCAGCAAAGAACAATTTAACAGTATAATTACAGATTGCAGAGAACTGATTAAAATTCTCACCAAAATAATAAAACATCAAAAACAATATAATTGTCAATTCTCCATTCTGAATTGTCAATTGTCATTGCATTTCGTGCAGTATTTTGACCGTTCGTGCAGAAATCAACACGGACGGTCGTTTTTATGTTATGCTTGAAGCGAGGTGAGAATATGGTAAAGGTTACAAAATGGGACAAGAAAAAAGAGGATCGGGCGAAACACCGTGCGGAAATAAAAAGCCGCAAATACGGAATTATCCCGAATCTTATCTATATGATGCGTGAGATTCACAGCATAGACAAGCTGATGTTTTTCACCTGCTTTGTCTTTGCTCTCAGCAACTATTTTGCAAGGCTCTGCGCAACATTCACGGATAAATATGTAGTGGAACTTGCCGAGGCAGGCTTTGGAAATACAAGACTGCTCATCATCTGCATTGCACTTATCATCGGCAACAGGATATTCGACACACTAATGAATACAGCAGGGAATTATCAGGGATTTATCGGGTTTAATAATCTGTATAATCGTTTTACTCTTAAAGTTATGCACAAGAATATGACAACGGATTACGAAAACAACGAAAAGCCTCAGACAAGCGACAAGCTCAATAAGGCAATTAATAGTCTGGATGTTATTGGCTTAAATGTTGCGCTCAATGTCCGCGGAACTATCCGACATACTCTTGAAGTTTTTACATATGCCGCACTGCTGACGTTTCTAGATATCCGTATGCTTCCGATAATCATTTTGCCTGCGGTTGCGTGCTTTTTTATTGAACGGCACAAAATGAACTGGGTATGGAATATGGAAAACAACTGGATGAAATATGAACGTCAGCTTGATTATATCGCAAGAGAGTCCAGAGATTTCGCTAACGCAAAGGACGTCCGTATCTTCGGTATGCAGGAGTGGTTTGAAAAGGCATTTTCCCGTTCTCTCGGCAGATTATTGAACTGGCATAGACAACAGGACGCATGGGACTTCCGTCACAATCTTTTGTCGTCGATAGTAAATTTTATCGGCAATTTCGGCGCATACGGCTATCTGATATGGCTTGTTGTGAACGACGGTATCGGTGCAGGAGATTTCGTTCTGTATTTCAATTCGATATTCAAGCTGAAAGAAGCCACAAGCGACTGGTGCAATAATATGTCGGGTTATCAGTGGATATCAGGCAATATAAATAACTACCGCGAATATCTTGAAATGGAGGATAACACCAACAGGGGAAAGGGCAAGCCTGTCCCCAAGGGTGAATGTGAGATAGAGTTTCGCAATGTGACATACACCTACGGCGGTGCCGAAAAGCCTACCATAAATAATTTGTCGTTTACACTCCATAAAGGTGAAAAGCTGGCGCTTGTGGGACTTAACGGCGCAGGAAAAACCACGATAGTCAAGCTTATGTGTGGACTTTACGACCCTACCGAGGGTGAGATACTGCTTAATGGCGTTAATATTAAGGAATATAACCGTGATGAATATTTCGGACTTTTTTCGGCTGTATTTCAGGATATTTCACTTTTGGCGGTAAGCGTTGAGGAGAATATTACGGGACAGCCTTCGGATATCTGCGACCGTGAAAAGCTGGTTGACTGTATGAAAAAATCGGGAATATATGATAAGGCAATGAATCTTCCCGAACAGGAAAAAACATTGCTTGTACGTTCGGTTTATCAGAAATCGGTTGACCTTTCGGGCGGCGAAAAGCAGAAGCTTGCACTTGCAAAGGCGCTGTACAAGGGCGCTCCCATATTGCTCCTTGACGAGCCTACGGCGGCTCTCGACGCTATTGCGGAACAGCAGATGTATATGAATTATCTTGAATTTTCAAAGGCAAGATCAAGCCTTTTCATTTCTCACAGGCTGGCTTCCACACGCTTCTGCGACAGGATTATTGTGATAGAAAACGGCGGTATAATCGAGTGCGGAACTCATGCGGAGCTTATGGAGCAAAACGGAAAATATGCGGAGCTTTTTAAACTCCAGAGCAGCTACTATAATAATTGATAATTGAAAATTAACAATTGATAGTTGACGGTTTACAATTGGTTACGGTATTTCAACGAGTATATATTTTATTAAATACTTTTGAATAATCTATTGTAGGGGACGGGTTTCCTGTCCCGCATTATAAAGGTTATTGCATACTCGGGACACAAACCCGTCCCCTACAGTAAAAATGGTGAAAAATACTTATATCATATTGTGTTTATTAACTCGTTGAAATACTGTGGACAGTTAACAATTGATAATTAATAATTATTTATTCGGAGGATCTTATGAGTGGAAATAAAATGTCTGTAAAAGAGCGGCTTGGGATCATCAGGCGGACGGCAAAGCTTATTGAAAAAGCCGACAAGGGGCATATACGCAGAAATTTTGTCAGTGAAATACCCGATATAATATCAATCTTTTCGGGAGTGTTTCTAGCGTCGCTTATAATTGACGGCGTAACGGGCGGCAAGTCAGTGACATATCTGTTCACAGCAGCGGCGGTCGTGTGCGGAATTCAACTTATCTCTGTGCTTATTCAGGTAATAAACAATAAAAATCAGCAGGCTCACGGTGCACTTTATTACAGAAATGTTGAGCGTATGGTCTGTGAAAAAGTGCTTAACATGGATTACTCAAAGGTTGAGGATATCGAAACTCAGAATAAGCTCGACAATGCAAAGACCTATGTTTACAACGGCAATACGGGCATTCTTGCATTGACAGGTCATCTGTCAGCTATTATGTCAAGTATCGTTCAGATAGGTCTGGGCTTTGCATTGGCAGCTCCCGTATTGTTTGTGCAGTCGTCTGAGGTGACGGATATTCACAGTTTTCTGATGTCCGGTTGGGGAGCGGTAACGTTGCTTGTTTTCTGCGGTGCGCTTGAGGTATTTCAATCTGTGGTTATTATTCCGAGGTTTGAAAAACATATGGACAAAATGTACACCGACCCCGAAACATTACAGGCGGAAAGGGAGAGAGGTTTTTATCGTAAGCATACAATTTACAATTACCGAAACGGAAAAGAGATCAGACTTTACGGTGAACAGCAGCTTATTGAAGAGAAATTTCTTACTGCTCACAAAAAGGTGGAAAAAATGTTCCGCAAGACCTTAATGAAAATGATAGAAAGCAATCTCGTTATGAATTCTTTTGATCTGCTGTCCAAGCTTGCTTTATACGGCTTTGTGATCTATCGTGCGGTAAACGGAGCTATGTCGGCAGGCGATGTTATCTTATTTGTAACGTGCTTTACAAGGATACAATACGCATGTGAGTATCTGTCGGATAATTTCGGCAGCCTACTCACAAAATCGCAGATGTGGAAACAGCTTTTCGACTTCCTCGACATTCCCGACGAAAAATACAAAGGCACTATCCCCACAGAAAAGCGTGACGACAACGAGTACGAGTTTGAGTTCAAGCACGTATATTTCAAGTACCCCGACAGCGGGGATTATGTGCTGAAAGATGTCAATCTGAAATGGCGAATCGGCGAGAAAATGGCGCTTGTGGGCAAGAACGGCTGCGGAAAATCCACGCTTGTGAAGCTGCTTTGCAGGCTTTACGACCCTACCGAGGGCGAGATAACCCTCAACGGAATCGACATCAAAAAGTACAAGTACGAGGAATATATGGCGCTGTTCTCGGTGGTGTTTCAGGACAGCAAGTTGTTTTCTTTCAGCCTTGCGGAGAATGTTGCCGCCGATACCGAATACGACAGCGAGCGTGTGAACGACTGCGTTATTCGTGCAGGATTGGGCGAACGTCTTGATGCAATGGAAAACGGCATTGAAACCTATCTTTATAAGGATTTTGACGAAAAGGGCGTTGAAATTTCGGGCGGCGAGGCACAGAAGCTATGTCTTGCGAGAGCGATCTACAAAGGCTCTCCCTTTATCGTTCTTGACGAGCCGACAGCGGCGCTTGACCCGATTTCCGAGCACGATGTTTACACCAAGTTCAATGGTATTGTGGGAACACGGACTGCCATCTATATTTCGCACCGCCTGTCCTCATGCCGCTTCTGCGACGAGATAACCGTTATGGAGGACGGCCGAATTGCGGAGCGCGGCTCACACGATGAGCTGCTTGACAGGGACGGCGTTTATAAGAAATTGTGGACGGCTCAGGCGGAGTATTATAAGGATACGGCGGGGGAGCTGTTTGCGTGAATGGGCAGAGCGGCTTCTTTTTTGTGCATCATGACGCAGCTAATGTGAAAAATAAAAACGAAAAAGTGTGATTTTATCACGGAACATTTGTTAAAGTTGTGGTAATATAAAGTCATAAGAAATAAAAAACATTAGGAGGTTATCGATATGTCAACAATCAATATCACAAAAGAAAATTTCAACAAAGAGGTCATTCAGTCTGCTCAGCCTGTCCTGTTGGATTTTTGGGCAAGCTGGTGCGGTCCCTGTCGGATAGTCGGTCCTATTGTAGAAGATATTTCCAATGAAAGAACTGACGTCAAGGTGGGGAAAATTAATGTGGATGAACAACAGGAGTTGGCTGCCCAGTTCCAGATTATGAATATCCCTACGCTGATAGTCATCAAGGACGGAAAGATTACAAACAGGTCAACGGGAGCCAAGCCCAAGCATCAGATCCTTGCTATGCTCTGAGCAGGTCTGTCTGTCAAACGCTTATTTAAAGAAGCCGAAACTATTTTCGCCCTTTGAAAAGAATGCGTCTGCTTCTGCAGCGACAGCTGCTGGTCGCATGATACGTCCGGCAGAATTTGATTTTATCACGGAACGAATGAGCGGGATATACTGATTAAAACAAAAAGGAGTTGTGAAAAATGACCATTTTGAATATGAATACGGAGAATTATCAAATGTATATCAATCAGTGGAACAAGCCTGTTCTGGTGGAATTTTGGGCGCCCTGGTGTGCTCGCTGCCGCCGCATTGCCCCAATGCTGGAACAGATTGCGAAGAGCCGCCGTGATGCTTTGACAATCGGGCAGGTCAATATTGACAACGAACCCGCGCTTGCCAAAGAAGAAAAAATCGAATTGCTACCTACGCTGTTGCTCTATCAGGATGGACAGCTTTTGGGTTCTGCTGCAGCGCCGGAATCCAAAGAACAGCTGGAGATGTTTATCAATGAAACGATGAACGAAAAGCCGGAACTGCAAGAAACGGTCGGACATATTTATGATATGATTATCGTGGGCGGAGGTCCCGGAGGATATACGGCGGCTTTGTATGCTGCCAGAGCGGGATTGGATGTAGTTCTTCTGGAAAAGCTGTGTGCAGGAGGACAGATGGCTCTAACGGAGAGGATCGACAACTATCCCGGATTTGAAGAAGGAATCGACGGCTTCACGCTGGGAGAAAAAATGCGAAAAGGCGCAGAACGTTTCGGCGCTGAAACACGGTTGACGGAGGTATTGTCTCTGTCCCTCTCCGGCGATATAAAAAAGGTGGAAACAAGCGAGGGGACCCTGCATGGAAAAACCATAGTCCTTGCTACCGGCGCCGGTCCGAGAGAATTGGGCGTTGCCGAAGAGAAAGAGCTGGTGGGCCGCGGAGTCAGCTATTGTGCCGCCTGTGACGGGATGCTCTATAAAGGGAAAACAGTAGTCCTTGTAGGAGGTGGAAACAGTGCGGCGGCGGATGCTCTGACACTTTCTCGGATTGTTGAAAAAGTAATTATGGTTCACCGTCGTGATACGCTTCGGGCTACGAAAATTTATCACGACCCGCTGTTAAAGTCGGAAAATGTGGAGTTCCGTTGGAACAACATTGTTACAGAGCTTTTGCATGATGAAACCATAAACGGCGTTCGGTTGCTGGATGTAAAAAACGGAGAAGAAAGCATAGTAAAATGTGACGGCGTATTTATCAGCATAGGCAGAAAACCTGAAACGGAATTGGTGAATGGGCAGATCGACCTTGATCCAATGGGCTATATTGCCGCGGATGAGTCTACCAGGACAAATATTCCGGGAGTGTTTGCAGTAGGTGATGTTCGAACCAAGGCGCTCCGCCAGGTGGTTACGGCAGTGGCAGACGGCGCTGCAGCTGTTCATTATGCAGAAGAATATCTGGCAGGAGACGCGTAAATGAAAAACAAGCTCAAATTATGTGTCCTGCAGCATAAGGAGCTTTTCACGATTAATTATTTCTACTGTGCCTCGGCTCAGCCTGACCATGCCCTCGTTTTGGAAATAGCGGAGCATTCGGGTGATTACCTCCCGATGGGTGCCAAGATGATTGGCGATAGTTTCATGTGTGATCAGCAGCCGGTCCGAATCCTCAATGGCGGATTCCTCCAGCAAAAATGCCGCAACACGCTTGTCCATGCTTTTCCAGAGAATCTGTTCTACCAGCCACATAACTTCAGAAAACCGTTCAGCCATGATCTCGTTTGTATAGTTTGCTGCCGGAGCCGAAGTTTCCATAATTTGCTTATAGATTTCTGCCGGAATGACCCAAAATTCCGTATCCTTTTCCGCTTCAATCGTAATGTTAAACTGAATGCTGTGTATCATGCAGGATGCGGAGAGCAGGCAAATATCTAAGTCAAACAGACGGTAGATTGTCACTTCCCGACCCTCGTCAGAGAGAATGTATGCCCGAAATTGACCGGATTCTATGACGAAAAGACCCGCACAGTCCATCCCGCCGTTGTGTATAATTTCGCCCTTTTTTACGGAGCGATGAATAAGGTTTCTGTCGATTGTATTTTGCTGCGAAGGCGTTAGTTTTGTCCATATTGGAAAACAGTCTTGAATTTTCATCTGCTTTGCTCCTTTCTCTGTCTGTATTATAATCAAGTTTCCGGCAAATGTCAAATACTTCCTTGACATTTGCCGGAAAAGGTGTTATAATAAAATTCGTAAATGACATATGCCAAAAACAAATGGAGGTGCGATTGGTGCCAAGACCAAGAAAATGCAGACGGATATGCCGATTACCTCAAAATATAGCTTTTATACCGGAGGAAGGAGGAAATAAAAAAGACGCGGTAATTATGACTATTGACGAATATGAGACAATTCGTTTAATCGACAAAGAGGGGCTGTCTCAGGAGCAGTGCAGCGAATTTATGCAGGTTGCTCGCGGTACGGTGCAGCAGATTTATACAAACGCACGACGAAAACTTGCAGATGTGCTGGTGGATAGTCTTCCGCTTCGCATTGAAGGCGGCGATTACAGGTTATGCGACGGAAAAAATAATGATTGTGGCTGTGCCGCCTGTTTTAGGCAAAACCTCAGTCAAATATTTGTAAAATCTAAAGGAGAATCAGTTATGAGAGTTGCAGTTACTTATGAAAACGGGGAAATCTTTCAGCATTTTGGACATACGGCACAGTTCAAAGTCTATGATGTTGAGAATGGAGAAATTTTATCAACGGAAGTTGTGGATACCAATGGCAGCGGTCATGGAGCGCTGGCAGGTATTTTAAGCGCAATGAAAGCGGATGTGCTGATTTGCGGAGGCATCGGAGGAGGCGCTCAGACGGCATTGGCAGAAGCAGGGATTAAGCTTTATGGAGGCGTCTCCGGCAATGCGGACAGAGCGGTAGAGGCATTTATGTCCGACAGCTTGATATTTGATCCGAATGTTCATTGCGGCCACCATGGTCATAATCATGGAGAAGGTCACCATTGCGGAGAGGATAAGCATGGCTGCGCGGGAAACGGAGGAGGATGCCAATGAACGAAAGTTAGAATTATTCAACCATTGAATAAAATTTATTAAGGAGGATGGACATGAAAAAAAGTATTTATTCCGGTACGCAAACAGAAAAGAATCTGCAAGCCGCTTTTGCAGGCGAGTCTGAAGCGAGAAACAAGTACGCATTCTTTGCTTCTGTTGCAAAAAGGGAAGGCTATGAGCAGATCGCCTCATTATTTCAGAAAACAGCGGATAATGAGAAAGAACATGCGAAGATTTGGTTTAAGGAACTGAATGGGATTGGAGATACGCCTGCCAATCTTGAAGCGGCGGCAGAGGGCGAAAATTATGAATGGACGGATATGTACGAAGGCTTTGCAAAGACGGCCGAAGAAGAAGGATTTACCGAACTTGCGGCGAAATTCCGTATGGTTGCCGCTATTGAAAAAATGCACGAGGAACGCTACCGCGCTTTGCTGAAAAATGTTGAGACCTCTGCCGTATTTGAACGAAGCGAGGTCAAGGTTTGGGAATGCCGAAACTGCGGTCATATCGTAGTCGGTACAAAAGCGCCGGAGGTTTGTCCTGTTTGTGCGCACCCTCAAAGCTACTTTGAAATTCAGGAGAAAAATTATTGATTTTAGGAGCAAATAAAAATGGAACAAAAATTTTATATTTGTGAACACTGTGGGAATATTATTGCAATGGTAAAGGACGCCGGAGTTCCGGTCATGTGCTGCGGTCAGAAGATGAAGGAGATCGTTCCGGGAACAACAGATGCTGCCGCGGAGAAGCATATTCCGGTTTATCATGTGGATAACAATGTGGTAAAAGTAACCGTTGGCTCTGCGGAACATCCGATGCTTCCGGAGCATTGCATTGAGTGGGTTTCTTTGCAGACAAAGCAGGGTAATCAAAGGAAAACTTTGCGTCCGGGAGAGAAACCGGAGGTTTGTTTCGCAATTTGTGAAGGCGATGAAGTAGAAGCGGTTTATGCTTACTGTAATCTTCACAGCCTTTGGAAAGCATAAAATACAATTTATTAAGGAGAAAATATTATGAAATATGTATGCGATGTATGCGGTTGGGAATATGATGAAGAGCAGGGTTATCCCGAAGGCGGTATTGCGCCGGGAACAAAGTGGGAGGATTTACCGGATGATTTTGAGTGTCCGCTTTGCTCTGTTGGAAAAGATCAATTCTCAGCAATGTAATTAGACTTTATTGCAATGGGTCATTCTGCCTTGTGTAGATTGACCCATTTGCTTTGCTCTGTAAAAAAGCTGCCGCAAGGTATATTTGCATTTTATGATATGGTCAGATCAGTAAGCAAATAATATGAATCGATATATTACCCGCTGATTTGCCTTGCATAAAGTAATAAATCGAAAAAATAATGAAATTTTACAAAAACTCTTGATTTATTAAGGCAATTGTGGTATATTATATATAAGTTAATTCCCCAAAAAGGAGAAAATTTGATATGAATACCGAAAATCTCACACTTCTTGATGTTATCGATAAACGCACTCTCCAATCACTTCAGGACGCTTTTTCCGCCGCAACGGGAATGGCTGCCCTTGCCACGGACGATACAGGCTCCGTTACTGAGGGAAGCGGGTTTACCGATTTCTGCATGAACCTTACGAGGAAGTCCAAAATCGGCTGTGAAAGGTGTGTAAAGTGTGATCTTCAGGGCGGTGCCGAGGCAAGCAGAACGGGACGTCCTGCGGTATATTATTGTCATGGCGGACTGATGGATTTCGCTGCTCCGATTATTGTAAACGGAAAGCATATCGGTTCGCTTATAGGTGGACAGGTTCTGCCAGAAGAGCCGGACGAGGAGAAATTCCGACGCATTGCAAAGGAGATAGATGTTGACCCTGACGAGTACATAGCGGCTCTCCGCAAGATTAAGATTGTTCCGAAAAAGCAGATTGAGGCTGCCGCAAATTTGATGTACCAAATGGCGAATGCGCTGTCCGACGTGGGTTATCAGCGCGCTCTTGCCGCAGAAGAGACAGAGAAAATTACAAGGAGCGCTCAGCGAGTCGGAGAGCATGTTGACATGCTTGAACAGAAGATTTCCGGCGTGAGCGCCACAATAGCTCAACTTGCCGAGAGCTTTAACGCTATCAGGGAAGCCGCAGCTGATTCCGTTAAGGCGGTAGAAAGCACAGACACCATAGTGAAGACGATAGAGAATGCGTCGACGCAGCTTACGCTTATCAGCTTCAACGCATCCATTGTGGCAAAGCGTGCAGGCGCTGCGGGCGCCGGCTTCAATGTTATTGCGCAGGAGGTTCGCACCCTTGCGGACAAGAACACCAAGCAGGCCGGCGAGATAGGGACTACGCTCCATAACATCAGAAAGGCAATGGCGGATATAAACACTCAGATAAAGAACGTACACAGCGGTGTGGAAAAGACGGTTGAGGCGATGCACGAGCTGTCGGCTCTTGTCAGTGAAACCACAGAGATTTCCAACGGAAAAAAGTAATTATGCCCGAAAGGGCTTAAAATCAATTATAGAAAGGATACAAAATTATGGCAAACCGTTTTGTTCTTAACGAAACATCTTATCACGGCAAGGGAGCAATTTCCGCCGTTGCCGACGAGGCAAAGAACAGAGGCTTTAAGAAGGCCTTTGTATGCTCCGACCCCGACCTTATCAAGTTCGGAGTTTCCAAGAAGGTTACAGATATTTTGGATAATGCAGGTCTTGCATATGAGATTTATTCCAATATTAAGCCGAACCCCACTATTGAGAATGTCCAGACAGGCGTTGAGGCATTCAAGAAGAGCGGTGCGGATTACATCATTGCTATCGGCGGCGGCTCCTCCATGGATACCGCTAAGGCTATCGGTATCATAATCAGAAACCCCGAATTTGCGGATGTGAGAAGCCTGGAGGGAGTTGCACCAACAAAGAATCCGTGTGTTCCTATTATTGCCGTTCCCACCACTGCGGGTACTGCCGCTGAGGTGACAATCAACTATGTTATCACCGATGTTGAGAAGGACAGAAAAATGGTCTGTGTTGACCCTCATGACATTCCCGTTGTGGCTGTTGTTGATCCTGACATGATGAGTACCATGCCCAAGGGACTTACCGCGTCGACAGGTATGGATGCGCTGACACACGCAATTGAGGGTTATATAACAAAGGGAGCATGGACGCTTTCCGATATGTTCCATCTTAAGGCGATTGAGATTATTTCTTCCTCTCTTCGCGGTGCTGTTGACAACACGCCTGAGGGACGCGAGGGCATGGCTCTCGGTCAGTATGTCGCGGGCATGGGCTTCTCCAACGTTGGGCTTGGTATCGTTCACTCTATGGCTCACCCGCTTGGCGCTCTGTATGATACTCCCCACGGCATCGCAAATGCGATAATCCTTCCAACAGTAATGGAATATAACGCTCCCTGCACAGGCGAGAAGTACCGCGACATTGCAAAAGCAATGGGTGTAAAGGGTACAGAGGATATGACCCAAGAGGAATACAGAAAAGCTGCTGTAGACGCAGTAAAGCAGCTGTCCAAGGATGTAGGAATCCCTGCAAGCCTGAAGGATATTGTAAAGCCTGAGGATATTGGATTCCTTGCTCAGTCCGCTTACGATGACGCTTGCCGTCCCGGAAACCCCAGAGATACTTCTGTTGAGGAAATTGCCGAGCTTTACAAGAGTCTCCTTTGATATTAACCCAAACATATTTTTCGCCGTCCCAAGAGGGCGGCGATTTTTATGTCTGTCAAAAATAACCCGCATTCCTGCAGATGCATATTATACTGTGAATAATGAGGTTATAGTTGACAATAGAGTGATAATGTGATAAAATAAATAAAATATCAGCTACGGCGACGCCGTAAAATAAATCAGCGTGAGAAAGGGCTGCATTATGAAGAACAGACAGATTTTGAGGGCATTATCATTACTGGCGGCGGTATGCATAGCCGCGGGCTGCAAC
>Ga0129308_1000594_pt1 | contig 51010 bp, 50 predicted proteins | sample L827metagenome_FD_94440 | JGI IMG/M metagenome (GOLD analysis project Ga0129308, IMG submission 94440) | Ring-tailed lemur group fecal microbial communities from Wisconsin, USA - L827 metagenome | ecosystem: Host-associated > Mammals > Digestive system > Large intestine > Fecal | place: USA... | reverse complement strand
TGAGTATGACAAGCAAAAGTATTATTACGGCCAATAAAACAACAAATATTTTCTTTGATTTCCTTGCTTTCTTCTTCATTTTTACTCTCCATATTGAGTAGCCTTTTCAAAAAGTACACTTTTAGGATTTTTGTCAAAATTGCAAAGTACACTTTTTGATTCAGCAAAATGTGCAAAAAATATGCGTAAAAAAACTGAAAAAATAATACATCATTCTTCCCATTATTGCAAGTCCTAAAGTGTACTTTTTGATTTTCAGCTCTATTTTTTTGTCCAGCGTATAAAAGTAGATTGACTTACTTTCAGCTTTTCAGCCGCGAGTCTGCTGCTTATTTGTCCTTGTCTCCACAGTTTTTTATATTCCTCAAATTCATCTGGTCGTTCTATTGACCTTCTTCCAAACTTCACACCCCGTGCCTTCGCCGCTGCTATCCCCTCAGCCTGTCTCTGCCGTATGAATTCTCTCCGTTTGGGCCACATAACTGAGAAGCTGAAGGACAATATCCGCGATCAGCGTTCCGGTTAGATCCTTCGTCTGACTTGTATCCAACAGCGGCATATCCAACACTACAATGGCTATCCTCTTTTCTTTTGTCAAAATTCGCCACTGTTCCAATATCTCATCATAATTCCTTCCAAGACGGTCGATGCTTTTTATGATAAGTGTATCGCCGCTTTTTAATTTGCGTACAAGTCTTTTGTACTTGTCCCGTTCAAAGTCTTTGCCCGACTGCTTGTCCACGAAAATATTCTGCTTTTTCACTCCAAAACCTATTAACGCATCCAACTGCCGCTGCTCGTTTTGATCTCGCGATGATACTCTCACATAGCCATAGTTCATTGCCTTATCCCTCGCTATAATAAATTTGGTTGGAAAGCCAGCTGGTCAGCCGGATTTTTCCATCTATCTGTATGTTATATAGATTATAAAGCAAGTAGGCATATGGCATTATTTACAGACATTGAAAGCAAAAAATTATTTTTAGACTCTTTTCTCTGTATTAGCATATCGTTAGAGTTCTACCTTCAGGATGACCCATCGTGAACCCAGCCTATGACCAGTAAACAGGCGCAGTTCTCCCCTGGCGGGAAACTGCGCCTGTTACTTTATCCGATAGAGATTGGACGTGAGGCTGCCGTTGTCGCGGTAGCGCAGCTCTTTCTCAAGGTAGCCGTGTTTCTCCAGATCCTTGACCGCCCGCTTGACGGTGGAGCGGGAGAGACCGAGATCTGAGGCGATGCTCTTAATCCCCGGCCAGCACTCACCCTTGGAGGTGGACATACTGCGCAGGTACATGTACACCGTCTTAGCCCGGTGCGGGATGTTCTGGTCGGCATAGATAGTATCGAAGTAACTAATGATTTCACCCCCTATGTTTTGATGCGGGTTGCGGGGTGTTCCTCAGATTTCCGCTTTGGTCGCTCCTCTGCGGACTTGTTTCTCTCTTTCGTCAGATACTTCTCCCGGATCGCGTACATCAGCTCCTCCCGCCCGGCATAGAGGATATTTTCCTGCGACCGTTCAGGCACCTCATACGCTTCTTCAAAAGTAATTCCCCAATCCAGAAACAGCCGCAGCCGTGTCTGCATGGGGTGGCAGCCGGTTTTCATCACCACAAAATGCCCTTTGGGAATGGATTTCAACTCATCTGGTGTCATCAGAGGGCGCTCCGTCATCTGGAGACTCTGGCTGGGTTCTTTGCTCCGGCTCACCGAGCCGGTGAGGACAGTCCGGTTTCCAAGCGCTTTGGACAGCACCTCCGCCGTCTTGCTGTTGGGCGCAAAGCCGCCAAAGATCGTGTCCTGCACATTGTCCACAATGATCTCCGCGCCCTCTTTGCCATAGTTTTTCTCCAATTGGGCAAGGCTCTGGATAATGGGAACCAGCGTCAGCTTTCTTGAGCGGCCGGCAGAGAACAGAGGCAGAACGTCAAAGGCGGGCATGGTTCCAAACTCATCGCAGAAGAGCACAACGCGGTTTATGAGCTTCCCGCCGTTTTCGTCAGCTACAGCAAACAGTTCCCGGCTCAGGTTTTGAATCATCAGGCTGGCCATAAAGTTTTTTGTGGTATCTTCTTCAGGCAGGACAAGGAAGATCGCAGACTTTTCCGATGCAAACTTTTCCGCATCAATGACGCTGTCAAAACAAAGGACGTGTTCCAGTTCGGAGTCCAGAAAGGCATTGAGTCTTGAAAGAACGGTAGACATGACAGAGGCCATTGCCTGATCTGATGAGTTCAGGGCCGCTCCCGCAAACCAGCGGGCTTTATGGTCTCTGGGGAGCATGTCCATGAGAACCTGAAAGTTGGACTTTCCCGGCAGCCGGGAAAGTTCCAACAGCTCCTGCACCAGCTTAAAAACGGAAACGATATGCCGACACTCTTCCTGTCCCGCTGACGGAGGAAGAAATTCTGCCAACAGCAGGATCACAGATGTCAGCAAGCCCTCTGCGGCATCGTAGAAGAAGGCGTTCTGGCCGTGATCTGTGTCGGCGTTGGGGCTGATGATGGTCTTAGCAAGGATTTTGCTGTACTTCTCCGCCTTGGCGCGGGCAGCTAAATTGCTTTCATCAGCAACGACCATATCCATATACCGGTTGATCAGCGTCAGCAGGTTGTTCCCATCAGAGCGGGTAGGATTGCGCAGGTCAATGACCGCAACATTGTAACCATAATATTTCTGGGCGATTGTCCCATAGTTTCTTGCCAAATCTCCTTTAGTATCCAGCGCCAGAAAGCTCATGCCACTGGCACAGGTATACTCCAGATTGGGATACAGGAAAAAAGCGGTTTTTCCTACGCCGGAAGCGCCGATCATCAAACAGTGGACGTCGTCATTGTCAACGATGGCATCGAGTTTAGTACCGTGTTTGACACAGCCGAGCACAAGCCCCTGTTTTGTGGGCCTATCCTTACCGTCTCTCCAGGCTTTCACAGCGAAGGGAACATGGGAGAAACTGCGCCGTACCTCTTGCGTGGTGGCCCAGCGGGCAGTGCCGTGCTGTCCGTCGCCAACGGTACGGGATTTGATGTTCCCCAGACTGTAGTTATTGGATGCAAGAGAAATTCCTCCAATAACCAGCAGAATCACGAAACCAACTGCCAGCAGGAGCCACACGTTTCCGCCAAGCTCAGGGGAGAGGACCCGCTCAGTGTTGAAGGCGAAGATCATCATTCCAGTCTTTTCTCTGCGATACTTGCCGTACAACTTTCAGGGCAGGCCCTTCCAAATATTCCGTTATGCGCTTTGCGGCTTTTGTCCCTGCGGCGTCGTTATCCTGACAGAGATAGACCGTCTCAATTGTCGGCAGCAGCTCAAGCATTTTCAGCACGGGGCGGATGGATGTACCGCAGCAGGCCACGTAGCTGTTGGTCTGCCAGTCCTCGGGGTACAGCGAAATATGAGAGAGAAGATCGATGGGAGCCTCAAACACAAAGAGGCTCCCATTGCTTCCTAATCGATGAAAACTGTATCTGGCGTCACTGCCCTCGATGTTCATGCGGAACGAAGGCCCGCCGCTGTTGGTGCTTCGGATATGGGCATGGCGGGCTGAGCCGTTCTTGTCCAGCCCGAGAAAGACGGCGTTGTGGTGTTCGGCATCCTCATAGATCAGCCCCTCATGGGCAAAGGCCGCCACAACTCCGTTGCTTATCCCGCGCGTCTGCGTGAGATAAGCAAACACCCGGCGCATGTCCGGGTGTTTCTTCGGCAAAGTAAACGATTTGGTTTTCGGCTTTGGTAGATAAATGCTTACTTCGCAGCCAAGGAGCATCTGCATGGCCTCAGGAAAACTCAGGTTGTAATGCCGCTGTACAAAGCTGATCGCATTGCCGCCCAGCGCCTCCGCGTGATCGTACCACTCGTTGCCGCGAATGGTGACGCTGTGGTCGGAGGCCAGCCGCTTTTCACGACCGGAGCGGAGCAGGCGCTCACCCCGGCTCTCGAGAAAGGCTTCCAGATTTACGGACATAGCCTGCTCTTTTTGCGCTTCGGTAAAAGGAATGTAGGTTGAGATAAAAATCACTTCCAGTTTTCGTTATTATTGAGCTTGCGAAAGAGTAAGATTCAGGATATACTGATGCAGAAAAGCTATTTCAAAATGCTTCCGCTGATGTTATACGGGACATGGCTATTTGGTGCTATCATAAATTTGAAAAGTAATACGAGGAGCAAGATCATGAACGCAATGACAGACATACTAAAGAACAGACGCAGTATCCGCAAATTTAAACCGGAGATGCCGGAGCGGCCAGATATTGAGTAGGTCATCGAAGCCGGACTTTACGCAGCCAACGGCATGGGGAATCAGTCTCCAATCATTGTGGCTGTGACGAATAAAGAACTTCGGGACAGGCTGTCCGAGATGAACCAGCAGATCGGCGGTTGGGAAGAAGGCTTCGATCCCTTCTACGGTGCGCCGGTTATACTGATCGTGTTGGCAGATAAGAGTGTGCCTACCTATCTCTACGACGGCAGTCTTGTCATGGGAAATATGATGAACGCCGCCTATGCGCTGGGGCTCGGCAGCATCTGGATTCACCGCGCCGAACAGGAGTTTGAAACGGAGGAAGGCAAAGCCCTTCTGAAATCTCCCGGTATTGAGGGGGACTATGAAGGGATCGGTCACTGCTGCCTCGGATATATCGCCGGAGAAGAACCGGAGGCGAAGGATAGCAAGGCCGGAAGAGTGTACAGGATCGAGTAATACGCAACATACAATTTGTAGCTAAAGATTTTTGATAAGACTTGTTTGTTCTTATCTTCCTATCCATTGCATTGTTTGATAGGCGGATACTAAATAATACCTTGATTGTAAAATGAAAATATAATTAAATAACACATACAGACTGTTTAGATTACTATATGTGGGGGAATGAGACATGTCAAAGATTTTTATAAGTCATTCAAGTAAAGATATTTCTTTAGTGAAAAGACTTTATAAATTTATCCAGCTCGGTATGAATATGAGAAGCGAAGAAATATTTTGCTCCTCCTTAAAAGGTAACTTACCTACGGGCAAAAATTTTATCCTTACTATACAAGAAAAAATGAAAGACTGTAAAGCAGTTATTTTTTTGATTACGGAGGAATATTTAAAAAGTCAATTTTGCCTTGCTGAGCTGGGCGCTGCATGGGCTCTTGGACACGAAATCTTTCCGTTATTATCTCCGCCTATAACACATAATGACATTGAAAAGACCCCACTTTTAGGGATGCAATGTCTATATCTGGACAGGAGAGAAGATATTCTTACGCTGGGAACAGAATTTGAACAGTTGAGAATTGCTAAACTTAATTTAGCAAACTTCGATAATTGTGTAAAACAATTTATGATAGAAAGTAATTATTCCAAAGACCTTTCTGCATCGGGTAATGATAAAGATTGTCAAACAGGTGATAAATTAAAAAAATATATTGACAGTTTGTCTATCAAAGTTAAAAAAGATGATAAAGCGTGTTTTATGCTTGGCACGATGTATCGAGAAGGAATATTGGTCAAACAAGATAAAATAAAGGCAAGAGAATTATTATTCAAAGCTGCAGTTAATCATTATCCACCTGCGCAACGAGAATTATCTAGTATGTATTATAGAGGGGAAACAGGAGAACAGAGTTTTGAAGAGGCGTTTGAATTAGCTTTAGCGGCCGCAAAAGGAGACAATCCAATTGCCATGGACCAACTTGCGTTTTTATATCGTGCTGGGCTTGGCTGCGAAAAAGACTTAGACAAAGCATTAGAATGGTATTCTAATGCCGCTAAGGGCGGATGCAAAAGCTCATATTCGTGCCTTGGCGAAATATATTCAATCCGTGGAGATTATCCTGAAGCAGAAAAGTACTATTCAAAGGCTGTTGATTCTGGATATTGCTACGCTGCGCTTTCACTAGGTATGATATATAAAGAAGGGGGGAAAAACTTTCCTCCAGATCACGTGAAGGCTGCTTATTATTTTAATATTGCAGCTAAAGCTGGCATAACCGAAGCAAAATATCAATTGGGGCAACTTTATTATATGGGATACGCTGTTGTTAGAGATTTTGAGGCTGCAGTAAAGTGGTTTAAAGAAGCGGCAAATGAAGGTGATATGCGTTCTCAATATAATTTGGGCTATGCTTATCATCATGGCCTTGGGATAAAGTATGATTGGAATCAAGCTGTTTATTGGTACGAAAAGGCAGCAAAACGTGGACATCAGCTTTGCCAAATCGATTTGGCTGATTTATGTGCTCAGGCGGATAAGCAGGAGTATGAAAAAGCGTTCCACTGGTATAGTAAAGCAGCAGATCAAAATTCAAGTGAAGCGCATAGAAAACTTGGAGATATGTATTACTTTGGCTTAGGGTGCGAAGCAAACCAACTTGAAGCAATTAATCATTATAAAATTGCTGCTGAGCAAAAAGAATGTGTTGCTTTATTTAGGCTGGAAGAAATTTTATCCGGAAAATTTAGAATGTGATATTCAGAAGAGATAGTAAATTCTTGCTTTTTACAAATTGGAGATAAAGCATGAAAGATAAGACTGCAATTAGAGCACTAAATCAGTATTTAAAGGCTTCCCGTAAAGAATCGGTGTATCTTTCTTTTCCTGAAATAGAACAAATAATCAATCAACCTTTACCTGATAAGGCATATCAGTCGAAAGGCTGGTGGTATAATAGGAGCAACTCACCTCAAGCTGAAGCATGGCTTTCAGCAAGCTACAGAGTTGTTGACCACAAGGATATTGTTGCAAGACATGGTGTAAGATTTGAAAAATTTACGAGAGAAGGATTCAGAAAGTATATTTATAGCAAAGCATTCTTTTCCCTTATGATTTATTTTGTACTACCTGTAGTTGTAGGAATTGTAATTTTCTTCATTTCACAAGCTTATTCTAAGAGCATTGAGCGCAAAGAATTGATAAGCAATTCTTTGCAGATAATCGAGCTCTATTATGAGGCAGGAAATTTTGAATCACTTGACAAGATGATATATGAGTTAATTCCAACCGTAAAGAAAGAACATGATAATATACTTCTTTGTAGATTATATTCATATTTGTTCTCTATTGAATACAGTACTCTGGATATGGGTGCAGCGAGCATTGATTGGGATAAAGTTAATTGCCTAATAGAAATAGGCAAAGAAGGGTTAAATATAGCAAATAAAATTGAGAATTCTAGTTTTATCGTTGAGTTTAATTTAAATATAGGGAAGGTGTATAAATTATTATTTGATAAATCGTGCGATAATAGCAATGCTGATTTAGCTTTAGAATATCTTTGTGAAGCAAGCAAAGAAATTGCAGAAATGAGGCTGAAACCTATATCAACAGAAGAAGGTATGCATAAAGCCATGATGACTTTAGAGATAGATACCATGGGTTGTAACATAATTTTAACGCAAATTGAGAACTTGGCTTTATTAGATTTTGAAGGCAATACAGAACTAGGGCCAGGAGTTACGAATCTAGTATCTAAACTTCTTGTATTTTTACTATTAAATGAAGGAGATCGTATGATTATAAAAAATGAAGTTGATATGGTGAACATGCTGTCAGACCTTTCCGGATTGGAAACCGTTTCGCTTGAAAACTATCCTAATTTTGACCCATTAGTTTATCAGCAATCGATAGATGTCTCAGCCAGATTTGAAACTGTGGCATATCTAATCTGTTTTAAACATAATGTTGATTCGTTTGGAGGAATAAGTCCTGACGGCTATGAAGAAACTATTGAGATACTTCAAGAGTTTGAAAATTACGCAAAATCGGCTGGCGCATATGACCTTCTGTCTAATATATATTTTGATATTATACGTGTTGCATTTTACTCGTGCATGTATGAAGGAAACGATAATGCGATGATAATTTACAATAAGTATATGAACCTATGGCAAAATTTGTCTGGTCAGGAAAATATATCTTTGATAGATTATGATAAACAGTTTGAAACAATTTCCCAAGGATCGTTGCTTGACCAATACATTACTGAAGAAGAGCGCATGCTTAGAGGACTATCTTTCTCAAATAATCCTTCATTTTACGCTTTTACAAGTTGGGATCTTGCAAAGCATTATATATATAAGGCAAACCAACTTATGGCAGAAGATGTAGTTGAAGACAATGATATGCTGGAGATTACTATGCTATTAGACAAGGCCAGCAAAAGTTGTGAAACTGCCTTAATCTATTTTACGGAAGAAAGAAACCAAGTAATGTACTTACAATTAACGACTATGTTGACTGACATATCTGCTCGTCTATCATTAAGATAGTCGGACTTTAAAAAATTAGTTTACTAAACTTCTAATTATAAAAATTAAGTAAACATTTAGGTCACACAGTATTAGCTTTTGATTGTACGAATTTTTAATTTAAATATACCGATAGAGAAATAAATATATTAAATGCTATGCTGAACATATATATTCGCTTCCTAACTGAAAGACGAGTCCTATAAGTAAGGATAAACAGCAATAGGTGGCCAATATTCAATGAACAGAAAGAACTTCTGGAAAAGTTCAAGGGAGTAGCTGTGGATGTCGGGGGATACGGAATCATTTGGAATGATGAGCTTGACCTTTCCTGCGATGAACTTTGGGAGAATGGAAAACGTGTTGTTACACCATTTGATGGACTGATAGCATTCAGCGACGCAACTTCCCTTTGGGGTCTTAACGAAAGTACGCTTCGTAAAGCGGTCTCTTATGGGAAACTTGTTAACGGTATTGATGTATGCAAGTATGGGAAGCAATGAATCGTTTCTGCTGAAGCCATGTACAGGGAATACGGAGAACCACGAGTTCAATAGCGGATGGTTCATCCCAGTGTGTGTTCCCAATTCTGACTGGGCACATAGTCCTCGTGGTCGTCGATCTTATGCCCCAGGGCCAGGCGCTTTTCTAAGATCTGCTTGCGGCGTTTGGAGTCTATGCGGATGCCTTGAGGATTGGCTGGCGGAATTGTGTTATCCTGAAAAACACGAGACATGTGATGCAGCAGTTTCGTGGCGGAGAGCAGAAGGGCCGGATCACGGTTTTCGCCTGCGCGGTCAAGTAAATACTGCGCATAAACATTGCCCTGCGCGGCGGAGCATTCCAGCCAACGCAGGGCAGTTTCTGTGTCCCTCGGTACCTCACGCCCTTGCAGGTATAGCTTGCCGAGGGCGTACTGGGCGTATGGGTTTCCGAGCTTGGCGGCAACGGTGAAGTATTCTATCGCGGTATCCGTATTTTCTTCGACAGCTTCCCCGGAAAGATACAGCTTTCCCAAACGGTACATGGCATAGCTGTTCCCGTGGGTTGCAGCCCGGTCAAGCCAACTGAGCGCCTCCTGAATGCGGTTCTGCTCAAGCAGCATCTTGCCGAGAGCATACGCTGAAAGGTTGTTCCCGGTCTCCGCAGAGATACGAAACCACTCTTCCGCTTTAGACAGATCAACTGGAACCTCCATGTCGTCCCGGTACAGCTTCCCCAGCAGGTGTGCAGCCAAGGGATGGCCCTCACGCCATAGCCTTTCCAATCTTTCAACTAAAGGATATTCCGCATGAGCTTCCGGGTCATTAAGGATTTCCTTCATAGATAGAACTTCATCATCAAACGGAATGTTCTGCACCGGTTCGTCATCCATTCGCTCATCTTCAAAAGTTTGTTTCCCCAGACGGATGTTCTCGGCTTCCCGGATGACCATGTTCTTAATAACACGGAATTCTTTTTGTTGGGAGAGCAGCAGATGCTCACGGGGGTTCTCCTTATAGTAGCGTTCCAGTTCATCGCGGAGCTTGTTCCACGCTTCGTAGCACGTCGCTACCTCCGGTTGCATGGCGAGCTCATCTACGATGCTGTCCACAAGCTGTTTTGTCTCTTTGTTCAGATAGCCATACTGCTTCTTGCCCTTGGCGCTCTCCAGCGCGGTGGCCAGCTTCTGCATCTTCTGCTCGATCACGGGACTGATCCATATCTTGCTCTGCATTTTCTGAACAAGCTCCTGCATGGTATCTTGGGCTTGGGCGGTCAGCTCCTTGTACGAGAGCTCCTTTTGGATATACAGGTTTTGCAGCTCGTCTTTGAAGATAGTATTGGTCAGTTTGGAGCGCATGATCTCTATTCCGTCAGGCGTCAGGAATCCCTGATTGAGCTGATCTGACCAGACTATCATATGTGCATGAGGATGCGTTCCCTCATTGTGGAAAGCGGCATACCAATGGAAGTCCTCCATGGGTATGCAGAGCGCTCCGGCAATCTTCGTACTGTGAAGCATGAGCAGCTTCTTCCAGCTTGCCGCGCTGTCATAGCCGAGACGGGCGGCATCCTCCCGGCGCAGAGAGAAAATGAAAGTCCACACATTCCCTTCATGGTTTCCCAGCTCTGAGAGCGCCTGCTTTAGATCTACATCCGGCGCAGAGCCGAACAGCCCATGCTCTCCCTGTTTTTCCACGCGGGGGCGGGTGGCGATGTACTTCATGTAGATGTCGCCAGTCTGCATCGTGTGGGCGTTGCCGTCGATGGCAGAAGAGATAAAGGCAGATGCCGAACGCAGCGACGGGGATGAGAGATAGTCCTGGTACTCAAAAGAATTTTGCTCATCGGGGAAGTCTTTGATGAGATTCTGGATAAGCTCTTGCTGCTTTTCCGTGACCGGGCCGTCACGTGGGATGATCTCCACGCCCTCCCGTGTGGCAATGTACTTCATGTACCGCTTGGCGCTGCCTGCATTGATGTACCCGCTTTTTTGTATGAGCTTGGACATGGCTTACAGAGACTTCTGGAAGATCAGGTCATCCTTGAAAGAGATTTTGCCGTTAGTCTGCTGCACCTCACGGACACTGCGGCCTCGCAGTTTCTCATAGGTCGGCACATCCATATCCGTGTCGGCGGCGAGGATGTGATTGCCGATGTTGTTCTCGACTGCCAGCTTGAAGAGCTGCTTGCCGATACGGTCTCCGAATGTACCAAACGCACCGATTAAAATTTCGGACAAGACCTCCGGCAAAAAATCTGAGGCTTTCTGGGCGTGCAGATAGCCGGTGTAGAAACGGATGGCCTTTTCAATGTATGCGCTGCGGCTTTTGCATCCATCTTTACGATAGTTCTCCTTAACAGTATCCATGAGGGAATTTGAAATCCAAAGTGCAAAACGCTGCTTTTCTTCTTCCGTTGTAAAATCACCCCCATTATGGTCTTGTGACACACGGAAAAAGCCTGAAATATCGGACGTTCCCGCGATCACGACACAATTTTTGAAATTATCTTGTTTCAACGACACAGTTAGAAAACCCGGAAAACGTCCGCACTGCGGGCGTTTGTGGCTGCCGGTATGCCGCCATGACATACCGGCTTTCTCCTGCCTCACACCCTGTCCCAGCTCTCGAGCGTGAAATCTGCCAGCCGTATTCCGGTCCGCTTGAAAAAGAAACTCTCCATTTTATCCTCCAACAGCCTGCATTCCGCTTTCGTCAGCATGTACTCGTAGTGATACTCCTTTCCCTCGGCCTCTACGACGAAGTCCAGTATGTTGAGCGGACTGTGCCGGTGCAGGTCATAGAGTGCCGAGACACGGATCTTCTCATCCGGGATATATGCAAGACCGAATATCTCGTCCACAGGGAACACCGGCTCCATGTAAAATACGGCTTGCTCCCTGTTCTCGAATGAGACGTGGGCGAACACAATCTCTGAGGGAAGCAGCCGCCGTGTACTTGTGCTTTTCAAAAATGAAATATTATTTGTTTGAATCATTTTCCTCTCCTGTTTGCTTTATTTCTTTTGTGATTGGCTTCGTCTTCGTTTTAGGAGTCGGAGACTTTTTACAGCGGCTGCCAATGTAATCCCTCACATCGTCCGGGACGGTTTTCTCGTAGAGTTCTTCCAACATTTTCCCAAGTTCCTTCTGCAATGTGGTTGTTTTCTCTTTCTGCAAGTAAAAGGTGAGCGCTTCCAAGCGTTCAGACTCGATGCTGATGCTGAGTTCCGTTTTCTCCATTTCATAAGTTCTCCTTAGTCATAATTGATGTAGGCGATCTTCAGCCAGTGCGTCCAACTGCGACCTGCGAGCTGCGTCTTGACCACGCCGTACTTTGTCCCCATCGCCTCGATTACCTCTCCGCCGCCGATGTAAACCCCTATATGCCCGTCGTGCCAGACGGCGAGGCCGGGGATCTCCGAGATAGTGTCGATGGTGCCGGACTCGGAGGCGGTATAGTACATCTGGTTCGCCCCGAGGTCCGGCATCCCGTGAGAGCCGTACTGGATGGTCTGCGTCTCCGGGTCGTACCAGCCGTAGCTTTTGATGAGCCCAACGCAGTCCGCCGTGCGCCTGCCCACCCAATGCTCACGGATGAAGTCCGCGTAGTTCCCAACACCGTCCGGGTACTGCGCAAGCTTAGAGGCAAAGCCATCTTCTGTCAGCACATTGCCGAAGGTACCCCATACATAGCCCCAGCCGGATTCGTAGGCATGCGTCACATAAGCGACCAGCCCTTCGGCGGTTTTGTTGGGATCGGCGGCAGCAGCCGGGACGTCCAATTCGGTACTGTATTCCCCGTCCATGAAGCTGTAAGCCCCGTCGTATGTCCAGTCGCCCATATCTCCGGCGATCATCGTGTAGATGTGCCGGATGTTCTCGTAGTCCTTGTCGGTGATTTGCCTGCCAAGGAGCGCGGAGACATTTTCGTAGGCCGAGGAGAGAGGGAGAGGTGCTGTCCGCACATAGCTTTCTTCCTCCGTTGTGACGTTTCCATCTCCCCCTTCCATTTCCACAGTGCGCGTGACCTCCTCCGTGGTGAAGAAACAGTCCACGAACCGGCCGGCTGCCCTGCGGCTGGGTGAGTCCTCGCCAAAGCAGAGGGCAAGAAAAACAGCCTTGACCCGAATGGGATCAAGGCTGCCGCCATCTTCCATCTGCGTGTTCGCGGACGTGACGACGGAATCCAGAAGGGTGAACGCATCCTGCATTTCCTGAATGTGCCTTCTCAGCTCCTCCGGTGTTTCTTCCGAGAGCTCGGCCCCATAGAAGCAGGCTTCCACTGTATTGATATTGTGCTCTGCCTCCCCGGAGGCCAGCGCGCAGAGGAACGCAATCAGGAGAATCATGGGGGAGAGGACTGCGATTAACAGAAACCCGGCTGACCTTCTCCCGTTTTCACTGTCGAGAGAACTGAGTGCCAGCCGTATCATCCTCAGCTTCATCGTCCGCCTGCCTTTCCGAACAGTGCCTGCTTGTACGGCGGAGCATCCACGTCCAGCAGGTACCGTTCGTTGCCGCACTTATACAGGCAGCTTCCGCGATGGGGATGGCGGATGAGCTCATATTCTGCCTCCTCCAGCTGCAGCATATCCATATAAGAGCGCTTGTCAATGGAACCGGCGTTAAAGAGAAACTGATGAGGCGGGATTGAGAACAGCGGTTTTGTCATCTCGCGGATGTTGGGCTGATCGAAATCCTCTAAATTTTGCGAAGCCATCAGCATGGCAGAGTTCCGCTTGCGTACACGCTTCAGACAGTTTCGGATGTATTTGATGGCGGTGGGATTGTCCAGCCAGATATACAGCTCATCCAGCGCAGCCACGGTGTTTCCTTCAGAAAGCAGCTTGTTGGACATATACGACAGGATATTGAACAATATCGCGCTGCTTACGTTCTTTGCCACATTCGTCAGCCCACCCACACCGAACACCAGAAACCGGCTGGAGGTGATGTTGGTGCGGCCATTAAAAAACTGCGCGTCGGAGCCGACGCACATGGAATGCAGCCCCAGCAGCACTTCCTGTAGGAGCTGCTTCGTATAGAGCTGGGTCTGATGGGTATCATAGGCATTGTATTCCCGGAGAATCAGCTGGTACAGATCGGAAAGGATCGGCACCTGATCGGGGGAAAGGGCTTTGAAGTCCGTCTTTTCCGAGATGCCCCACTCCGCATACAGCCGCGCAAGTAATATCTCAATGGTGTCGATATGGGCGTCGGAGAATTCCTTGTACGTGCGGAAGAAATCTTTCAGGAAAGAAATGTGCTGGGCCAGGACAGATGTCTTACGGAAGGTTTCCGGTGCTTCCAGATCCAGTACGTCCGCCGCTTCGTCGTTCTCGCTCCAGCACTTCGGTTCCAGTACATTGATGCGGTATTCTCCTGTCATCAGGTCAAGGAAACAGCCGCCTACAGCCTCGCACAGTTCTTTCTGCTCGTGCTCTGCGTCCAGAGAGATGATGGACTTCCCGGACTCCAGGATATTCAGCATCAGCAGCTTCATCAGGTAGGACTTTCCCTGACCGGAGTTGCCGAGAATCAGGATGCTGGCGGAAGTTTTGTCATCGTCACGCTGGTCAAAGTCCACCAGAATGTTGGTACCGAAGCGGTCTTTCCCTATATAGAAGCCGTTACGGTCCGTCTTGCCGGAATAGTTGAAGGGATAGAGATTGGCGACTGAGCTTGCGGGCAGCACCCGTTCAAACTGGGAACCGAAGCGGTTATATCCCGCGGGACGGACACAGTCGAAGCCCTGCTGCTGACGGAGCAGGAGCTTATCTACATTGAGCTTGCTGCGGATCAGTTCCGCCTGCACGTCAACCTGAAGCTGCTTGAGATCGTTGTAGCTCTGAGCGATCAGCTCAATGAACACCGCGCAGCGGGCGAGAGGTTCTCCGCTTTTCCGCATGGCGCGGCTGATTTGGTCGATGTCCTCCAGATTGCCCGCTGCCACTGCGGCCTGACGGCGGTCGGTGGTGTTCAGGCTGTTCATGCGGTTCTTTCTCGAGGCATTGTCGAAGACCTTATTCTCCTCAGCGAGAGTCAGCCGCCTGGCATAAATGTGCAGGGAGATCCCGTTTTTCTCTCCCAGATGCCGGAGCAGGGCTTGCTCCTCCGTTTGGGTGGGATACTCCCGCAGCGCCCAGACGCAGCGATAGGTACTGCCGCAGATAAAATAATCCGTACTGAACCGGACCACGGAGGGGGCGATCATGTCTAAGAAATCCTTTTCCTGCTCTCTGCGCTTTCCGCGCCTGGTTTTCTTCTTGTTTTCGGAGGGTTTTCCCTCAGAAGGCGCCGCTTCCATAGGCATGAGCCAGCGCTCCCCGTCGTAGTCCTCTAACTTCTCGCTGGTCACGTTCTGCTCGTAGTAGACACTGAGGAGCCTCTTGAGCTCCTCCCGTGTGGCCCGGTGCAGCGTAAAACCGCAGCTCTTGATTCCCTGCTCGACGGTGGAGAGATAGCGGAAGATATCCGTCTCCGTCTCGCCGCGCAGGCGGAGGATCAGGTAAAATTCGCGGGCTGTGGTCAGCAGAATCTGCTTCCGGTCAAGGTCGTTCCTATCCTGTCGGAGAAGCTCCCGGATCGCGGGCAGCGTCTCGGCCTCTATCCGTTCACGATAGAAATTCTTGTTGCGTTCAAAGGACTCCCAGGAATTCAAAGCCAGCATCTCAAACTCGCCCAGACTGCTCAGAACCGCCTGAAGCGATTTAACCCTTTCTGTGATGCTGCTCTCCGGAAGCACGCCAAGGTTCGTGGGGCTTATGATGAAGAACACCAGATCGCCCATGTTGGTGGCGAGGGCATAGTCCGTGATACGGTCAACGCCCATGAGCTGCCGGGTAGAGCTTTTAGTTTTCCTCATATCTTGGCCTCCATCCATAGAACTGCGGCTTGAACAGGAAGAACGCGGATGCGTACCTTATGAAGTCCAGAATGCAGACAGAGTCAAAGCGGATGCTCAGAAAGGCATAGACCGCGGTGATGATCAGGGGAAACATAAGCCCTGTCTGGGTCAGGGCAAGAATAGAGAGCAGCAGACCGATCCCGATGACGGCAATATCCCGCAGCTCCCACAGCCACATGGTCGCTTTCGACGCCATGTTGTCAGGGTAATAGTACAGTTCCTTCACCTCCAGAATTGTTTATATTGTTTTTTAAGTTTTTTCCCTTTTTTTATCGTTGTATGTTATAATGCTTTCATTCAGTGAAAATCCATCAGGAGAAGGGCGGCGCACATGGAGCAGTATAAAAGAGCGGTGGAACTTTGGCAGAGCTGGCATGTACAGTCCCCGGCAGATATTGATCAGCGGTTGGACAGCTTTCGTGTACTCTTTGCCTATCACTCTGGCAAGATTGAAAACGACGAGATCACTTATAACGATACCCGCGAGATATTTGAGAACGGAAAGATTGTTTCCTATACCGGCAGCCCCCGCACGATCTTCGAGCAGCAGAACCAGAAGCTATGTTATGAGGTTTTGAAAAGCAGGATTGCGGTCAGGGAGCCGCTGTCTGAGGAGCTGGTTCGAGAGATCCACCGCATTCTGACCAGCGGCACTTATGACGAGCATCGCTACATCGATAACGGAGAGCGTCCCGGAGAATTCAAAAAACACGACTATGTAACGGGTATCCATGAAGTCGGTTCCATGCCGGAGGATGTGCCGGAAGATTTATCCGAGCTGATTCAGGAAGTCACAGAAATCGGGGCAGCTGCGCCCTTGAAAGCAGGGGCATATCTCCACGCCCGCTTTGAATATATCCATCCCTTTGCGGACGGAAACGGCCGCGTTGGCAGAACGCTCCTGAATTATTGGCTCATGATCAACGACTATCCCCCATTGGTGATCTATGAAGAAGACCGCAAAGCTTACTATGATGCGCTGCGCATTTATGACGAAGAAGAGAGTCTGCAGCCTTTGACCGCTTTCCTGGAAACAGAGACTGTCAAAACATGGTCGAGATATCTCACCCCCGATGTGGCACGTCAAGACCGCAAAGGACTTTCAGAGTTTATGTGATGTATTGGAATAAAGTTGTACGGGGAGGCGTTATTACAACGATGGAATCCACGCTTCAAGTGACAAGTGGATGGACGGCAGATGAAGACCTCCTTATTGGGAGTCCTGGCTCCGGGGATGAAATAAGGCAGGACGAGATAGACGCCCGGCTTCAAAAAAGCATGGCGGATATCTCCGAAGGCAAAGTCCTTTCGCAAGATCAGCTTGACGATAAAATGGGGGAGAGATTTGCCAGTCGATGAGCGGAAGAAGTGAATTAAAAACCGAAGATTTTTCGGACGAGTAACGGGGTGGTCATATGGATCACCCCGTTTCTTCTATCCGTTCGCAGTAAACAAGGTATCTGTACTTGCCGCCCGAGGCATAGGGATGGCAGGTCATCAGCGTAATCATGTCCCTTCCCGGCTGGATAAGGATGGCGTCTACATCGTTCGGGTAGACGATCCGTATCTCTTTCACCTCATAGACCAGCTCCTCCCACAGATTGGCGATGTAAACCATGTCTCCTTCACGAAGTGCCTCAATGTCCATAAAATATGGGTAGCCGCTGTATCCTCTGTGACCGGCAATGACCGCATTGGTGTTTTCACCGCCAATGGGGATGCTGGTTTGGGAGAGGACAGCGGCTCCGTTCGCCATGTTTTCCTCGCTTGCGCCAAGATAGACCGGCATTTCCAGGCTCATTGCCGGGATGCGTATTACGCCGAAGACCTCGTCCGGCAGACCGTATGGCCGCAAAAGGAACGGTGCCTCCTCGGTGGCTTCCCGCGATGCCAGCGTTTCCTGCCGGGTTTCAAAGAGCTGTTCGTTATACTCCCACATGGCGAGCAAAAGCTGTTCATAGATCGTCTTACCGTTATCCTCGGCGTACTTTTGTACCGCCTCCACGTTCAAGTAAAACTGCCGGTTCTCCCGCTTGATCTCCCGTGTCTTTTCTGCTTTGTAGACCAGCGGCCGCAGGGCAAAGGCCGCAGAGGCAAAGGCGGCGATAATAAGAAGAATGAGGGCTATAAGATCAAAGGGAAATTTTCTGCGCTTCATGTTTACCTCTCTTTCGATGTCGGGCTGTCCTTTCTCTTCTGGGTTTAGGCTGTTTTCCTCTCCGTGCAGCTTTTTTCTGAGGCTTAAAGAGGAAGGCCGTTAGAAAGGACAATCCGGCAACCCCAAGGCATCCATATCCGACGCCTTGGAGGTACTCATGAGTCCAGGTGGATACAGCCTGCGCCTCCTGAAAGTCCGCCTGCTCCACCATCCGCTGGGCAGTGGGCAGTTCAATGCGTTCTCCCCGCACCAACAGGCGGTGGCTGTTAACCCCGTATGGCGTACAGGTCACCAGTGTAACGCTGTCCCTCACCGAATCTATGCTCAGCTTTGAGGTGTCCTCCGGCACTACCTTGCTGATCTCCAGCACCATATAGGCCAGCGTTTCGTTCAAGATTTTAAGATAGAACACATCTCCGGTCTCCAGCTGATCCAGATCGGAGAACAGCTTTTGGCCGGACAGCCCCGAATGCCCGGTCAGGACGCAGTGGGTGCCCAAACCGCCAACCGGAAGGGAAGAGCCTAATAAGTGGCCTACGCCTCGATCCAGCGCCGTTTCCTCTGTGCCGTGGTAAATGGGCAGATTCACAGAAATCTTTGGAATCTCCACATAGCCCATGATCCCGTCGCCTTGTACATTGAGAAGGGCATCATAACTTTCAGCGGCCTGCTGAAGGGTCTCTTTGGAATATGCTGTGCCATTGATCGTCTGAAGTGTTTCATTGTAATTGACCGCCGCCTCTCTGGCGGCAGTCAGTGCGGTATCGTCCAGGGCCTTCACTGCTTCTGTATAGCGGGTTTCTATAAGGCTTCGGTTTCTCTCCCCGAGATAGTTGCTTACAAGCGGATACAGTGTGATCCCAAGAGCAACTGCCGCAGACGCAATACAAAGCCATATTTTTGTTTGTTTTTCCATTTGTTTTCAAAAGGACGGGAGGGAGACAATCGTCTCCCTCCATTCATATTAATCATTTTCCGCTCTTGGCTTTTTCCGGCAGAGGATGACGATTCCAGCTATACAGAGCGCCAGCAGGCTCAGGCCGATGACGGGGAACATCCAGTTGCCGTAGGAGCCGGTCTGAGGCAGGTCAAAGCCTCTGGTGTTGATGATGGTGAAAGGTACAAAGGCATTTTCGGAGTTCCCGTCCTTACTCATGTTTACGCTGTGCGTGTCTACTGTGGCAGAGGCAGTCAGCAGCTTATGGGCAAGCTGCTTCTGGGGCATATTGTGATACAGCCCCGGCTCCACATCCTTATACCGCGGGTCATTCTGAAGCAGGCCGAGCACGTCGGAAGTGTAAATACCGCAGAGGGTTTCACTCTCCTTTGACTGGATAACAACCTGAACGCTGTTTTTCAAGAGAGTATAGGAATTGTCTGTCTTGACCTCAGTCAGCGTATAAGTATCATCTTCCAGACCCTTGAGGATTAGTTTGCCATCCTTGGTAGGCGTGAAGTGTGTGGCTTCGCTTTCTGCCTCTGCATGACCGGTTATGTAATAGACCCCTTCACTCTGGTTCATCTCTCCCTTGAGGAAGTACCCATCGGTATCGTTGTGGGCAATGAATTCTACTTTGCTCAGCTCTCCTTTTCCATCCGAGAAACGCTTGGTAATGTCGATTCCATAAGTATAGAGGTGACAGTCGTCCACCAGCGTGTCATAGTAGCTGGTATTGCTGCGTTTCCACGTCAGGACGACGCTGTTGTCATTGCCTTCGTCGCCGCAGACTACAGAGTTATCGGAATTGACGGTAGCCTCATAGGTAATACGCAGGGTGCAGTCGGAATAGCCGGAGTTTACCATGGAATCTTCCGTGTAAACGGCCCTGCTGCTGTTGATCTCATAAAGCCCCTCGTCTGTCATCTCGATGGTCATGGTTGTCCCGCCATCCTCGGCATCGGTATAGCTTACGCGGAACTTTCCGTCCGCTTCTGTCCATGAGGTAATCTTATCTGTACAGGTTGCATCCTTGAAAAACTCCAGCAGTACATCGCCCTTGTTATACGAGACGCCTTTGCTCAGCGTATCCACAAAGGTATAGTCGGTCAGGTAGGAAGCGGCAGAGGTAATGCTGGGAAGGGTGGAGAGGATCTGGTAGTCCACGGTATCTCCGGCGGAGGCGGTACCGGTGTGGGCATAGCCATCGGCAATATCTGTTGTGCTCCCGTTATTCTTGCCAGTGTCCGCCTTGGCTTCCCGCAAGGTCTTCTCAAGACTGGGAATGCCGGTGAGATTCTTGGGATAGAGCGTCAGGTCATAGAGCCAGCGGGTGCCGCCATCACTGGCATTGCTGCCGTTCACAGCGGTCATGGGGAGGGAAACCAGGAAAGGGGCAGTGGTATCCGTCACCATTTCAGGGACACGGGTTTCTGCAAAAAGATACAGGCCCAGAGGCAGGCCGCTTACAGAGCTGTGGCCGTAAGCGTCGGTCTCCGGCATGGCGGTACCGTTGTTGTTCCGGACATACTGTTCCAGTGCGTTCTTGGTCTTGGTGGCGTTAGTGTCCAGGGAACTCTTAAGGCCGTCGATCAAGGTGTCGGAACGGTAGTAAAATACATCTTCCGCATCTGCGGGAACATAGCGGTCGTCAGTACTGACGCCGATGGCAGAGAGGAAGAAATTGTTCTGCTCTGTAGGGGCAATGCCATAGAGAACTTCCACATGCTCCATGCCGTCCTCGCTCTCAGTGTAGGTGAGGACGTCCGCTACCTTTACATAGCTGAACTCCACTCCCTTGATGGCATAGCCGTAAGCATCGCCGTTGCCGTTCAGTGGTGAGATACGGGTGGGATCGCCTAAGATGGCCTCCACACCGCTTTCATCTTTTACACCGGTCGAAACATAGCTGCTGTCCCAAACACCGTCCTTTTCGGCGTTGGACAGGTCATATTTGAAAAGTTCAACAGAGCCGGTGCGCGAGGGATCAATGGTTGCCTCGTCCACAGGTGCCGCGCTTGCGGAAATGGGAAAGCAAAAGATCATGGCCAGAGCCATGATCAGGGCAAGGGCTTTATAAAGTTTTTTCATTCAAATATCCTCCTTTTGGATTTTACAATAATTGCTGGGGAAGCCGTAACTATCATAGCAAAGGGCAGCCAGGCAAAACCGCCGCTCCCGGTCTCCGGCAGGCGGAAGATCGGATCGTCTGTGGCAGTTACGTTGAGGGTGTAATGATACGCTTTAGTATCGAAGACTTCGCTGTCTTCCGCACCAATATTCTCACTCTCCACAGGCAGAGTGCCCACATAAAGGGAGCCACCCATCAGGGAGTGACCTTCCGGTGCTTTCGTCTCTGTCAGGCGGTAGAGGATGCGGCTGTCTGCCCGAAGGCCGGTAAAGCGGACCGTCCCATCCTCACCAGTGGCGAGCTGCCCGTCTGCCAGCGCAGGGCTGGTGCAGCCTCCCCGCGTCAGCTCGGTATTTCCAGTTTCCCGGAAAAACACAGGTTCCCAGGTTGCCCCTTCATCCAGAGAGTATTCCAGCAGGAAAACAGCGCCGGGAAGAAGACCGCCGTCGGCATCCTGTTTTTTTACTACCAGAGTGCCGGGACGGCGAAGGTTGGTTCTCGTCTCTGTGAGAGTAGTGCCATGCTCCGAAATGGTGAAGGGATAGACCGTATCATCCAGGTGGAAGCCCATAGGAGCCTTGAATTCCTGATACGAATACTCCCCGTAACGCAGGCCGGAGAAGGTAATCTCCCCGTTATAATCTGTGTACTGCTCGTCGATCTGATTTCCCTCACTATCATAGAGCCTGAACCCGGCACCAGAGAGGAAAATATCTTCATAAGCGTCTTTTTTAATGATCTTCAGGCTCCCCCGGATCGGCGTGTTCTCTCTGGTAATCTCCACGGTCTGGCCGTTTTCAGAGACCGTGACCGGGATTTCCGTGCCATCCAGGACATAGCCACTGACGGTGGAAACTTCTTGTAGCGTGTAATTTCCCAACGGTAGTGCTGTGAAGCTCAGCCTGCCCTCTGTGTCCGTGTCCCCTTCGGCTGCAATCTCCCCAGAACCATCGGCCAATGTAAAGTGTACCCCGGAGAGCGGATCGCCTGTCTCGCTGTCTATTTTTAGGACAGAAATATTGCCGCGGGCAAGCGCATTAGTGGCGGTGACGGCCACAAGCTGGCCGCCCTGAGTGATGGAGACCGGCACCATGCTGCTGTCAAGCACATAGCCGGGGAGCGCTGCGGTCTCGGCATAGTAATAATTTCCCAAGGGGAGGTCTGAGAAAGTCAGGATACCATCGTCCCCGGTCTTGCCTGAGGCGATCATGTTTTGTCTTTCGTCATAGAGGCTGAAACTTACGCCGGCAAGCTTTGCGCCATCTTCTCCCAGCTTGGTGATCTGGACGCCCCCGTTTCTAAGCGTCGCTTTCGGGGTGTTGATGATGCAATTGTTTTCCACATAGAAGCTCTCCGCATCCAGGACGCAGGTCACGACACGCTGCTGGTTGTAGGCGTCCGGCCCCCAGAAGAACAGCTTGGCCGTAGGGATGTCGTCCACGCCATAGGCAGTGACGGTATAGCTCCGCTGCTCATAGCCGATTGGGATTTTGACTGTGAGGATGTCCCCGCTGGTCATGGTATAGCCCTCAAGAACGCTGCCGGAAGGCAGATTGTGGGAAAGGCCATAGCTGCCGCTGATTGTAGAGCTGACCGTGGTTCTGCCGGTGAAATAGTCCCCGTCTTCTGTCAGGTTGAGGGTGGACGGCGAGAAACTGATAGAGCCTGCGGATGTGGAACCGGCAGCCTGATCCCGGGCCAGCTGGACAAGGCTCAGGCTCCAGTAGTACAAATCCTCGTAACCGGACTTGCCTCTGATCCAATCCCCGTTCACATTGAGGTTGAGGTATTGGGGCACACCATCGCAGTAGTTCTCCGCCAGCCAGAAGCGGATGGCGTTGGCCGTGGCATAGCGGGCCTGCTCGTCATCATAACCGCCGTTGGTCACGGGGTAGCCGTTCTCCAGGATAGCTTGGAGCCCGGTCAAAACACGGCTGTTGTAGTAGTCCGAGCCGTCCACTGTATGGTAGCCTGAGTTATATGGGCTGTCCTTTGAGGTTTGCAGGCAGTAGGCCACCTCTCCGGTGCCCGTGATCCAGTGTGACGGAGTCTGGATGTCTTTCCAGACCCCGTTGCTGCCGAAGGTCTGGAAATATGAATACATTGTGCCGGTGGTAACCGTGGCATTGTCCGCGTAGGCGGCTGCCGGCAATAATCCGCAGAAAATAAGAAGGGTGCAGAAAAGCACCGCAAGCTTCCTGCACCATGAGGTTCTGGTTTTTGTCATCGTTCCTCCTTTTTTGATTGAATTTATTCGGGCAGTTCATAACGTAGCCTTCTTTGGCAAACAGCGGCAATTCCCAGCATCAGCCGGTCCACACAGGGAATGGCCACACTGTTGCCCAGCGCTTTATACCGGGCGGAATCTGAGGCTCCGGGGATATCTGTCCACCCATCCGGAAAGCCCTGCAGCCGCTCACATTCCAAGGGTATCAGACGACGGATGAGTTTTCCAGCTCTGTCCGTATCTATTACCAGATCGGTAGCATCCTTGCTTTGCCTGGCACTCTCGGTGCTGGACACATCGTCCTCCTTGAAAACATCTACTCTTTGTCTCAAATAGATGCAGTGGCGATCCGTGGCCGTCAGGGTAAACGCAAGTTCCTCATCAACGCCGAGGCCGTTTCCGCCGTTTTGCGGCTCTCTGCCGACGGCGTTCCCGGTGATGCAGAAGGATAGCTCCTGAGCCACAAGAGGCGTGTTGTTGCCTCCAGTGCCGTAACGAGCGGACATGGTGGGAGATATTGTGTGTGGACCAGTGTATCTGGCGTCAATGCCATGGTTTTCATAAACAATAGGCTCGTGGCCTTTCGTCTGTGCCCGTAGGGTTCCGGCCATATCCCCGCTGCAGTCCATCACACTGCCGCCCTGATCGTTGAGGCAGAGGACAGACGGCATGCTGTTACCGCCGGCGGAGCCTTTGATCGTGGGAGCGACCTGCTCCGAATACCCGATGCCCCCGGCAGTAGCCCCAGCTCCCGCGGAGAATGAGGCAGCCACAAATGTCTGTTGTTTCAGGCCCGGACTTGCCTGAAGCACTCCGGCTACATCATGAAGATCCCTGACCTCGTCTCTCTGGTTCGCGGCGAACGCAATGCCCTCGTCGCGCCGGTTCACAGGATATGCTTCCGGTTCATCCGGTAGGACAAGGCCCGCTTGAATCTCCAAGGCACGTTTGAGCGTCTCCGGCAACGCTTTTCCTCGTTCAGAGGCCCGACGTAAAATCCCCAAGCAGGCTGTCCTGCTTAAATAATATTTGGAGGGGGCTGTATCCACTAAAATCTGCGACAAGGAAGATTCGTTTACGGCGCTGGGGCACTCCGAAGTATTGAGCGTCCCAGGTGGCCCAAGCCACACAGGATCGTACTCCCAGCACGGCCCCAGCATATTCCCAGCGCCCGAACGAAGGTCCAACAACATGAAGCGATGGTTCTTCAATGTGGACGAACGCCTCAATGACTGCCTGAAAGTCATTTCCCGAAGCGGAACTGAATGCTCCTGGAACGTTTTCCCAGGCGGCAAAGCGGGGGCGAACAAACTGGCCTGTTTTCCCTCGTAATATATCTGCATTTCTCATCTCCTTTATGATGCGTATCTGCTCCATAAAAAGGCCGGAACGCTCCCCGGTCAAACCGGCCCTTGCTCCGGCTATGCTGAGATCCTGACAAGGGCTGCCTCCGCAGATGATGTCCACCGGCGGCAGCGAAGCGCCATTAAGCTTTGTGATGTCGCCCATGTGGACCATCTCCGGGAAGCGGAGTTTTGTCACCTCGATGGGGAACCTCACAATCTCACTGGCCCACAGAGGGATAATCCCGGCGTGAACGGCTGCCAAGGGGAAGCCGCCGATGCCATCAAAGAGACTTCCCAACGTCAGCGCAGGCTTCGTATCGCTCATTTTGCCGCTGCCTGCACGATGCTGCGCGTGGTATTGACTGCTGCCTGCGCGGTATACACGGCGCTCATCAGGTTGGCTCTCGTACTGGTATCCAGGCCGAAAGCTCCCGCAATCCTTGGAATCTCTCCGGCGGAGAGCATCAGGCCAAGGCCCAACAGGGCGTGCTCTCGGAACAGCATCAAGCCTGCCACGAGGATCGTAGCCTGCAGGAAAGCCGTGAGGCACAGCCCGATGATTTGCCTGCACCAGCCGGTGAATCCGTCTATATAGCCACGGGGGATGCTGAACATGTAAAGGCTTCCCACGGCGATCTGGATCAGCAGGATGCCGCCGCGCTTCAGGTTCGCGAAGAAGACCTTGATTACCGCGTAGGCCATCAGGATGATGCAGAAGATGACCATGAGTGCGCTGGAGACCACGCCGAATCCAGTAAAGTCTGTGTTCACGAGATCCGCTGCTTTCTCCACCGAGCTGAAGTTTGCCATAATCTCTCCGGCAATCTCCCCAATGGGCTGGCCGTAGCCGGTGATCTCACGGCTCAGCTCCCCTTGAAGCGAAATGGCCAGCTCATACAGCCGAACGGGGACAATGTTAAAAAGGTTGACCGCCATAAAGCCTTTGATGACATTCAGGCAGGTTTCCTTAATATTCGCCCTGCCGCTGGATGCCTGAATGCCGCACTCAAAACAGGCGACAACCAGTCCGGTTCCGTACAGCGCCCATGCCAGACGGGAGAAAAAGACCACGATGCCCTGTACCCAGCTCATCTGGAACAGCTCCGCGCCCATGCTGCCCATTTCTGCAAAAAAGTTGCCAAGGAAGCCCACAATCTGAGCATAGACCCAGTTCATGATCTCGTCCAGCACCGTCTTGGCAACAAAGTCCCATATAAACAATAGATCATCTCCTTTATGCAGGCGGCCCCCTTATACTAAGAACCTTATAAAAATCTTCAAAAAAAAGATTTTTATCGCGCGAAGCGCGTAAGGTTCTGCATGAAACACCGCAGCGTGCCTTAGCACGATGCGAGCATGCGTATTCTTGATGAAAGAATTGAATCAAGAATACGTATTATATGGGAAAACGGAGCCGCTTGTTTTCTCATACTCCGACAATGCCCCAAATGTAGGTGGGAGCGGTCAGGGTGAAGACCAAACAGGCGAAAAGGATGGCCGGAGGGGCCCACTCAAAGCGTCCGCCTTTCCTGTAGTCGAAATATGCAGTGCCCAATTTAACAAAGAAGAAAATGGCCAAAAGCATGTCGATGGCGGGGAAAATTACGTTATTGACAACGCTCTTGATTTGGGTCGAAGCGGTGCCCCAGGTGCTCTGTACAGCGCTGGCTACATCCCCGGTACCGCCTGTAGCAAAGGCTGTGACCGGCATGGAAAGGCACAGTGCCAGAGTAAAGGCCACCGCAAGGATAGGTCTCGTTTTCTTACGCATGTTTTCCTCCTTTTTAGGTTATTTTGAAAAAATATCTATTCAGCACATGGCAATTCCCCCTTTAACCCATGGTAGGAGCGAAGAACAGGCATGAGGAGTCCACCTGCTGCCCTTGCTGAAGCTCTCGAAACTGGGAGATAAAACCATCCAGCACTGCCGGGTGGGACTCCACAACAAACTGAGTATTCCGGGCATCCGCAGGAACATTTGTTTTTGTTCCCCAATCCTTGTTGCTCCGGCTGAAACGGCCGTCGTAGTCCTTTTCCTGCAAAGTGGCGGCAAGGACATATTGCACTCGTTTAAAGCCGAATTGTTCCACGATCCGTTCAGCGCAGCCGGAGGCCAGATACATCCCGTCAAAGCTCCGGCGTATCTCACTCTCGATTGCAAGCCTGCATTGTATATTGGCCTGAAAGCTGTCCTTCCACTGCTGGAGCTGACCTTCGGCGCGGGCCTCCGCCAGTGTGCCGGTATATACAGGCGTTTCATTCATGGACAGACTCCTCACTGTTTAAGAACAGGCGCAGTGCGCCATGATCCAGATCGCTATCATCAAAAAGCTCATACAGGAAGCCGGGAAGATGCTCCAATGGGTCATCTTCTTCTGCAGATACCGTGATATAAATCTCGCCCTCATCGGTCAGAATATCCAGCGGCGCACCGTCGGGGATACCGGCTTTGTCCAGAGCTTCCTGTGGAACACTGATTTGCCTGCAGTCATCCTCAAACGACTTCGCGGCTTCCTCTATCCGCAGGATCAGGGTATTGGTAACGGTGCTGAGCATATCCACAGCTTCTACAAGCTTCCATGGAGGCAGATTCCTGTCCAGCAGGAGGATTGCGCTGCCACAGCCATAGACATCAATGCTGGCGGCGTCTTTCAAGCTGGTATTGTCTGAGATCTCAGGCGGGATGTAGAGCCCCTTGGTGATGGGGCTGGGAGCAAATACGGTTTTCATTGTGTGTTACCTCCAACGTTTTTGTTTGGAATACTTAGTATCTTATATTGGCTTAATTGGGGCGAGAGGCTGAGCTGGCGACCATAGTTGCGGGGATCGTAATTGGTTATGATCAGTTCCCCATATTGTTTGCCTCTCTTTTGAGACAGGGAGTCCGGACGCTCAGTTGAGAAAATATAGAAGTCCGGGGAGTATAATTCAAAAATAAAAGGGCAGTCATTGTATGAGACCATGGCAAAGCCTTTGACCTGGCTCAAAACCCGGTGCAAACGTCGATGATCTTCCTCTGTGAAGCTGCCTTTATAGTATTTCTCCGCTTTGTAGTAGGGCGGATCACAATAGAAGAAAGTGCCTTTCTTGTCCCGGCTCCGGATCAGCGGCTCAAAGTCCATATTTTCAATGAATACATTTTCTAAACGTCGTGAGCATTCCCAAACCGAGAATAGAAAGCTTCGGATATTGACAGGCTCCGGAGCTACAGATCTTCCTGTCCCGTTAAAGCTGTATCGCTGCCGCTTGTAAAAGTTCGCGGCTCTTTGTATGTCCATCTGACCACTGTGTTCCCGGATCAGGTTCTTGACAATCTCCGCATCCGGGGGATCAAATAAGACATTTGCCAGCTGGAGTTCCTCTTCCAGATAGTCTTCCGTAAATTCTTCGTGGCTCAGATATTTGCAGAGCACACCAAATTCATCCCGAGCATGATAGGGCAGAAATTTAAGCTCTGTCAGCAGAGCAAGGGGATGGTATTTGAGAACTCGCATAAAGTTCACAAGCTCTGCGTCCCGGTCGTTGTAAATCTCCATACAGCTCTTGTACAGCGGATGGTTGAAGGTCACCGTGCCGCTGCCGCCGAATACATCCACAAAACAATCGTAGCTGTATGGGGCCAGCTCGTCGATGAGCCACAGCAGTTTTCCCTTGCCTCCTATCCATGGAAAAGGAGAGTTCAATGCGCATCACCAAATTTCTCCATGGTCTGTTCCAAGCTTTCTATGGCGGCGTCCAGGCCTCGCCGCATTTTCTCCAGCCTGCGGATGGTGGTATAGATATCTGCGGCCGTTTCCGCGTAGAAGTATCCTGCACCGCTGCTGGCAATGGGGATTCCCTCCCGCCGCAGGCAGTTGATCTGCGAGCGCAGTTCATTGCCGCTCATGCGCAGTGTCTGCTCTAAGGTTTTAGAGGTGACCATGTGCTTCTTCCCCCAGCAGTTTGCTTTCAGATATGCACAAACAATGTCTTTTTTCATGCTCATCCTTTCCGACCTGTTTTCCCGAAAAGGGCATGAAACAAGAGCCGTATTCCTTTTTGGAAAAACGGCCCTTGTCCTATAAAGTATTAAAATTTCATTTCCATCTTAGCCTGTGGTGCAAAAATAGGTTCACCATCCCGCCGCTGAAAATATCCGTACTCGGTCAGTATGCCATGGTCATGCTCTACGAGTGCTTCTCCGTAGCCGCAGAGGTTCAGATACCTTTTCAACAGGGCGGCGTCGTTCTCGCAGAGCATGAAATTTAATTGTTCCTTTGCCACATCCGTGGGGCTTTGTATTTTTGGCTCCATAACATACTGCTCTACCGTATCCATCAGCATGGTAGCGGTGGTGAGGTCTGCTGGATGCATCACCTCCAGCAAGGCCTTGTATTTGGAAAGCTGATGCTCATCCAGCGTATTCAGCAGCATTGCCGTGCGGTTTGCAACGGTAATGTTCCCATTCTCCGAGATAAGTTCAATCAGGCGGGGCGCTTTGCAGTCAAAGCAGCGGCAGACAGTATCACTCCATGTCTCGGCATGGATCCTGTCCATTGCAGCATCCATTTCATAAGGCTCTGCGGGAAGAGATATTTCTGTGACCGCGTTGGACTTTACATTTTGGATCTGCATAAGGATGGTGTAGTCCGGCTCCTTCATTGTGAAGTCCCGGTCCTTGTGCTGTATCTCCCCGTCGAGGACGACATAGTTTCCGTAGACATAACTTCCATGCTCGGCTTCCCGCGTCTGCTTCCCAATCTTTTGGAAGTCCAGAAGTTCATAGGCTTCCTCCGGCACCGTATCCGCGATGGGGATAAAGCCGTTGTCGCAGTAGAACCTGCCCAGCTGGAAGTCATTGGCAACGTTTGGGGCTATACAGCAGTCCTCCGCGCTATCCGCCAGATCCAGCAGGCGCTCATAACTCTTTGGCCCGTCGGGTTCCGAGAGGAGCAGACCGCAGAAAGCTAACTTCTGGCTCTCGTCCATAGTGGCGAGTGCTTCGGCCAGTGCATTGAGCTTGGGGAGATCCACAGATGCCGGCAGAGATGACTGAATATACTCGAAAGCTAAGAACTCCTCTATTTCCATGCTTACGTTCTCCCACGAATCGGTATGCAGCCGTTCCAGCGCATCTTTCAGCTCATAGGGCGCGGCGGGCAGATCCAGCCGGATTTCCGATGAAGAATAGGGATCGCTTTCATACGCCATATACAGACGAAAGACTTTATCCAAAGGCCATGCCTCCTATCTGCCGCTTTTGCTCGAAACACTCCTGTTCGGTCAGCATCTGCCAACTGTCGTTCCCATTCCAAAGATGGATAAACAGCTCGCTGCCTCCGTCAATCCTGATCTCCCGCTGCTCAAAACCTTCGCCCCAACCGTCCGCGGCTTGGCCGGTCAAGTAATATTTGAGAAGGGATACTTCCTCCGGCTTCAGGCTGCCCGCCACTTGACACTCAGCCACACCCCAGAGCTGCCCGGCCCGTTCTTCCACCCGGAACACGGCTGACGCTACCTTGCGGTCAAGGGAGTCGTGCTCACCATACCAGTGCATCAGTCCGCGCTCTGCCTCGTCCAAGTTTTCGTACCTGATCATGGCGGCCAGGATCTGATCGGCGTAGGATGTGAGTTCTGAGCCGTCAAGCACCAGCGGCTCGTCGTCCATATCTCCCCAGTCGTTCCGCTCGTACAGTTCCGCGTGCAGCGGCATGTACAGCTTCAGCTCACGGATCTGGGGCGGCAGGACAGTAAAGCTGTCCTCCCCAATGACAAGTCCAAGGCCGCTCCCGTTGTCCCAAGCCACGTGAAAAGTACCCATATCATCGATGCTTGTCAGGGTCCCTTCGCTGCCCGGGACCATCTTCCGGTAAGGGTCGTTCAGTTCCCGCAGGCGAATACGGGAACCTTCCGGGTACTGCTCCCGCAGGAACTGGAGTTGTTCTCTGCTCAGTTCTTTCATGAAATTCCTCCCATCTGCTGTCCTGTTGTCTGCTGAGGATTATCTTCCATCAGCATGTCCAGACGATCGTTGCCACAATAGCCTACATAGCCCAGTTCGGTAAACCGCCCTTCATGCCATAGCATATGGTCACGTCCAAATGCCTCGAAGTCTATATACTTCTCCAGTTCTGAGTCATATTTATAATCTCCGGACTCTATAATCATGGTCCTGCCGTATGTCTCTATGTCCCAAACATCCGGCTGAAACTCAAACAGGTCCAGATTCAATGCAAGGTTTTTGACCTGCGTTGCTCCGTGCGGCTGGGCATAGAGAATGACTGCATCCAGCATTGTCCTCTGCTTTTCCGTTAGAGCAGTAATAGCCTTTATCATTTCATTCAAAGCCCAAGCAGTCTCCTCTTCCGGCTTCAGGCTGTCAATCACATGGCGGCTGAATCCTGAGCTTTCAATATAAAGGCTGTAATTGCCCTCTGAAAAATTTCCCCGTTTTAGCGTCCGGCTAATTTGCTGATCGGCTGCAGGAAGGTACAAATAGCTTTCGGTTGCTCCGGAAAAGCCGGATACGACTCCAACGACTACATCACAATCGTATACATACGCTGGAAAACTCTCCATGTTGTATGCTTGAAAACCATTCTCTTCATCATAGCTGTCGTCATACAAAATTCCATATGGTGTCATGGTTCCCTTGCCGCTTTCGATCAAGTCTTTTCCAATTTGTTCCAGATCTAGCGCGCCCATTTCCTCTTTTGATATTGCGGGAGAATGAAGGAAGAGGTAGTCTCTGCCAATTTCATCCATGCGGGAAAAGTCTGTAATAACCATTGCCTCGTCAACATCAAAACTCAAATTAATCAGATCCGCCAGATCAGTGCACTTATATTTCTCCGCCATTGCCTGAAAAGTGGATAACTCTTTTGGGGTATAACTGTCCAGCCGCTTTGCCAGATAATCCAGTTCATCGATGTTCCCCATAGTCCCCACCAGCTTTTGGAGCAGGGGTGGACCGTTAATGATTGCATCAATATGGCAATCCCGATCTGTAACTGCTCCAAGATTAAGTTTTTCAAGGCTCGTGATAATCTCATCATACTGTTCCCGGGGAATGGGGAGCGGCACGGCAACTGTGCCATAGTCTGGATGCCCTTTGTTGCTGATTATGACCTTCATTTCTTCTCCTCTCCGTCTCTTGTGTGTATTCGCTCCACTTCTTTTCTCACGCACCGCTCCCGCCAGCACACGAACCCGTGGGCGGGATAGGGGCAGCCTTCGCATTCCGGATACTCTTTGCATATCGGTTTGACCTGCGGATCAGGCGGGCCGCTCTCCTCATGCCGCATGAGGGTTTTGTAATCATTGTTCATATGGGACACTCCCTTCTTTAAATAAAAAAGCACCGTCCTGTTGGGGAGGGATTATCCTAAACCAACAAAACAGCGATGTTTTTTCACATATTAGATACAGCACTTTCAAATGAAAGCCTTTCATTTGAAAAGCGCATTACAGCATACTCTCCATTTGCATACTTCGCCTGGGCGGCGGAAATTGCCCGGTATCTTTACGAATCATTCCGAACTCCGTAAGCTCAACCCCATCCTCCGTCATCATGACCCTTCCAAAGCCTTCAATGTCCATATATCCTTCAATGGTATCGATAACTGCCTCTGGTGCTCCCATTCGACGTAGCGCATCTTTGCCGTATTCTTCAGCATCTTCCAAAATGCGGGTGTAGCGGTCAAGCTGATCTGCAATCTCTAATGCACCCTCGCAAGTATGGATTTGCTCTGCTGCCAAGGCAGAAAGAAACTTAAGGTATTCTCCGTCCTTCTGCATCAGACACTCTGTTTTATTTGCCAGACTGTTCACCTGCGGGAATGTGGCACCATCTAAATTCAGCATTTCATAGAGAGCCTGTGTATCCGGCTCCAGTTTTTTCAGCTCAATTACTTGAATGTCCCGGATATCTGACACGCTCATCTGCAGCATAAGCCGCTCTATTTGATCTTTAGCTGCTGGCAGGTAAATAGCTTTAGGAGCCGAGATATTCGGACTGATGACAATTGCCTTGAAAGGCTTATGCTTCTTCTGTTCCGTTCGCTGAACATATCCATCCGGACCGTAAGCTCCGCTGTATTCAGCATAATACTCTGCACCGAGCTTTGCATAGTCCAGATACGGAAGCACTTCATTTGGAATATCTCTATATCCAGCACAGACCAGAAATTTTCCCAGCTCTTCGTCTGACGCAATATTGGGAAAGAACGCATAGTTCGCCAGACTTTGGCTGATGCGGAGTATATCTTCCAGAGTGTTAACAGACTCGGCATCCAATGCGGAAGCAAAGGTGTGCATTTCCGCAGCATCCATGCATTGAATTTCCATGGCAATCTGCCGCAGTGTTTCCTGGTTCTCAGGCACCTGTACATCAATATTTTCCAAGTAATTGTGGAGATTAGGGATGTCGTCGCAGGCGCACAACTTTTGAATCAGAGACATAGTTTCCTGTATTTTAGGTTCATTCGCTGTGGATCTCATAGATTTCCTCCAAGTCTTAAAATGATAACGCCCCGAGCTGCTTTAGCAACTCAGGACGAAAAGATTTGCTGCTGTGAAATTTGGGGCTGACTCTGTGCACGCATCTGCTCTATGACGTCTGGAATGAGGGACTCAACACGGGATTGGATGTCGCCAAGAATCTTCTCCAGTTCACAGCTCAGGTCACGCTCTGTGTAAAGAGCTTTTGAACAGACACGATAGATCTCCGCCAGCTGCGCGTCGGTGAGCAGTACAGTGGATGACACCAAACCGCTGCGGACAGCGAAGTCTTTCTTGGCCGCTTCGTAATCATTCCCATGATAGTGACCACCCCACACACTCTTTCCATCGTACTTCTGCGTCCATGTAATAAACTGAATCTCATACTCCGTAGGATGCGCGGCGAGGACAACATGATTGAATTGGGAAAGCAGGCGGTAATCTCCTTCCAGGCCATAGGCGTCAAGCTGCGGTGCTTTTTCCACCAGTTCCATGCATCTGAAGGTAGACTGGACAATATTGCTGGCCTTTCCGAGCTGGGCATAAAAACCTTCCTCGGACTTAAGCTCAGACGGATACTGAACATTCCCGCGGCGATCTACACTGCATACGGGGTGATCTTGACAAATGACGGAGAGAGTTTCATCCGCCGTGACCGTGGCTTCAAATCCCGCATCCCGGAGCTGTTGTCTCAGTTCCGAGAAAAAATCCGGGATGTTTCTTCTTTTTTCTTCAGTGTTCATGGCGTCCTTCCTTTCTTAGTAAAATAAAAAAGCGCCGTCCTGCTGATGAGGGATTACCCTCAATCGACAAAACGGCGCTTAGCTTAACAATCGTAACTCAAGTTATATAGAAAATGCAGAATAATGCCCGTCGTAGACTCGACAATAACTTGTATTTTATAGCAGTATCTTTTATAATCATTGTAAAATGGTCCTATGCCACAAAGACAGAGATGTAAGTATTCCGTGCTGTTTGCTTTACTATAAAGAAAAGAGGAGATATATGGAGACCCCCCAAAAGTATTATTTTGAGAAACTGACGCCCGTAGATGATAGCGATATAAGTGTATACGAATCTGCAATAGATTTTGTTTTCGAAAATGATGATGTTAGAAATGTGGCAATTTCTGGCGCATATGGTGCTGGTAAGAGCAGCGTACTTTCTTCTTACAAGAAGGAAAAAAACAATCTAAAGTTTTTACATATTTCGCTTGCTCATTTCCAAAACGGAGATGATAATTCCAAATCTGATGAATCTTCAAAAACAATCAAAGAATCTGTTTTAGAGGGGAAAATTTTAAATCAACTGATTCACCAAATCCCTGCTGAGAGAATTCCACAAACGAATTTTAGAGTAAAAAAGTCAACCAGTAATTGGAGCGTATTCTGGCGTACAGTTGCTGTAGCAGTTTTTGCTTTGACCTTTCTTCATATTTACCTTTATAATCGTTGGACTCAATTTGTGGGAATTTTGCCTGCAGGGAAAGTCCAGACTGTCTTAACCCTTACCACAAGAACATCTGCACTATTAGTTAGTGGTGTTATAGGTTTTTTCCTCCTGTTTATATTTTTATACCGTATACTTCGCACACAAAAAAATAAGAACATTTTCAAGAAGCTTAATATACAGGGTAATGAAATCGAGATTTTCGAGAAAAATGATGATTCTTATTTTGACAAATATCTCAATGAAGTCCTATATTTGTTCGAAAATGTCGATGCAGATGTGATTGTTTTTGAAGATATGGATCGCTTTGATGCTAACCAAATCTTTGAAAGGCTTCGAGAAATTAACAGGCTTGCCAATTTACAGCGCGAAAAAGAGAATAAACATATTTTACGGTTCTTCTATTTACTGCGAGACGATATCTTTGCCTCAAAAGATAGAACTAAATTTTTTGATTGTATAATTCCAGTAGTCCCTGTAGTAGATAGCTCTAACTCATATGACCAATTTATCTCCCATCTTAAGAAAAATAATTTGTTAGAGCAATTTGACGAAAGCTTTTTGCAGGGGGTTTCTCTTTATGTAGATGATATGCGCCTACTAAAAAATATTTGTAACGAGTTTCTGATTTATTATAATCGTCTGAACACAACAGAACTTGATTATAATAGAATGCTTGCGCTAATTATCTATAAAAACTTGTTCCCCCGAGATTTTAGTGAGCTTCAGGTAAACAAAGGTTTTGTTTACTCGCTTTTTGCAAACAAGGCTGAATTTATTAATGATGAAATTGCCTCGCTTCAATCTGAAATTGAAGCGAAACAGCTCCGTGTCACAAAGATAAAAAATGAGCTTGCAGAATCAACGAAAGAATTGGATAGTATTTTTGCTGATAAGAGGAAGATTTACCCTTATTCTCTATCTAATAAAGATCAAGCAGAATATAATCGAAGATTACAAGATGTCAGAGATAAGAGCAACGGTACAATACAAAAGATAGAAGATGAAATTGCCCAACATAATAATCGCATTTTGAGACTTTCGAATGCTCCGCTTGCACAGATTATTTCACGTGAAAATATTGAGCATATTTTTAATAGAATACCGATAAATGAGAATGAAGATGAAAACGGTTATTTTGAAATAAAATGTAGCGAATATTTTGACCTTGTAAAGTATCTTATTCGTAATGGCTATATTGATGAGACTTATGCCGATTATATGACGTATTTCTATGAAAATAGCTTGAGCAGAATTGACAAAACATTCTTGCGAAGTGTGACTGACCGAAAAGCAAAACCGTATACATATGAATTAAAGGCTCCTGATAAGGTATTACGCCGACTAAGTCTGATGGACTTCGACCAAGAAGAAACGTTGAATTTTGTGTTGTGCGATTATCTGCTTGACCAGGAAGAATATTATGATCATTTGCAACATCTTATTGCGCAGATACGTAGTACAATGAACTATCCTTTTGCTGCTCAATATTTCGAGCAGACGGCTAAACAAGCCCTTCTTGTCCAAGTTTTCAATAAGCAATGGCCCAGCATTTTTATCGATATGCAAAACAAGGGCGGTTTTGATAACAAACAGCTAAAAAAGTATTCTATTCTTTCAATATACTACTCCGATGACAATTCACTTGAAGCAATGAATTGTCATGCTGCCGTTACCGATTATATTACGCAATCAAAGGATTATTTAGACATTACTGAACCCAAAATCGATAAACTGATATCCGCTTTTAAATTACTGGGTGTCTGTTTTCCTGCTATCGATTATGAGAAATCCGACAAAAACCTCTTCATGGCTGTGTATCAGAATGATTTATATATTTTGAACTTCGATAACCTTCAATTAATTTTAGAAAGAGTATTTGGCGTTGAGGATACCGAAGATATCAGACATAAAAGCTACACAGTAATTATGGCTGAGCCTGATAGTCCATTGTTCAACCGGATTAACAGCAATTTTTCAGATTACTGCGACATCGTTCTGGAGGAATGCAATGGTAAAATATCCGATGATGAGAAAGCCGCTCTTTCTCTGCTTAACAGGACCGATATTGACTCTCAGAAAAAGCAACGCTATGTCCAATGCTTGACAACGCCAGTAACTGCTTTAGAAGACGTGATTGATCAGACCATATGGGAAGCGCTCATCCGAGCTAAATTACCACGTTGCTCTGAGAAAAACATAATAGCTTATTTCTTTTATAAAAACAAATTAGATGATTCTCTTATTGAGTTTATAAATGATTCGAAGACACATCTTAATTTTTCGCAGAAACACACTGGCTTAACAGAGGAACAACGGGATAAGTTTTTTGATTGTGTAATCAGTTGCAATGAATTGGCTAACGTGCAATATGCTCAGATTATTACAACACTCGGACTTTGGCGCTCCCAATTTAATGTTCCGGGAATAAGTGAATCTAAAATGAGGATTCTTATTGAGAACAATATCATCAGGATGAACGTAGAGACATTGCAGTATTTGAGAAAAGAGTACGTTTCCGTTCTAACATATTTCATCTCTATGCATATTGATGGATATGTTGAATTGATGACAGATAAGTTGTTTATTCAATCTGAATTAATTGAGGTTCTTGAATTGAACATTCCTGATCACTTCAAACTGGAGTTGTTGAAGTATTCAAGCATGCCAATCTCTGTTGTTGATAAGAATTACTCTACAGAAATATGCGCATATATTTTGCACCATAATCTCTTTCAGAAGGACATGGAAAGATTGTATTGTTCCTATGAATGCCAGCCTGATGAGATCAAAGAAATCATAGAAGCTAATGCAGAAGAACATATCGAACTAGTGATTGATTCACCTCGTGATATAGCTGCTGAGTTAAAAGAGTATTTGCTTAAGTCTGAGAATGTGACCATTATGGATAAAATACACCTTGTTGCTGCAATGATACCAGACATTGACCAAATGCGTGCTTGTAAGTATTTGTCAATTCTTAGACTCGAAGAATATAAAAAAATATTTGATCCTCATAGTCGACCTAAATTTACAATTGATGAACAAAGTGACATATTACTTGAAGCATTTAAACAGAAGAACTGGATATTCGAATATTTAGAAGACGATACTCGTCCTGGCTTTTACAAAATTCGCCGAAAGGAACAAAAGAGAGCAAGGTTTCGGGTAAAATAAGCACTGTATAACATATGATGGCCATTACAAAAGGGGCTGTCTCAAAACTAAATTTCCCCTAATAAAGCGATCTGAAAAATTACGGAGAATTGTCAAGCAGGCAATCCTCCGTAACTTTTATTGAGAAATTTATTGTCGCTTTATGGGGAAAGAAGCGCTTTGAGACAGCCCCTTTCTGGTCAGACTGTCCGAAAAGGGAGCGAAAGAGGAGAAAATAAGGTATAATGGAGGAGGAAGGGAGATGAGAAGATGAAGTACAAGGAGAAGAAAGATCGCTCACAGCTCAGCTTTCTGCTGGAGTGCGTGGAGGATTATATCAGCGAGGAAAACCCAGTGCGGGTGATCAACGCTTTTGTGGATTCGCTGGACATGGAAGAACTTGGGTTTCAGAAAGCTAAGCCAGCGCAGACAGGCCGGCCGGGCTATGACCCGCGGGATATGTTGAAACTGTATCTGTACGGGTACCTGAACCGAATCCGTTCCAGCCGTATGCTGATGAGGGAGTGCAGGCGGAATATTGAGCTGTTTTATCTGCTAGGCGGATTAAAGCCAGACTTCCGGACGATTGCGGATTTCCGCAAGGATAACGCCCAGGCGATTCGCAGCACTTTCCGCGCCTTTGGAAAGCTGTGCGTGAAGTTGGGCCTGTACCATCGGGAGCTGCTGGCGGTAGACGGGACGAAGATCCGGGCTGTAAATAGCAAGGATAACTGCTACAACCGGGAGATATTGGAAAAGAAACTGGCGCACATCGACGAGAAGATTACCGCCTACTTGGCAGCGATGGACGAGCAGGATAAAGGGGATCAAGGAACAGAAACAGAGCCGGAGAAGATAAAAGCGGCCATTGAGCAGCTGCGTACCCGGCAGGAGAAATATGAGGGCATCCTGCAGGAATTGCAGGAAAGTGGGGAAACACAGCTTTTGACCACGGAGCCGGAGGCAAGACGGATGCACTCGAAGGACGGATTTCACTGCTGCTGCAATGTGCAGGCAGCGGCAGCCATCTGATTGCAGAATATGAGGTAACGAATCACAACACAGATCAGGGACTGCTGCAGGAAGTAACGGCATTGGCAAAGGAACAGCTGGAGGTAGAAACGATCTCTGTGGTGGCGGATAAGGGCTATGAGAGCCGTATGGATATATTGGAGTGTATCTATGACGGAACGGCGCCAACGGTTGCCTTGAAATATGCCAAAAAAGAACGCAATTATGAGCTTCCCTATGAGGAGGCAGAGATTACGGAAGAAGAGAGAGCTTTCACGAAGCGGGAAGACATAGAGAAATGCCTGAAAGGCGGGGTACTGCCAAAGATTTACGAGGGCACGGGAATCTCAGTAGAGGTGCAGGCAAAAGGAATGGTGAGTTGTTTTCTTCGGGATGAGGAAGGGCGTGTGACCTGTCCAATGGGGCATGCGCTGCGGTATTCCAGGAAACGTGGGAAATGCCTCATTTACAAAGACAGGGAATACTGCTGGGCGTGCAGGAACAAGTGAACCAATGCAGAGTGGAAAGAGGTCAGCTTTGGTCCGGAAACGGACTGTGTGCCGGTACGGATGTTCGGGGTTGTGACAGAGCCGGTACAGGAGATCCCGCCGGATGCCAGAATCAGCCCGAGCAATCATACGCTGGATACGGGACATGTGCCAAAAAAGAAGGTCGTGCTGCGGATACAGGACGACAAAGAAAAGCTAAAGCAGCGAGTGTGTCTTTCGGAGCATCCATTTGGAACGGTGAAGTGGTACCGAGACGCCCACTATTTGCTGTGCAGGGGAAAGGTGAAAGCCGCAGCGGAGCTGGGGCTGAGTTTCCTTGCCTACAACATGACGAGAGCGATTAATCTGGTGGGGGTAAAGGCCCTGATCGCGGCCATGTGAGAGGAGCACCTCTCACATGGCCGCCTTAAAACTGCCAAAATGCAATCAAAAATGTCCGAAAACCCGCACTGAAAACGAGTTTTCGGACAAATTGTGGTGGAGACGGAGGGATTCGAACCCTTGACCTTACGGATGCGAACCGTACGCTCTCCCAGCTGAGCTACGCCCCCATATAAATAATATTGAATTGTGCGGGGCCTGCTATAAGCTTTGGTTGCACTCCCAGCTGAGCTACGCCCCCATATAAATAATATTGAATTGTGCGGGGCCTGCTATAAGCTTTGGTTGCACTGCAAAATGGTGCGCAGGCCCAGACCGTGGGCAAACAGCCCTTCCTGCCGCCCTTTTGGCTTCTGCCGCATCACGTCCGGTTCCACCGCTTCCATGCCCAGGGCAATGGCCGGGAGGCTGTCTGTCACCAGGTTGATCCACAAAAGCTGCATACTGACCAGGGGGGAGCGGTGCCACAACAGCATGGCCACGAACACCAGAACCACCTCACCAATATTGGTGCCCAGCAGGAAACCCACCACCTTGCGGATATTGGCGTAGATGCCCCGGCCCTCCCGGACGGCCTCCACAATGGTGGCGAAGTTGTCGTCTGTCAGCGTCATGTCGGCGGCACCCTTGGCTACGTCGGTGCCGGTGATGCCCATGGCGCAGCCGATGTCCGCCGCCTTGAGGGCCGGCGCGTCGTTGACCCCGTCGCCGGTCATGGCGACGATTTCCCCCTTCCGCTGCCAGGCTTTTACGATCCGGATCTTATTCTCCGGCGAGACACGGGCATAGACGGCAATCTCTGCCACCCGCGCGTCCAGCTCCCGATCGGTCATGGCATCCAGCTGGGGGCCAGTAATGGCCTGGCCGCCCGGTGTCAAGATCCCCAGCTCCCGGGCGATGGCGGCGGCGGTGACCACATGGTCGCCGGTGATCATCACAGGCCGGATGCCTGCCTTCCGGCAAGTTGCCACGGCTGCCTTCGCTTCCGGTCGGGGCGGGTCGATCATGCCCACCAGGCCGAGAAGGGTCAGCCCGTTTTCCAGTTCCTCCGCACAAAGGGTGTCCGGCACCGCTTCGATCTCCTTGCAGGCCACGGCCAGCACCCGCAGGGCATTTTCACTCATGGCATCGCTGACGCGCTTTGCCGCCGCCAGGTCGCCGCTGACACAGAGGCCGGCCATGCCGTCAAAGGCACCCTTGACGATGAGGATGGTTTTGCCCTCCATCCGGTGGATGGTGCTCATCCGCTTGCGGTCGGAATCAAAGGGAAGCTCCGCCAGGCGGGGATAACTTTGGTTCAGCTGCTCCCGGGGCATCCCGCTTTTGTGGGCGGCCAGCACAATGGCGGTCTCCGTAGGATCCCCAATATGCTGCACCGACCCGCCCTGAAATACCACAGAGCCGTTGCAGCAAAGAGCGGCCAGCGCCAGCAGGCGGCAAATCTCTTCGCTGTTTTGACCGGAAATTTCCGCCGGATCCTCCATCCCGTCGGCCCAGGCCCGCACCAGGGTCATGCGGTTTTGGGTCAGGGTTCCGGTCTTGTCGGAGCAGATGACGGAGGCGCTGCCCAGGGTTTCCACTGCCGGCAGACGGCGGATGATGGCGTTCTTTTTCACCAGCCGCTGCACGCCGATGGAGAGAACGATGGTCACAATGGCGGGCAGCCCCTCCGGGATGGCGGAGACGGCCAAGGACACGGCGGTCATGAAAATTTCAACCGGGGGCAGCCCGTTGGCAAGCCCCACAAGGAAAATCACGGCGCAGGCCGTCAGGGCAAGGATGCCCAGGTATTTGCCCAGCTGGGCCAGCTTCTGCTGCAAAGGCGTCTGCCCCTGTACTTCGCTGTCCAGCAGGTCGGCGATCTTCCCCATCTCCGTGTCCATACCGGTGGCCGTCACTACGGCGGTGGCTGTGCCATAGGTAATGGCACAGCCGGAGAACACCATGTTGACCCGGTTCCCAAGGGGTGCGTTCGCCTCAAGAACCGCCGTGGCATCCTTTTCAGCGGGGACAGACTCGCCGGTCAGGGCGGATTCCTCACTTTTCAGACTGGCGCTGTGCAGAAGCCGGGCATCGGCGGGCACAAAATCCCCGGCCTCCAGCCGGATGATGTCGCCGGGAACCAGGGCCGATGCGGGAATAAGGGCTTCCTGCCCACTGCGGATCACTCTGGCCTGGGGCGCAGAGAGCTCCTTTAGGGCCTCCAGCGCTTTTTCGGCCCGGCTCTCCTGCAGCACGCCCATGATAGCGTTGAGGATGACGATCAGCAGGATCAGCACCGGCTCAAAGAATCCGCTTGGCTCCCCCTCCAGGCAGGCAAGCACAAAGGAAACCGCCGCTGCCGCCAGCAGGATCAGGATCATGGCGTCCTTAAACTGGTCAAGAAAGCGCTGAAAACCGGTCTTTTGCTGCTCCTCCCGCAGTTTGTTTTCCCCATACAGGGCGGTTTTGGCTTCGATCTGCTCCGGCAGCAATCCCCTGGTCTGGTCGGAACCCAGCTCCTGAAGGACGTTCTCACGGGTTTCCTGGTGTGCTGTCAAAATACTTCCTCCTTCCAAAGGGCCTTTCCAACAGTATATGCACGGGGAAAGAGTTTTATATTCTGAGCGAAAAAAACAAAAAGAGCCTCCAACGACATGACACAGTCGTTGGAGGCTCTTTCCAGCCTGCGTTGGATGGAAAAGGAGAAGCCGGGGGCTTTCCCTATTTTCCCGGCGCGATGAAGGAGAAGGGAGAGACCCGCTTCCAGCGCAGCTTTGTTTTTTGGGAAAGAGCGGCGCGCAGCCCTGCCGGGTCAGAGGGGACAAGGCTGTCCATCCGGATCATATAGGCAGAGCGTTTGTCCTCAAAAAGATAAAGATACTCCCGGTCACAGGAAAGGCGGATCAGCTTTTCATAGGGGAGGGTCTTTGCCTCCCCGGCTACCAAAACGGTAATTGCCCGATCGGAGAATGTATAGCTGACAGTGAGGGGCTTTCCGCCGATGGCCCGATAGTCCTGCGCTGCCCTGCGCTTTGCCGGAACCCTCACCGATGTGATGATGAAACAGCCAAAGGCAATGCAGAGCAAAGCGGCGATGCCATCCAGGGAGGCGAACAGCCCCAGAACAAGGCACAAAAAACCAAGCAGAAACGCGGCGGCCCGGGGAAGCCTTCGGTAGGTTCTGCTCACCATTTCAGAAAGTCGGGTCACCGTATCAAGATCATAGGTGACAGAGGCAGTGTATTTTTTCATAACGCTGATTATTCTATCATACACGGGCCGAAAAAGTCAAAGCAGAGCTATCGGAATTTTGAACGAAAATGAGAATGAAAAAATGTATATTGTATACGAAGTTCGGGAAATAGGGGGAAAATGCGTTGACAAAGGGAAAAAGGTCTGCTATTGTGTAAATACAATTTCAAAAAGTATGGAATGCGGATGGGAAAAGACAGAATGATGAATGCGATCAAACAGGATTCGATAGCGGAGCAGGTGGCAGACTTTCTGCGCAAGGAGATCGTCAACGGCGATCTGAAAGCGGGGGAAAAGGTTATCGAGTACAATGTATGCAGCCAGCTTAACGTGAGCCGCACCCCCGTTCGGGAGGCTTTCCGGATCCTTCAGGCGGAGGGCTATCTCTCCCACCGGCCCCGCTTCGGCGCATATGTAACGGAGCTGAGCGTGCAGGACGTTCTGGATTGCTGGGAGGTTCGCACCCATCTGGAAGAAATGGTGGCCCGCAAAACGGCCGAAAACTGCGACGGGAAAACAAAGGCCCTGATCCGCTATGAATTGGAAAAGATCCAGGCGGCGCTGGCAAACGAGAGCCTCAGTGAGGCGGCCTACAGGAACCTGGACGAGACCTATTATAATATCCATGTTTCCGGCTGCAAGAACAAAAAGCTGGAAGAAGTGGCAAGAGGGCTGCGGGTCAGCTCCAGCCTTATGTGCGGAAAGCCGAAGTACTCTGTGATAAGAGCGAAGGAAGCGCTCCGGGAGATCACCAATATCTATAACGCCTATTTGGAAAACGATCCGGAGAAAGCTGTGAAATACAACCGGGTTCATTTTGAAGCCAGCCTGAAGGACATTACCCAGTTCCTTTGACAAAAAAAGATGCCTGAGAGGGAAAATAGAAGCCCCTTTCCTCACAAGGCAATCTTTTATAAATAAGATTGTATACTGTATACTATCGGAAAAACCATTGGAAATCAAAAAGATACAGGCAGGAGGAATTCATATGAGAGATGAGCAGTTGATTTACCGCAAAGCAGTTTTGTTTGCGGCATCGCTGGAGGACTTCCATAAAGCCGGGGAGGCGTTCTTTGCCAAGGTCTCCACTTTCGCGGCGGAAGGGGACAAAAAGCGCGCGGCGCAGTGGGCGGCGGATATGTTCATTGATGCCCAGTCGTTCCTGACGGAGTGGAAGCTTGACCGCTGGATCGATCCGGCGGAGAAAGAGACGCTGATCCGCCGCTGCAAAGAGGCGGTGGAAGCCTACGGCACGGCAGAGGATCTGGCACAGGCTGCTGCGGAGGTGGAAGATATCCGCCAGTGCAAGCTGATGGAAGCCTCCCGGGCTACTCTGGCCGGTAAGCTGAACATCTACTGGGGTCACGACAAGTGCGACGAGATCGACTATTCCCTGAGGAGAGGCGCCAGCTTTACCACCTCCAACCCGGGCAAGGTCAATGGCTACCGGACCGGCTACCCCAAAGAATGGGAGAAGCTGGTGGCCGAGGCCAAGGCCGAGTACGGCGAGGTGAACCCGGTCAAGCTGCTTTCGGTGCTGACGATGAAGGTGGTCGCCATGATGGCAAGGCATATGGCCCCCATTTTTGAGGCGACAGACGGGCAGTATGGTTTCTCCAGCATTCAGGTATCCCCGAAAAACTGGAACAATGCCAAGGCGATGGAGGAAGAAATTTGCTTCTGGTATGAGGGTATGAAAAAGGAGCTGGGGACGGAAACTCCCAATGTTACCTTTAAAGTGCCCGCAACACCGGCTGCGGTCGTGGCAGCAAAAAATGTTTGCAGGAAATACGCCCGGATCCGCCTTTGCGCCACCTCCAACTTTACCACACGGCAGCATGTGGAGTTTTATGAGGCGCTGCAGGGCAGAGACCCGGCGGGCCTGCTGGTCATTGTTGACGTGCATCTGCGCACCTACTCCCGGCCGGAGTTTGAAGCCCTTGGTGTGGCAGACCCGGACAGGTACTGCGAGCTGCTGGTGAGCATGATCTACCGCAAGTGCTACGCCCTGCTGCGGGAGCGGGGGCTGAACCTCCAGCTCAATGGCGCGGGCATAAGAGACGCCCAGGGCGTGCGGAACAACTTCACCACCGATATGGCCCTGCCTGTGACCTTCACCATTATGCCGGCGGTGGTCAAGGACTTTGACGCCAATCCCAAGCCTCTGGTAGATGCCATGCATGACCAGATCAGCGAGGAGGATATGGCCATCCTGAACCAGAGCAGGATCTTCCGCCAGGCCTATTATGAGGAGGAGTTCCCCTGGAATGATATCCGCTCCTTCCCGCCCTACTGCCTGATGATGGACAAGTTTGAAGAAGCCTATGATGCCTGCATCGCCGCACTGGGAGGCTGAACCATGACCGGAGAAGAACTGCGTAAACTTTGCGCCGGGCGCAACATCTGCCAGATCGGCATTATGTGTGAGGATATTTATAAGACCATGGATACCCTCATCAATGTGTTCCATCTGGGCCCCTGGGATTTCTACACCCATTCGGAAAAGACCTTGCAGGATCCCATTATCGTGGAGGGCCTGTGCGAGCCCAGCTTTCAGTTCTACTGCGCCGTTGCCAGCGTGGGAAATATACAGATCGAGCTGATCCAGCCCCTGTACGGGATCCCCTTCTATTTTGATTTTCTTGCCAAGCACGGCACCGGCCTGCACCACTTCAAGGAAAAGGTCCCGTCTGAGGACTTTGACGCCACCGTTCAGAAGTACGCGGACATGGGCATGAAGCCCCTTTTTGGCGCAAGACTGTTTGAGTCCCGCTTTACCTTCGTGAACACCCTGGAGAAATTCGGCTTCTATCTGGAGATCGGAAACGGACAGAGTCCCTCCTCCGTTCCCGCCGAGTGGAAAAAGGTATACCCGTCTGCTTAAGGAAAATGCTCTCCCAATCGGAGAGTGGAATAAATTTTTAAAAAGGAGAAAGACATGAAAGCAAACAAACTCGTAGCAATCTTCCTGCTGGCGGCAATGATTTTTGCCCTGGCAGCCTGCGGTTCCAGCAACGCCCCTGCCGCTGCTCCCGCAGCCACCGAAGCCCCCGCAGCCGCTGAACCCGCAGCCCCCGCAGCGGACGATCCCTTTGCCGCGATGGAGCCGGTGACCCTGAGACTGGGCCACTCCCACTCCGAGAGCGAAGTGCCTCATGAAGAACTGGTCGCCATGGCTGAGCGTATCAGCGAGCGTACCAATGGCAAGGTCACGGTTGAGATCTATGCCAGCAACTCCCTGGGCAGCAACGAGGACGTTCTGGAGCAGGCCCGTCTGGGCACCAACATTGCCCAGTACTGCGACCCCGGCCGTCTGGACAACTATGTGCACGGCGTATCCGCCATCTCCGCTCCCTATGTGATCGAAGGCTATGATGACATCGCCGCGCTGAAGTCCTGCCCCTCCGTACAGGACTGGGAGAGCCAGCTGGAGAACGACTACGGCCTGACGGTTCTGGCCTGGAACTTCTGCCAGGGCTACCGCAACATTTTCGCCACCAAGGGCGGAACCACCCCCGATGATTTCAAGGGCGTTCAGCTCCGTTCCGCAACCGCTCCCGTCTGGGTCGCAACCGTTGAGGCTCTGGGCGCTACCCCCGTTGCTCTGGAGTTCGGCGAAATGTATTCCGGCATTCAGACCAAGATCGTTGACGGCTGCGAGCAGAACTACGGCAGCATCTACAACAATGCCATTTACGAAGTGATCACCACCATGACCGAGACCCGCCATGTGTACCTGGCCAACTGCGTTGTGGTTTCCAGCCAGTGGCTGCGCGCCCTGCCCCAGGAAGCCCAGGACATCATTCTTGAGGAGTTCAATATCGCCGGTGAAAAGACCTCTGAGCGCCTGGCAGAGCTGGACGACTTCTATCGTGAAGAGATGGTCAAGCAGGGCATGGAAGTGATCCCCTATGAGGATCTGGATCTGGATGCCTTTAAGGCCAACGCCGAGGCGGTTTATGAGACGCTGGACATCGTTGACGCAGTCAACAGCCTGAAGGCAGATCTGGGAAAGTAAGCAATCAGTATACCTGCCAGGGCGGGGCACACTCTGCCCTGGCAGTTCCCTGTTAAGGAGGCCTTGCGTGAAGAAAACGATTCAGACACTGTATAAGGGAATATGCACCATTGAGGAGGCACTGGCAATGTTCTGCCTGCTGGCGGCAACATTGATCCTCTGTGTCGGGGCGGTGTGCCGTGCCTTGGGGAACCCATTGACCAGCATCAGTGAGATCGCCCTGTGTATGTTTGCCTGGTGTGTTTTTTTAGGGGCGGATACCGCCTACCGCCGGAATAAACTGGTGTATGTGGAGCTTCTCATTGATAAGGCAAAGCCCCAGGTCAGAAGGATCCTCTATTGCGTGAATTACCTTCTGGTGGGTGCGTTTCTGGCCCTCTTTGTCTATGAGAGCATCCGCCTTGTGATCCATTCCTGGGTGCGCTCCTGGTCCTCTCTCCCCTGGCTGAGCTATGGCTGGATCGCCCTGTGTATGCCCGTAGGCTGCACACTGATGCTGATCACCACCGTCATCCAGTTTTATCAGTATGTCATCAAAGGCAACAACAAGATCTCGGAGACAGAGCAGTTTTTGGAGGACGCAAAAACGGATGAAAACGTAATTGCGGCAACCACGGATAATTAAGGAGGAAATTATGTATTCAGTTACGGAAGAAAAAAGCACTGTTCTTGATCTCCCCAAGCGTACCGTGAAGGTTTTTGTGGGAGCGGAAGCATATAAGAGCAAACAGATCACCATGGGAAAGACCGTCGTGGATCCCCACACCTGCATGGATCCCCATACCCATGAGACCCAGGAAGAGATCGTCTTTGTGATAAAGGGCACCGGCGAGGCCATCGTTGGAGGAAGCAGGGAACCCATGGCACCCAACACGGCGGTGGTTTTCCCGGTAGGCGTTGAGCACGTGGTCAACAACACCGGCGATACCCCGATGGAGTTTGTATTCATGTTCAATCCCACCTTTGATTTTGGGGGCCGCGTGTGACCTGTTACCCCCTGGGGATGTGATTCGGAGGGCAGCAAATGTTAATTGTGTTTATTCTCTTCCTTGTGCTGCTGTTTCTGGGAATGCCGGTGGCCTTTGCCGTGGGCATTTCCGGTGTGGCATACTTTTTGCAGCATACGGAAATCCCAATGCTGCAAATTGCGCAGCTGGCGTTATCCCAAATCCAAAGCGTTAACCTTTTGGCCGTTCCGCTGTTTATCTTTGCCGGGAACCTGATGAATCTGTGCGGGATCACCGAACGGCTGCTGGGTCTGGCTTCCATTATAACAAGGCATATGTACGGCGGTATGGCCCAGACCAGCGTGGTAATGTCCACCCTGATGGGCGGCGTGTCCGGCTCCTCCACCGCTGACGCGGCCATGGAGGCCCGGGTGCTTGGCCCAACGATGATAAAACACGGCTATTCCAGGGGCTATACGGCTGTGGTTATCGGCTATACCTCGCTGATAACCTCTACCATACCTCCCGGCGTGAACCTGATCGTTTACGGCACGACCGGCAGTGTATCCGTAGGCCGCCTGTTCACGGCAGGGCTTATGAGCGGCATCTATATGATGATCGCGCTGATGCTGACGGTGCATCTCACTTCCAGGAAAAGGGGATACCGTCCCCCCAGCCCCACCAAGGCAAGCTTTGGGGAGATCATGCGGGAAGTAAAATCCAGCTTTTGGGCGCTGCTGTTCCCGGTAATCCTGCTGGTAGGGATCCGGCTGGGAATGTTCACCGCCTCTGAGGTGGGCTCCTTCGCCTGCGTCTACGCAATGGTGGTGGGCATATGCATTTACAGGCAGGTCAGCTGGAAAACCTTCCGGGAGTGCCTGCGGACCTCCATTTCCGATGTGGGCGGGATCATGTTTATGATCGCGCTGACCGGCGTATTCAGCTATGGCATACCGGTGGAGAAAATCCCCCAGAAGATCACCATGCTCATGCTTTCCATGACCGACAGCTCCACGCTGATCCTTATTATGATCCTCGTCCTGCTGTTCCTGCTGGGGATGCTGATGGATGGCGGTGTGATCGTGCTTCTGCTGACGCCGATCCTCCTTCCCGTGGCGAAGGCCATCGGGCTTGACCCGGTGTTCTTCGGCATCGTGATGTGCACGGTGTGCTGCCTGGGCATCCTTACGCCGCCTGTGGGCGTCGCCATGTACATCGTTTGCGGAACGCTGAAGGTGGATATGCCAACATGGATCAAGGAGAGCATTCCTTTCCTGATCACCATCGTGGCCGTCATCCTCCTGCTGGTACTGATCCCGGAGTTGGTCACCTTCCTGCCCAACCTGGTTTATGGATGATTGATAGAAACGGGGTGTTGACCGTATGGATAAAATAGAAAAACTGAAACAGACTGCTGTAACGATCCGGAAGGACATCATCGAAATGAGTTATCGCTGCTCCAGAGCCGCGCATCCCGGCCCGGCCCTGTCCTGCGCGGATATCGTCACGGCGCTGTATTTCGATGTGATGAACTTTGATCCCGATCACTACAGTGACCCGGACAGAGACCGGTTCATCCTCTCCAAGGGACATGCCTGCCCCGCGCAGTATGCCGCCCTGACGGAGCTGGGACTGGTGTCGAAGGCGGAATATCCCAAGCTGCGGCATACAGATGCCCTGTTGCAGGGCCATCCCACTTACCGCAAAACCCCGGGGGTGGATATGACCGCCGGCTCTCTGGGCAATGGCCTGGGCATCGGTCTGGGTATGGCCTATTATCAAAAGATAAGCGGCTCGGACAGCCGGGTGTATGTCATCCTGGGCGACGGTGAGATCAATGAGGGAACCGTCTGGGAAGCCGTGATGTGCGCCCCATCCCTGAAGGTGGGGAACCTGGTGGCCGTTGTGGACATAAACGGATTCCAGAGCTGCGGGGCCTGCAAGGACATTTTGCCCACCCCGGATCTGAAAGGGATCTGGAGCGGCTTTGGCTGGAAGGTTTTGGAGATCGATGGGCATGACATGGCGCAGATCCTGGACGCCTTCGATCAGGCCAAAAACAGCCCGGAGGTGCCCACGGTGATCCTGGCCCGGACGGTCAAGGGAAAAGGGGTCTCCTTTATGGAGAACAACAATGCCTGGCACCAGCATGTACTTACAGAGGAACAGTTCGAGCAGGCGATGAAGGAGCTTGAGGTGAGCCAATGAACGTGGAATTTGACAGCATATCGACCCGGGACGCTTTCGGTGAGGCACTGGCCGAACTGGCCAGGGAGAACAGCAAGATCATGTATGTGGCTGCGGATACGCTGAAATCCGTGGGCGGAACCAAAATGCATGGGGAATTTCCCGACCGTGCCATCAACATTGGCATTGCGGAGCAGAACATGGCCTTGATGGCTGCCGGTATTGCCAGCTGCGGGGCCAAGGTGTTCGCCGCGTCCTATGCGACCTTTGCCTCCATGCGGATCTGTGAGCAGGTCAGAACTTTTATCGCCTATCCGAAGCTGGATGTAAAAATCGTTGCCGGTCTGGGCGGGCTCAGCGGCGGCATCGAAGGGGTCACCCATCAGGGCACGGAGGACATCGGCATCATGCGCTCCATTGCCAATATGACGGTGGTCTGCGCCGCGGACGCGGCTTCCACGAAGAAAATCACCCGGGCGATCGCCGCCTATGACGGCCCCGTGTATCTGCGGCTGGGCAGAGCGGTCTCACCCAGAGTGTTTGACGACAGCTATACTTTCCAAATCGGAAAAGCCAATGTCCTGCAAACCGGCAAGGATGTTCTTCTGGTGGGCTATGGTTCCACCATCGGCCGCTGCATCAACGCGGCAAAAATTCTGGAAGAAAAGGGAATCTCCTGCAGCGTGGTGGAAACCCCCTGCCTGAAACCCTTTGATGACCAGACCATCGCCGCCCTCGCGGCAGAGGCAAAGCTTGTGGTAACGGCGGAGGATCACAACGTGATCGGCGGTGTGGGTTCTGCGGTGATGGAAGCCCTTTGCGAAGCGGGGATCAAGGTGCCAGTGATCCGCATGGGACTTCAGGACAGCTATGCCCAAAGCGGAGAATGCGAGGAGCTGCTGGACTATTACGGCCTGTCCCCTGCGCATATCGCGGAAACGGTGATTTCCTCCGGCTGCCTGTAAGCCGCTCCTGCCCTGCGTGATACGAAACAACAACCCAGCTGCAGCCCATAAGGCAGCAGCTGGGTTCTTATGTTGGCGTTGGCCGCCTCCGCAAAATTCCGGACAGAGCCTCCCACGGTTCAGAATGTGTAGGTTAGACAATCATAATTTACAGTCTGGGAAAGAAAAAAGGATATCTTTAGGAGAGCGCCAGTTGAGAGGTCGCATAGGGAAGTTGTTGTACTTACTGTTCCACACAGCAAGCTG